>Ga0136622_10000009_pt1 | contig 61561 bp, 58 predicted proteins | sample AntDrymUQ4482106_2_FD_104803 | JGI IMG/M metagenome (GOLD analysis project Ga0136622, IMG submission 104803) | Polar desert sand microbial communities from Dry Valleys, Antarctica - metaG UQ448 (21.06) | ecosystem: Environmental > Terrestrial > Soil > Desert | place: Antarctica: Dry Valley...
CCTCGAGCACCGGACCGCCGTCGGTGATCAGCGAGACCAGGTCTGTGCGGGTCAGTCCCGGGCGGATGCAGTTGACCCGCACGTTGCTCGCGCCCAGCTCGTCCGCGGCTAGCCGGACGAGGTGGTCCACCCCGGACTTCGAGACGCCGTAGGCACGAACCAGCGATGCGTGTTGCTGCTGGCGATAGACGAGATCGCCACGATCGCACCGCCGCCTCCCGCGACGAGCGCGCGAGCGCCGTGCTTGAGGGTGAGCATGGTGCCGGTGACGTTGAGCTCGACGGTACGTCGCCACGCGTCGGTGTCGAGCTGAGTGACCGGCCCGATCGTCTCGTTCCCGCCCGCGCAGGCGACCACCCCGTCGAGGCGACCGGTCGCCTCGCCTGCCTCGCGCACAGCACGCACGACGTCGTCCTCGACTGTGACGTCGGCCGATACGGCGCGGATCGAGCCCGCGCCCCCCATCTCATCGGTGACCTCGCGCACCGCCGCGTCGAGCTTCTCCTGACTGCGCCCGCAGATCGTCACCTGCCAGCCGGCGGACGCGAGGTCCTTGGCGATGCCGAGCCCGATCCCGCTTCCCCCACCAGTCACCAGCACCGAACCACCGACACGGCCACCACGCGCCGGTGCGCCGACCGGATCGGTCACTTCCCCGCGTCTGCCACGTCGCTCAGCCGACGGGGAGGTTCTCGGCGCGTGCCTGAGGTGGCTCGACGACCGTGGAGTCGGGGTCCCGGCGGAGTGCGCTGGACCACCCCATGTGCCGGTCGAGGTCCAGCCAGGCCACCGGCACTACCCAGCTCGCCGTCCTGCGCGAGACGACCCGCGCCAGCGCGGTCACCCGTGTCCTCTGCTGCGAGCCCACCGCAATCCCTCCTCGCCCAGCCAGACCACGCGTCGCCCGAGAGATCGAGAGCAACGTTTCTGCACGAGCGGGGGCTTGTCAATCGACATCGCCCACGGCCCGGGTGGAGGTCGATCGGCGGGCAGCGGGCGATTTTCGACCGTTAGCAACAAAGTCCAGCCTGAATGGGGGTTTTGTCCGATACTGAAGAAGACATCACTGACCCGGAGGGGACCATGACGCGTGAGCCCGACGCCTCAGGCTCGAAACCGAGCCTGCCGACCTACCGCGCCTTCGACGCGATGGTGCTCGGCGCCGGCATTCTCATCCTGGTCTCCCAGGCGGTCAACCTGCTCAACGACGGGTGGGCGGTGCCCTGGCTGCATCTGCTGACCATCCCGCTGATCGTGATCATCGCCCGGTTCCCGCTGGTGCTCAACAGCGCCGGCTCCGGCATCGAGATCGGGTTCGACTCGTGCGTGCTGATGTTCCTGATCTGCACCCTCCCCCCGGGCGAGGCGATGATGCTGTGGTCCCTCGGCGTCGTGGCGACCCAGCTCAGCAACAACAAGCTCCCCGACTCCAAGCGCTTCAACATCGGCGTCGGGATCATGGGTGGAGCCGTGGCCACCTGGGTCATCACCGGCCTGCGCGGTGACATGGTCAGCACGCCCCGTGAGCTCTTCGCCGTAGCCATCGGCGCAGCCTGCTACTTCCTCACCGACTTCCTGGTCACGGCGCTCTCGTTGAGCCTGGAGGAGAAGTCGTCGCTGCGCAGGCAGTTCAACCAGCCAGGGACAGTGCTGGCACTCGCCTGCTTCGTTCCCTTCGACTCGCTCGGTTACCTCGGCGCAGTCGTGGTCCGCTCCGCGCCCTGGTGGACGATCATGCTGTTCGCCGTACCGCTGGTCACGATGCTGATCGCCTCACGCGCGGTCACCCGCGGCCGCGAGCACGCGCGCCGTCTCCGAGTGCTCTTCGAGGCCGCCGTCCGGACCCAGACGCTGACCGAGGCCCGTCACGTCACGGACGGGCTGGTCGAGGACGCGCGGCGGTTGCTCCAGCTGAGCAAAGTGGAGGTACGCCGCACGCCGCCCGACACGCGCGAGGTCGGCGTCGAGCTCAGGGACGGGCAGCGGGAGCAGTGGCTCGTGGCGCCCAGCCACGCGCGCGCCCGGTCGACGGCGAAGGCCGACCAGCAGGCGTTGGAGGCGCTGTGCGCAGTTGCCTCCGACGCCTTCGCCCGGCTGAGGCTGACCGAGGACATGACCCATCTCGCGCGGCACGACGTGCTCACCAACCTGCCCAACCGGGCGCTGCTGCTGGACCGCGTCGAGCACGCGCTGCGTAGCTCGCGACGCCACGGGCGTCAGATCGCGCTGCTGTTCTGCGACCTCGACGGGTTCAAGCAGGTCAACGACCGATTCGGTCATGCCGCGGGTGACGAGGTGCTCGTGGACATCGCCGCACGCCTGCCCGAGTGCGTGCGTGACTCCGACACCGTCGCGAGGCTCGGGGGGGACGAGTTCGCGGTGCTGCTCGAAGAGGTGGAACCCGAGCAGGTCGACCTCGCGTGCGACCGGATCCTGGCTGCGCTGCGGACCAGCGCCGAGGTCGCCGGACGCCAGCTGCCGTTGAGCACCAGCATCGGGGTCGCCCTCGGCGAGACCGCAGACTCGGCCGAGCACCTGCTGCGCAACGCCGACATGGCGATGTACGAGGCCAAGTCGCTCGGCAAGGACCGATGGGTGACCTACCAGCAGTCGCTCGGACGCTCACGGGTCCGCCACCTCGAGCTCGTCGAAGCGCTGCGGGCGGCCGTGGACGCCGGCGAGCTGCGCTTGGCCTACCAGCCCGTCGTCCAGCTCGAGACCGGACGCATCGTCGGAGTCGAGGCCCTCGCCCGCTGGACCTCCGGTGGGGTGCCCGTGCCCCCCGAGGTCTTCATCGGCGCAGCCGAGGAGAGCGGACTCGTCGTCGCGCTCGGCGACTTGGTCTTCGACCTCGTAGTGGCCGACGCCGCAGAGCTGCGGGAAGCGGCCTGCGGACCGCTGACACTCGGGGTCAACATCTCCGCGCAACAGCTGGCCGAGTCGACCTTCGTCACCAAGGTCGAGCAAACCGTGAGCCAGATGCCGGAGGTCGACCTCATCCTCGAGATCACGGAGAGGGACTTCGTCGACAACGACTCGGTGGCACTGGAGGCCATGACCCGGCTCTCCGAGGCGGGAGTGCCGTTCGCGATCGACGACTTCGGCGTCGGGTTCTCCTCCATCGGTTACCTGCAGCACATGCCCGTGCGGATCCTGAAGATCGACAGGTCGTTCCTGGTCGACATCGACTCCGACGAGAGGTCCTGCGGGCTGCTGCGTTCGATCATGATGATGGGCCAGGCCCTGGGTCTCGACGTGGTCGTGGAAGGGGTCGAACGCGCCACCCAGGTCGAGCACCTCAGGCAGCACATCGGGGCGGAGGTCGAGACGACCTACGCCCAGGGCTACCTGCTGCACCGGCCCATGCCGCTGGCTGAGGTGGTCGAGGTCATCCGCGCCGACCGCGCGATGCGCCACCTGGTGATCCCCGCGGCAGCCGAGTCGGCCTGAGCGCGGCTACTCAGCGACGCACCCGCCCGGTCATCGAGCGAGGAGCCAACGACCGAGGTCGCGCCGGTCGACCCGGTCCTGCGCGTTCACGATGTCGTCGATCAGCTCGCCAGTCGTGAATGGCCGGTAGGCCCGTCGGCGATGCAGGTCAGCCAGGAACTCCAGCATCTCCCGGTTGCCGCCACGGGCGAAGCTCGTCGACCAGCTGTGGGATCGTCCGCCGTACGACGGCCTTGCCTCGCCGGATGACCAACGGTGGGCGGTCCGAGACGATCCGGACCGTGGTGTCGCCAACCTCGAACAGCCGAGTGCGTACGTCGGCGACCGGGACCGCCGCGAAGAAGACGTTGCTGGTGGAGATCTGCCTTCCGGTGTCCAGCTGCCAGGTCTGCACAGGAGGCTGCTGCAGAGGTTTGACCCGACCGGACCCCAACACCGTGTACCGCTGCTGCCCGTGCACCCGGATCCTGATCCGGTGCCGCGCCAGCTCCTCCGGGGAGCTGACCGTGGGCCACAGCGTCTCCGTCTCGGAGTTCGGCCCCTCGGTGTCATCGAACTTCGGATAGAGCCAGCCGCGTGGGGCGTTCGGGATCGGGCTCGTCCACGTCACCCGGAGCGTGTGCGAGCGGTCCCGGTGCAGCCGGCGACGAAGCTCGTAGGCCGGCTCGGCCGACGGCCTGGTGCGTACGAGCCGGAGGTCTTGGTGGTCCGACGGGTTGAGGCGCACGCCGTCGAGCACGAGCGTGCGCAACATCCGGCGTTCGCGGCCCGGACCGAGGTCGCGGATCGGATTGAAGTGGAACAGCGCACGGCGTTGCCCCGCCCGCATTGTGAACCGCAGCTCCGCGACGCCGCGCACGCGCTCCCGGCGCGGCCAGTAGTCGTAGCGGACCCGGACCGACGAGAGGTCCACCCGGTACGCATCGGCGAGCTTCGCCTCCAGCGCTTCGCTACGGCGCAGCGGCTCGTCGCCTGCCGAGGCTGACCCAGCCGGGAGGATCGCGACGAGGCAGACAGCCGCCAACGCCGCGCTGACCTGTCCAACGGTCTCCCGAGCCTGCATCGACCCAGTCTCCGCCGTCATCCGTCGGAGGGAAGCCCGGTCCTCAGGCCTGGCCATGCAACGCGATCTCTGAGCGCGGATACTCAGCCAAGCTGAGTCTCGCAGCGCTGCCGCGCCGTGGGGCGGTGCTGGCTTGATGGAGGCATGACGCGCTACGCCGACCCACAACGCTGCCCGGACTGCCGAGGGCCGCTCGACACGGGCAGTCCGGCCTGCCCCACGTGTGACCTGTCGCTGCTCGGTCCGACCGCGGCGGGGCTGTTCACGACGCTCACACACGCCGACCACCTGCTCGGCCGACTGCGAGAGGAGGGGCGCGGCGTCGTACGAGCAGCTCCTGGTCCCACGATGAGCGCGCCACGCGCCGAGCCGTCGCCGCCCCTCCGCGGCCTGAGCGGGACATCGGTCCCGGCCATCCTGCTCGGCCTGGGCGCACTGTGTCTGCTGGTGGCAGCGTTAGTCTTCCTCGCCGTCACCTGGTCGGTGATGGGAGTCGGCGCGCGCACTGCCACCCTGGTCGGCTTCACGGCTCTGGCCGGCGGGGTCGCCGCGCTTGCCGCGCGGCGAGGGCTGCGCGCAGCGTCCGAGTCCCTGAGCGTCGTCGCCCTGGGCCTGCTCGCCTTCGACGTCGCCGGCGCCCGGGACGCGGGCTGGCTCGGCGACCTGGGCGAGTCGGGCTTCCTGCTGCTCCTCGGCTCGACCCTCACCCTGGTAGCGGGCTCGGTCGCCGTTGCGGCCTCGCGGACGCCGATCGCGCGTGTCGTCGGCGCGGAGATCCTCGGCGTGCTCGGTGCGATGACCGCTGCCGTGGGGCTACTCATGGGTGACTGGCCGACCACGTCTGCGTCCCTAGCGGCAGTGGTCGTGGTGGGTGCCGCGACAGCGACAACGGCACACCGGCTCCGTCTGCGCACCCTGACCTTGGGGTTGGGCCTGCTCGCCGGCATCGCCTGGACGAGCCTGGTGGTCACCGGTCTCGACCGGGCGCTGTCCCACCCGGAGGTCGGCGAGCTGTGGGGCGACCTCGAGGTGTGGCCGCTGCTCTCGGCCTCGGCTCTGGTCGGCGTCCCTGCACTGCTCTCAGCCGTCGTCGGCTGGGTGCGCGTCCTGGCGGCGGCGACAGCTCTGGTGGTCGCGGCCATCGTGGTGCTGGTGCCCTTCACCGTCGGGACGAGCACGGAGCTCACCCTGGCGGTGGTGGCGCTGGTCGCGGTCGGCAGCGCGTTGGCGTGGTTCGTCCCGCGGCCGTGGGCCGCTGCGGCCATGGCCGCTCCGGCCCTCGGCGCCTCGTTCCTCGCGTGCCTGTGTTTCCTCCTGCTGGCTCAGGGCGCAGCAGCGCTCGCCTGGGCGGGTGCGCGGCTCTGGCGAGGGACCTTCGACGGCCGACTGCCGGACTGGGCCCTCGAGCACCCCGCGCCCTGGCTGCTTCCCCTGGCCACGATCACGGTCCTGGGGGCCGGCGCCACCTGGGCTCGGTCGTCCTCGACCGCCGACCTGCTGCTCTCCCCGTTCGCACGTCTGCCGCTCGTCCTCTCCGCAGTCGGGTTCTCGCTGGCCGGCGCGCTGGCGTCCTACCCGGTGCCGGTGTGGTCGGTCCTCATCGTCGTCGTGGCGGCCGCGCTGGGTCTGGTGACCAGGGCCGTGATGACCCGGGAGGTGCTGCCCCTGGCGTTGGGCGCCGCCGCGGGGTCGGTGGGAGTCGGCACCTCGTTGTACGACGACGGGCTGAGCCTCATCACGTTGGTCGTCACGGTGGGTCTCGCGGCTGCGACGCATCTGCGCTGGCCGGGCACCGCCGTCAGCGCCATCGCGGGAGCCGTGGGTGTTGTCGCGCTGACCGGCGCCCTGTGGGCAGCGGGCTCGCTCGCCGGTGTCGAGCCGACCTGGGTCGCCGCGGGCCTCCTGCCGGTGCTGGGCGGCCTGGTCATCGGCGCTCCGATCGCGGCGTCCCGGCGGCGGGGGCCCTACGGCAGCACCGCTGTCGCGAGCCTGCCCGGCCGGTTCGTCGGGCTCGAGGCCGCGGCGCTGGCCTCCGGCTTCGTGGTTGCGGCTGCCGCGGTCGCGACGACGACCTACGATCTGCGGCCGACCTGGACCGCGGCCTACCTGACTGCCGGCGGAGTGCTGAGCTGCCTGGTCGCCCTGCTGCGCGTCGAGCGCCGACACGTGGGGTGGCTGGGCGGCGGGCTGCTCGCCGCGGCGACCTGGGTGCGGCTGTGGGACACGGGCGTCGAGACTCCTGAGGCATACACGCTGCCGTCGGCTCTCGCCCTGGCCGTGGTCGGAGTCCTGCACCTGGGTCGGCACCCGTCGAGCAGCACGATGCGTGCGCTCGCCCCGGGGCTGAGCCTGGCCAGCGTGCCGAGCCTGCTGTGGGTGCTGCAGCAGCCGGACACGCTGCGTGCTGCCCTGCTGGGTCTGGGTGCGCTGGCCGTGCTGGCCTGGGGAGCGCGTGTGCGGTGGACAGCTCCGGTGGTGTTCGGCGCGGTGGTCGGTGCCCTGGTGGTGGTGCGGCAGCTCGCACCGGTGGTGGACGCGGTGCCCCAGTGGACGCTGATCGGGTCGGCGGGCGCGCTGCTGGTCGCGATGGGGGTCAGCTGGGAGCGCAGGGTCCAGGACGCGCGCGCGGCGTACGGCTACGTGCGCGGGCTGCGCTAGACACCACTAGATGAGCAGGGGCCTGGTCTCCGTGGCGGAGGCCAGGCCCACAACTCAGCTTCGTGCGGGTCGGCGCGCGGCTCTCATGCAGGCCGGCACCGACCAGCGGTGACGCTCGACGGTCTGGCCGTCAGCTCATCTCGTCGCCGCGACGCTGCTCGGGAATCATCCCGGTCAGCAGATCGCGGACTTCGGACTCGCGGTAACGGCGATGTCCGCCCAGAGTCCGGATCGAGCTCAGCTTGCCGGCCTTGGCCCAGCGGGTGACCGTCTTCGGGTCGACCCGAAACATGGCCGCGACCTCGGCAGGTGTGAGCAGCGGTTCGGACTCAGGTGGTCGCGTGTTCACGGCGGCCCCCCTTTACTTTGTTGAAACCTTTGCACCGGGTTTCCTCCGATGCATCCCCAGTACCTCTCTATCGAGGGTACGCATCCCAGAATACATGACAATGGTCCATATGCACCATTTAGCGGATTGGAATAGTCATTTAGGACAGATCGTGGTGGCCCGACTCGCTCCCGGCCCGCGCGTTTCGTAGGCTGTGTCACGGACGCCCGTACCACCCATCCGGGCGGCCGACGCCGCCCGCACACCCCCGGGCCACGACGAAAGGTCGCTCTTGTGACCGAGTACGACGCCGCATTCGCAGGTGTGTTCGACCGACTCACCGGGCATGAGCAGGTCGTTTACTGCCACGACGTGACGACCGGGCTCCGGGCCATCATCGCCATCTACTCCACCGCGCTCGGTCCAGCCCTCGGCGGCACCCGCTTCTACCCCTACCCCGACGAGCGCGACGCGCTCGACGACGTGCTCAACCTGTCGCGGGGAATGGCCTACAAAGCGGCGCTGGCTGGTCTAGACCTAGGCGGAGGCAAGGCGGTCATCATCGGTGACCCCGCCACCGCCAAGACCGAGGCACTGCTGCGTGCCTACGGCCGGTTCGTGCAGTCGCTGAACGGTCGCTACTACACGGCATGTGACGTGGGGACCTACTCCGAGGACATGGACCTCGTCGCCCGGGAGTGCTCGTTCGTGACCGGGCGGACCGTGGCGCACGGCGGGGCCGGCGACTCCTCGGTGCTGACCGCGTTCGGGGTCTTCCAGGGCATGCGAGCGGCCGCCGAGAGCACCTGGGGAGCGCCCTCGCTGGCCGGACGCACCGTCGGGGTCGCGGGAGTGGGCAAGGTGGGCCGCCACCTGGTCGGCCATCTGCTCGACGACGGGGCTCAGGTGCTGGTCACCGATGTGAGCACGGCTGCGCTCGAACGGGTCCGGCGGGACCATCCGCAGGTCGGCGTGGTCGAGGATGCCGATGCGCTGGTCGACGCGGACATCGACGTCTATGCGCCGTGCGCCCTGGGGGGTGCCCTCAGCGACGCGGTGGCCGCACGGTTGAGGGCGCGGGTGGTCTGCGGCGCGGCCAACAACCAGCTCGCCCATGTCGGGATCGAGAAGACGCTGCAGGACCGAGGGGTGCTCTACGCGCCGGACTACGTGGTCAACTCCGGCGGGCTGATCCAGGTTGCCGACGAGCTGGACGGCTTCTCCTTCGAACGAGCACGCCTGCGCGCCGGGAAGATCTTCGAGACCACCCAGCAGGTGTTCGCCGTCGCGGCCCAAGACGGCGTCCCCCCAGCGTCAGCGGCGGATCGCCTCGCCGAGCGCCGGATGTCTGAGGTCGGCAGCCGCTCGCGCAGCATCTACCTGCGCTAGCTGGCCCCTGGGAAACTGGCGCTCGATCAGTCGCGGCGACTGGCGCGTGAGTAGCCCCAGTCGTCAGCGTCTCCGGCGTCGTCGGCCTCTCCGGCATCAACGCTCTCGCTCGAGGACTCGTTGCCCTCGTCGCCATGCAGCTCGCGGGCCAGCGCGCCGAAGTCCGTCTCGTGGGTCCGGTACTTCAGGTCACGGGCAACCTTGGTCTGCTTGGCTTTCGCACGGCCGCGCCCCATAGGGTCGACCCCCTCGCACACTTGGCCGGAGTCACGAAAGCCTGTGCCGCGAACCACTGCGGGGCAGTCGCGGAGCAGGCCTGCGCGCGTCCGGTCTCTCGTTCGTCTTCTCCTGGGTACAACGGTACCCGGAGGTGGGTGTTCCCGCACGTCGCCCCGGGTATTCGTCGAACCGGGATCAGCAGCCGGGTCAGGCCCCAGGATGACGCCCGGTCAGCTGCACTGCGCCCGTCGTACCCGCCTCGGCGTCGGCGGCCTTGGATCGGTCGCTCACCACCCCGCAGACCCACACCGGGACCCCGTGACCGTCGAGGAGAGCAAGAGCCCGGTCTGCGTCCTCCGCGGCGACGACGGCGACCATCCCGACGCCGCAGTTCAGGGTCTGCTCCACATCCTCTGCCGGCACGCTACCCACCTGGGCCACCAGGTCGAAGATCGGTGGCGGTGTCCAGGTGCCCCGGTCGATCGTCGCCGTCAGCTCGTCGGGCAGCACGCGCGCGAGGTTGGCGCCCAGCCCGCCCCCGGTGATGTGGGACATCGCGTGCGTCCGGGTGTTGCGCGCCAGGTCCAGGCAGGCCTTCGCGTAGATCCGCGTCGGCTCGAGCAGCTCCTCGCCGAGCGTGCGTCCGAGCTCGGGCACCGACTGCTCCAAGGACCACCCGGCCCGGCTGAGCAGGACCCGGCGGACCAGGGAGTACCCGTTGGAGTGCAGCCCGCTCGAGGCCATCGCGACCAGCACGTCGCCCGGACGCACCCGGCCGGGACCGAGTACGTCGGCAGCCTCCACCACCCCGGTCGTCGATCCCGCCAGGTCGTACTCGTCGGGCTCCAGCAGCCCGGGATGCTCCGCGGTCTCACCGCCGATCAACGCACACCCGGCCTGCACGCAGCCCTCGGCGACCCCCTGCACGATCGCCGCGATCCGCTCGGGGACGACGCGACCCGCGGCGATGTAGTCGGTCAGGAAAAGCGGCTCTGCTCCGCAGACCACCAGGTCGTCGACCAGCATCGCGACCAGGTCGGTCCCGATCGTGTCGTGCTTGTCCATCGCCTGGGCGATGGCGACCTTCGTGCCCACCCCGTCTGCCGAGGTGGCCAGCAGCGGATGCCGGTAGTTCTTGATCGCGGCCGCGTCGAAGAGGCCCGCGAAACCGCCGATGCCGCCAACCACCTCGGGACGCCGCGCCTTCTCCACCCACACCTTCATCAGCTCGACGGCACGGTCGCCGGCGGCGATGGATACACCTGCCGACTCGTAGGCCGCGGCGTCAGCTGCGTCAGAGCCCCCAGTGCCCCGCTGGTCGCTCATCGTGTGCACCTTCCTGTGACTGCGGCTGACCTCGGCGGACGCTGGGGCCGCGTCGAGCGTACGACGCCCTCAGGGCCGCCGAAGCGCGTCGGCGGCGCCACCACCGAGACCGATGGGGACCCCCTCGGCGTCTCGGGGTCGTTCCAGCCGGGGATTCTCCATGCCAGGCAGGGCGACCTCGAGGAAGTCCTTGCCGAGCAGCTCCTCGTCGGGCAGGTCGATCGGGTACTGGCCGGTGAAGCACGCCGTGCACAGCCGCTCACGCGACTGGTCGGTCGCATCGACCATCCCTTCCTCGCTGATGTAGCCGAGGGTGTCCGCGCCGATGCTGGCCGCGATCTCCTCCACGCCGAGCCCGGTCGCGATCAGCTCAGCACGGTTGGCGAAGTCGATGCCGTAGAAACACGGCCAGCGCACCGGCGGTGAGGAGATCCGCACGTGCACCTCGGAGGCACCGGCCTCCCGCAGCATCCGGACCTGGGCGCGCTGGGTGTTCCCACGCACGATGGAGTCATCGACCACCACCAGACGCCTGCCACGGATCACGTGCTCGAGCGCGTTGAGCTTGAGCCGGATCCCGAGCTGACGCAGCGTCTGGCTCGGCTGGATGAAAGTGCGGCCGACGTAGGAGTTCTTCACGAAACCCTGACCGAAGGGGATCCCGCTCGCCTCGGCGTACCCGATTGCCGCGGGTGTGCCCGACTCGGGCACGGGGATGACCAGATCCGCGTCGACCGGGTGCTCCTTGGCCAGCCGGCGGCCCATCTCGACTCGCGCCTCGTGCACGCCGCGACCGGCGATGACGGCGTCGGGCCTGGCCAGGTAGACGTACTCAAAGACGCAGCCCGCCGGGTCCGGCTGCGCGAACCGGTGCGAGCGCAAGCCGTCGTCGTCGACCACGATGAGCTCACCGGGCTCGACCTCGCGTATCACGCTGGCGCCAATCGTCGCCAACGCCGATGACTCGCTGGCGACCACCCACCCTCGCTCGAGCCGCCCGAGCACCAGTGGCCGCACCCCCTGCGGGTCACGCGCGGCGTAGAGGGCCTGCTCGTCCATGAAGACGAACGAGAAGGCGCCCCGGACCTTGGCGAGCACGTCGATCGCCGTGTGCTCCAGGCTGCGGTCGGGATGGCCGACCAGAAGGCTGGTCACCAGAGCGGTGTCGGTGGTGTTGCCGCGGGCCGGCTCACCGCTCAGCGCACCGATGTCGCGGCCGCGCAGCATGTCACGCAGCTCGGCGGAGTTCACGAGGTTGCCGTTGTGAGCCAGCGCCACCGACCCATGGCTGGTGCCGCCGATGGTCGGCTGGGCGTTCTCCCAGAAGCTGCCACCGGTGGTCGAGTAGCGGCAGTGGCCGATCGCGAGGTGCCCGGTCAGCGAGTTCAGGCTGGTCTCGTCGAAGACCTGCGAGACCAGGCCCATGTCCTTGTAGACCAGGATCTGGCGGCCGTTGCTCACCGCGATCCCCGCGGACTCCTGCCCACGGTGCTGGAGCGCGTAGAGCCCGAAGTAGGTCAGCTTCGCGACGTCCTCGCCGGGTGCCCACACCCCGAAGACTCCGCAGGCGTCCTGGGGTCCCGGGGAGGAGGGGTCGAGGTCGTGATTCAGCCGGCCGTCCCCACCCGGACCATGACTCACCACGTGGCCGAGTCTAGTGGTGTGTCTCTTGGTTGGTTGACCGATAGGGGCGGTGTCCTGCGCCCGACTGGCAAGGCGGAGGAGCGACGCTGTAGTTGGGGCTCCTGTGAGTGACGACAACGCCGCCAGGCGGGATGTAGGGCGACGCCACTGGTCAACCAATCAGGAGACACACCACTAGGCGCTGTCGGGGGCGAGATTGGACAGCAGCAACGCCTCGGCGAGACATACTCGCTCGAACTCCTGCAGATGCAGTCCCTCGTTCACCCCGTGGGCACGGGTGTCGGGATCCTCGACGCCGGTGACGAGTACGGCGGCTTCCGGGAAGGCTTCCTGGAAGGCCGCGATGAACGGGATGGAACCGCCGACTCCGATGTCGACCGGGTCGGTGCCGTCCCATGCTTCGCGGAACGCGGCCCGCGCCGCGTCATAGGCCGGGCCGTCGGCCTCGATCACCGACGGCTCCGCGACGCTGCCACCGGGTGTGACGTCGACCCGCGCCCCCCAGGGAGCGTTGCTCGTCAGGTGCTCGGTGAGGCAGCGCATCGCCGACTCGGTGCTGTCGCCCGGGGCGAGCCGGAGGGAGATCTCGGCGCGTACGGACGGGATCAGCGTGTTGGACGCGTCTGCGATGCGGGTCGTGTCCAGCGCGACCGTGGCGATCGCCGGCTTGGTCCAGAGTCGCTGTACCACTGACCCCTCGCCGATCAGCTGCACGCCGTCGAGGATCGCCGCCTCGTCGCGCAGGCGGTCCTCGGGGTAGTCGACGTCGGCGGCGGGTCCCGAGACCAGCCCCTTGACCGCGACGTTGCCCCGGTCGTCGTGCAGGGTGGTGAGCAACCGGACCAGTGCGGTGACCGCGTCAGGCACCACGCCGCCGTACAGCCCGGAGTGCACGCCGTGCTCGAGCGTGCTGACCTCGACGATCACGTCGACCAGTCCCCGTAGCGAGGTGGTCAGCGCGGGCACACCGACATCCCAGTTGGTCGAGTCGGCGATAACGATGACGTCGGCGGCGAGCAGGTCGTGGTGCTCGTCCAGGAAAGGCGCCAGCGTGGGTGAGCCGACCTCTTCCTCCCCCTCGACGAACACCGTGACCCCCACCGGCAGGGCACCGCGGTGCGCCCTGTGCACTCTGAGGGCGGCCAGGTGTGCCGCGATACCCGCCTTGTCGTCAGCGGCACCCCGGCCGTAGAGGCGCCCATCGCGCTCGGTCGGCTCGAACGGCTCGCTGTCCCAGTCGGCCAGGTTGCCGATCGGCTGCACGTCGTGGTGGGCATAGAGGAGGACGGTGGGGGCACCCTCGGGCGCGGGTGATCGTGCCACCACCGCGGGCGCACCGCCGCTCGCCGTGAGGATCTGCACGTCGAGCCCCTCGGCCGCGAACAGCTCCGCGGTCGCCTCGGCACACCGTCGTACGTCGGCCGCCCGATCCGGGTCGGCGCTCACCGAGGGGATCCGCACCAGCGCCTCGAGGTCGGCCCGGACCGAGGGAAGTATGTCGACGACAGCTTCGCGCAGAGAGTTCGGGGAGGTCATCGGGCCACCCTATGGCGGGAATCTCTCGCTGGCGGCAGTGGAGGATCCCCTTTATGTGGTGCGAGGGATCCTCCACCGCCGGGCGGACCCACGACTGCCTCACTGATCCACCAGGGGTAGCAGGCCGGAGAGGTCGGAGCGTTCACCCGACGCGGTCAGCCGGCCGGCCCTCACGGCGTCCTGCCACTGGAGGTCGCCGGTGGCGAGCGCGACCCAGGTGGCCGGGTCCATCTCCACGACGGCAGGCGGAGTGCCTCGCGTGTGCCGGGTGCCCGCGACGCACTGCGCGACGGCGTACGGCGGGACCCGCACCTCGACCGCCCGGCCGGGAGCCTTCGCGACCAGAAGCGCGAGGTGGTGCTTGGTGAGCAGCCGCAGCTCCTCCTCATCGCCCCGCCCGTCCCGGAACGCGACCAGAGCCCGCCGGACCAGGGAGGGGTCCTGAGGTCGGAGCCGGACGGGCATGACCGAAGTATCTCCGCCTCACCCTTGGACGCCAGCGGGACGTCGTACCACAAACCCCACCAGCCACAGAAGTTTCTTCCGTTTTGCCCCACTCACCCGGTTCTGCGGCTACGGTTTCTGCGGTAGTCGATCACGGGAGACACCCATGCTGTCGAAGCGCCTGACAATCTCGCTGCGGTCAACGGCCGCCGTACTCACGATCCTCGCGACCACCGCATCCGGAGTCGCGCTCGCGGCCCCCGCTGCGGCCGCCAACAGGGTCACCCCGGGCAACTTCACCGGCTACGGGTTCGACCAGTGCGTCGCTCCCTCGCAGTATGCGATGGATCGCTGGCTGTCCCACTCGCCGTTCCTGGCCGCGGGCATCTACATCTCTGGGGCCTCGCGCGCGTGCCGGACCCAGCCGAACCTCACTCCTGCGTGGATCTCCACCCAGCTGCGCAAGGGCTGGCGGCTGCTGCCGATCACCCTGGGCCCGCAGGCCTCGTGCAGCACGCGCTTCCCGCGCTACGGCAACGACCCGGTGATCAACTGGCGACCGGAGGACCGCTACGGGAAGGCGCGCAGCCAGGGCCGGCTGGAAGCCGTCCGGGCTGCACACGCGGCGAGCTCGCTCGGCATCTCCAAGGGCAGCACGCTGTGGTACGACCTCGAGGCCTTCGACACACGGCTCGAGCACTGTCGTGAGTCCGCGCTCAGCTTCCTGTCCGCCTGGACACGGAAGATGCACCGGCTGGGTTACGTCTCCGGTGTCTACTCCAGCGCCGCGTCGGGCATCAAGATGCTCGACGACGCGATGACCTACCGCCCCGGGCGCTACGCGATGCCCGACCAGGTCTGGATCGCCGACTGGAACGGCCGTGCCAGCGTGCACTCCTCCTACGTGCGCCGCACCAGCTGGATGCCGCACAAGCGGGTACACCAGTATCGGGGCCCCCACAACGAGACCCACGGCGGGGTCACGATCAACATCGACAGCAACTTCCTCGACGTCGGCAGGGGTTCGACCGCGCCCAAGGCTCGAGCCTCGTGCGGTGTGCGGATCAACTACGCGCGCTATGAGTCGCTGCGCCTGGGCAGCCGGAGCGGACAGGTCCCCGGGCTCGAGTGCCTGCTCACGAACCGGCGTCTGTTCCGGAACGACCTCGGTCCCCGCTTCGGCAGGGCGACCGACGAAGCCGTACGCGCGTTCCAGCGCAGTCACTCCCTGCCCGTGGGCGGCGGGATGACCCGGCGTACCTGGGTGGCACTGCTTGCCGACGGCCACTCGCCGGTGGTCAAGCGCGGCTCCGCCGGACATCCGGTACGACGAGCGCAGCGGGCTCTCAACGCCGCGATCGGAGCCGGACTGCCGGTGACCGGGGTGTTCGACGCACGCACCGCCGCCGCGGTGCGGACCTACCAGGGCCGCCGCGGACTGGCCCGCACCGGTGTCGTCGCGGAGAGCACCTGGGCACACCTCAAGGCGGGACTTTCCTGAACCCACCTCCCGTGGACCGGCCGCTTGTGCGGTCGTGAACAGAGGGGTGTGACCCTTGCCACACAGGCGGGTTTCGCGGTTCGGGTAGGCATAGCGCAGAGGCGTTTCCGCCTTGCCAGCAGTTCCCGAGACGCAAGGAACCGAACATGCGACGTACCTTCGCCCCAGCCGCACTTGCGGCCTCCGCACTCCTCGCCGCTGGTGCCACGGCCCTCTCTCCGGCCGCGCACTCGTCCGGCGCCGCCGCCCAGCAGGCAGCGAGCACGCAGAACTACATCGTCGTGCTCAACGACAGCGCCGCTGCCAGGCGGGTAGCCGCCGCGCACGACGACCTCTTCGGGATCCAGGTCAGGCACGTCTACCGCAGCGCCCTGAAGGGCTACTCCGCGAAGATGACACCGACCGCTGCCCGCCTCATCGGTGCCATGCCGGTCGTGCAGTGGGTGCAGAATGACCGGCGAGTCAGCACGACTGCCCAAACGACGCCGACCGGGATCAACCGCTCGGACGCTGACGCGTCGCCCACGGCCAACATCAACGGCGTCGACCAGCGAGTGAACGTGGACGTCGCCGTGATCGACACCGGCGCGGACCTCTCGCACCCCGACCTGAACATCTACGGGCCCGGCGCGAAGAACTGCTCGACCGCCGCGCTGAACGCCAACGACCTCAACGGTCACGGCACCCACGTCTCCGGCACCGTCGGTGCGATCGACAACGGCAACGGCGTCGTCGGCATGGCACCGGGTGCGCGGATCTGGCCGGTCAAGGTGCTCTCCGACGCGGGTAGCGGGCTCAACTCCGACGTGATCTGCGGCATCGACTACGTCACCGCCCACGCCAACGAGATCGAGGTCGCCAACATGAGCCTCGGCGGCGGCGGGTCCGACGACGGCAACTGCGGCAACTCGAACAATGACGCGATGCACAAGGCGATCTGCCGCTCGGTGGGCGCTGGCATCACCTACGCCGTCGCAGCCGGTAACGACTCGAAGAGCGCCGCGACCTCGACCCCCGCGGCCTACGACGAGGTGATCACCGTCAGCGCGCTCGCCGACTTCAACGGCCAGCCCGGAGGCGGCGCCCCCTCGACCTGCCGCAGTGACCAGGACGACACGTTCGCCAGCTTCTCCAACTATGGTCCCGACGTGGACATCATCGCGCCCGGTGTGTGCATCAACTCCACGTGGATGCTCGGTGGCTACAACTCGATCTCGGGTACGTCGATGGCCAGCCCGCACGTGGCCGGGGCGGCCGCTCTCTACACGGCCAACAACCCCGCCGCGACACCGGCCCAGGTGAAGGCGGCGCTGCTCAGCTCGGGCACGAGCAACTGGAGCAATGCCGACGACAAGGACAGCACCAAGGAGCCGCTGCTCAACGTCGCCGGCTACTAGAAGCGCGCCCGCAAGCACACACTCCGACCCGCCAGGTTCCCCAGAGACCTGGCGGGTCGGTTGCGTCCTCAACCACCGGTCTAGGAGAAGGCGGCGGGGAGGGTTGCGGACCAGACGGCCCGAAGCTCACCCAGCGGGATCGAGAACGTTTCGACGAAGTCGAGCAGGGCGCTGCCGCCCACACCCTCGGTCGTCCCGATCTTGATGTGCGGCACCTCGTGGTCCGCACACAGCCCAGCGAAGCGCACCTCCTCACCAGGCGTGATCGCGACGACGACGCGCGCGGCCGACTCGCTGAACAGCGACACGAACGGGTCCAGCCCGCCGGGGAGATCTAGTCGAGCACCCACGTCGCAGCGCAGACACATCTCGACCAGGCCCTGGGCGAGACCCCCGTCGGAGAGGTCGTGGGCGGCCTCGACCAGTCCCTCGTGTGAGGCGCCGACGAGAACCTCGGCCAGTCGCCTCTCGGCGGCGAGGTCCACCACCGGTGGGCGTCCGCCGAGATGCGCGTGCACGACATGGGCCCACTCGGATCCGGACAGCTCCTCGCGCGTCGTACCCAGCAGGTAGATCTCTCGACCCTCCGCGGCGAACCCGGCGGGAGTGCGACGGGTGACATCGTCGATCACGCCGAGCACAGCGACGACGGGAGTCGGCAGGATCGCGACGTCGCCGGTCTGGTTGTAGAGGCTCACGTTCCCCCCCGTGACCGGGACACCCAGCGCACGGCAGCCCTCGGCGAGCCCTCGCGTGGCCTCCGCGAACTGCCACATCACCGCAGGGTCCTCCGGAGACCCGAAGTTGAGGCAGTCACTCACCGCGAGGGGGCGTGCCCCGGAGCATGCGACGTTGCGAAAGGCCTCGGCGAGCGCGAGCTGCGCACCGGCGTACGGGTCGAGCTTGACGAACCTGCCGTTGGCGTCGGTGGACACCGCGACACCGAGGTTCGACTCCTCGTCGATCCGGATCACTCCGGCGTCGTCGGGCTGCGAGAGGACGGTGTTGCCGCGCACGTAGCGGTCGTACTGGTCGGTGATCCACGACCGGTCGCACAGGTTCGGACTTCCGGCCAGGCGCAGCAGTGTCTCCCTGAGCTGGGCGTGGCCCTGCGGGCGAGCCAGGGCCTCTGCCGCGTCGCCCTGGAGCGAGTCCTGCCAACCGGGTCGGGCGAACGGCCGACGGTAGACGGGGCCCTCGTGCGCGACGGTGCGCGGGGGGACGTCCACGACGGTCTCGCCGAGCCACTCTACGGTCAGCCTGCCGGAGTCGTCGACCTCACCGATCACCACCGCGTCGACGTCCCACCTCTCGCAGATCTTGAGGAACCGCTCGACATTGCCGGGCTCGACGACCGCCATCATGCGTTCCTGCGACTCGCTCATCAGAATCTCCTCGGGCGCGAGGGTCGAGTCGCGCAACGGCACCCGGTCCAGCCACACGTGCATCCCTCCGTCACCGGCTGACGCCAGCTCCGACGTCGCACACGACAGGCCGGCACCGCCGAGGTCCTGGATGCCGACCACGAGACGCTCGGCGAAGATCTCGAGCGTTGCCTCGATGAGCAGCTTCTCCATGAACGGGTCACCGACCTGCACGCTGGGCCGCTTCCTGCCCGCCTGTCCTGAGCCTGTCGAAGGGCCCTCAGAGAAGCTCTCGCTCGCGAGCACCGAGACACCGCCGATGCCATCGCCGCCGGTTCTCGCCCCGTAGAGAATCACCTGGTTGCCGGCACCCGTGGCCCGCGCGAGATGCAGCTGCTCGTGACGCATGACACCGACGCAGAGCGCGTTGACGAGAGGGTTACCGGCGTATGACGGGTCGAAGACCGCCTCGCCACCAATGTTCGGCAGGCCCAGACAGTTGCCGTAGCCGCCGATGCCCGCGACGATCCCCGGCAGCACGCGATGGGTGTCGGTTGCTTCGAGCGGGCCGAACCGAAGCGGATCCATCACGGCGACGGGACGCGCACCCATCGCGAGGATGTCGCGCACGATTCCGCCGATGCCGGTCGCGGCACCCTGATACGGCTCGACGTAGGACGGATGGTTGTGCGACTCGATCTTGAACGTGACCGCGTAGCCGTCCCCGATGTCGACGACGCCCGCGTTCTCTCCCATGCCGACCATCAGAGCGCGGCGCATCTCCTCGGTGAGGTTGTCCTCGAACTGCCGCAGGTGCACCTTGCTCGATTTGTAGGAGCAGTGCTCGCTCCACATCACTGAGTACATCGCCAGCTCCGAGCCCGTCGGGCGGCGGCCCAGGATCTCGCGGATGTTCGCGTACTCGTCCGGCTTCAGTCCCAGCTCTCCCCACGGCTGTGGCAGGTCTGAATCGCGCGAGGCCGCGTCGACGGTGTCGAGTGGAGGTCGCGGCTGCGGCTGCGTCATCGCTGGCTGATGCTTCCCGGTCGAGGCGGCGACGTACGACGAGAAACCTACCGCGAAGTGCCGACGGTCTTTACGTTGCGTGGCAGGGTAGACCCGACTGGTCCCCTCCCGGTGGGACTTCGTGACTTGGGAGGCATCACAGTGCATCGACGTACTTTCCTCAAAGCGAGCGCGGCCGCGGCGGCCGGAGGGCTCGCCGCGCCCGCAGTGGGGACTCTGACCTCCGGCGCAATCGCCGCACCTCAGCTCGACCGCGTGCTCGCCCGCGGCATGAGTCTGCCCTGGGGGATCGCCTTCCTCCCCACTGGGAACGCGCTGGTCACCGAACGAGCCAGCGGGGACGTGTACCGGGTGTCGAGCTCCGGCGGGAAGACGCTGGTCGGCACCGTCGACGAGGCGGTCGACTACGGCGAGGGAGGGCTCCTCGGACCCGCGGTGGCACCCACGTTCTCCACCGACAACTGGGTCTACTTCTACGTGACGACCTCGGACGACAACCGCATCATTCGCAAGCAGTACGACGGCAGCAGCCTGGGGCCGTCGCAGATGGTGTTCTCAGGAATCGCACGCACGAACAACGGCTCGCAGAACCACCACGGCGGCCGGCTGGCGTTCGGTCCCGACGCAAAGCTGTACGCGACCACCGGAGACGCCGGCAACGGCCAGCGGGCCCAGGACGACAACTCCCCGAACGGCAAGATCCTGCGGATCAACCCGGACGGCACGGTGCCGGCGGACAACCCCAGCCCGGGGAACCCGATGTGGAGCAAGGGACACCGCAACGTCCAGGGGATCGCCTGGGACGACAGTGGACAGCTATGGGCAACCGAGTTCGGTGCGAACGACCGGGACGAGCTGAACCGGATCGTCAAGGGGCACAACTACGGGTGGCCGGTCGTCGAAGGCGGCGACGGACCCGGAGGGCCCTTCCACGACCCCTTCGTCACCTGGAGCCCGACCTCGACCTGCTCACCCAGTGGACTCGCGATCGTCAACGGGACGGCGTGGGTAGGCGCGCTCAATGGCGACTGCCTGTGGTCGGTTAAGCTGGAGGGACGCAACGCGGGCCGGAAGGTGCGTCACTTCCACAACCGGTTCGGCCGGATCCGCGCTGTCGAACGGGTCGCGGGCACCGACCGGCTCTGGATCACGACCAGCAACGGCAGCCGCGATAAGGTCATCCGCATAGAGGTCTGACTTCCACACCCACCTGAGATCCTCCAGGAGAACCGCATGGATATCGGCGACAGTTTTCAGAACACGACCGACGCATTCTTCTCGTTCATCCCCGGGCTGCTCGGCTTCCTGGTCATCCTGCTCATCGGCTACATCGTGGCGAGGATCGTCGCGGCACTGGTCGGCAAGCTGCTGCAAAAGGTGGGGCTAGACCGGCGGTTGCACGAGTCGGACGCAAAGAAGTACGTCGACAAGGTCCTGCCCTCAAGCCCTTCGGCGGGCATCGCCCGGGTGGTCTTCTGGATCATCTTCATCCTCTTCCTGATTCCCGCCATCAGCCAGTTGCGAATCCCCGCACTGACCACCTTCATGAACGATGTGTTGGCCTACCTGCCCAACGTGCTCGCGGCCATCCTGATCTTCCTGGTGGCCGCCCTGATCGCGGGCGCGGTCGCCGCAGCCGTGGTCCGGTTCATGGGGGACACCCCAACCGGGAAGATCGTGGCTTCCGTCGTGCCCGCCCTCATCATGGTGATCGCGCTCTTCATGATCCTCGAGCAGCTCCAGATCGCCGAGGAGATCGTCCGGATCGCGTTCGCCGCCACGATGGGTGCTCTCGCCCTGGCGCTGGCGCTGGCCTTCGGTCTCGGCGGGCGCAGTGTCGCGGAGCGGATGCTCGAGGACGCCTACCGTGCGGGGCAGGAGAACAAGGACCGGATCCGCGCCGACATCCAGGCCGGGAGGGAGCGCGCCGAGCAGGAGGCTCGCCACCGCCAGCAGGAGATCGAGGGACCCGGCCAGCAGACCCAGGCCTTCGACCCGAGCGGTTCGCAAGCTGGTTACGCCCAGCAGCCTGGTGCTGCTCCCGGAGGCTACGACCAGCCAGGCGCAGCGCCTGGTTACGGACAGCAGCCGGGCACAGGTAGCGACCCCGGCGGCTACCCCCCGCGCTAGCACCGATCCCACGGCGGCTCGGCCGGGAAACCTTGACGGGTCGGCGGACGAGTGAGAGAGATCGTCGCTCCGGGGCGCATCGTCGGCCTCGACATGGCGCGATGTCTGGCGCTGCTCGGGATGGTCGCCACCCACGCGCTGGTCGCCTTCAACGCGGACGGCGTCGCCGTGGTGCAGCAGATCGCCGGCGGGCGCGCGTCCGCGCTGTTCGCCGTGCTGGCCGGAGTCAGCCTCGCGCTGATGAGCGGCGGGCGGGAACCGCTCCCCGACCCAGCACGACGCGCGGTCGGCGTGGGCCTGGCCGTCAGGGCGCTCATCGTCGCCGGCATCGGCCTGGCGCTCGGCCTCGTGGAGTCCGGGATCGCGGTGATCTTGACCTACTACGGTCTGCTCTTCCTGCTCGGCATCCCCTTCCTGCGGATGCGCGCGCGCTCGCTGATCCTCCTCGCGGCGGGGTGGCTGGTCGTCGTACCCGTCCTGTCGCACCTGCTGCGGCCGCAGCTGCCTGCTCCGTCTCTCTCCAGCCCGCAGGTGGAGAGCCTTGCCTTCCCGTGGCAGCTGGTGACGGAGCTGACCTTCACCGGCTTCTACCCCGTGGTTCCCTGGCTCGCCTACCTCTTCGTCGGGATGGCGGTCGGGCGGCTCGACCTCACCACCCCGGCTACCGCGCTGCGGCTGCTCGTCCCCGGACTGCTGCTCGCAGCCGCGAGCTGGTTCCTGTCGTCTGCGTTGACCGGACTGGATGGAGTGCAGCGGGCGTTGGTGACGACGTACGACGGCCCGCGCGACATCGGCTCACTCAGCGACAACCTCACCTTCGGTCTCGCCGGCACGACACCTACTGGCTCCTGGTGGTGGCTGGTCGTGCGCGCGCCACACTCGGGGACCTCCTTCGACCTCGCGCACACCATCGGCTGCGCCATGGTCGTGATCGCACTCTGCCTGCTGGTGAGCAGGGTCGCGCCCGCGGTGATCGCGGTCGTGTTCGGGGCCGGGGCGATGACGCTCACCTTGTACACCGTGCATGTGATCCTGCGCAGCCCCGAGCTGTGGCCCGACGACAACACCGAGACCTACCTGCGGCATGTGCTGTTCGTGCTCGGAGTCGGAGCACTCTTCCGGCTCCGGGGGCTGCGCGGACCGTTGGAATGGATGGTCGCGCGTGCCTCAGCTGCCGCAGCAGGTTCGGTCGGTACTCCCTCCGGGCACACGTCGGGCACTACGCGTTCGCGAACGCCTTGATCGCGGACACGAAGAACCCGAGCCCGTCGGTCCCCGGCCCGCAAAGCTCCTCGACCGCGTGCTCCGGATGGGGCATCAGGCCCACGACGTTGCCTGCGGCGTTGCTGACACCCGCGATCGCGCGCAGCGAACCGTTCGGGTTGTCTCCCAGGTAACGCGCGACCACCCGGCCCTCGCCATCGAGCATGTCCAGCGTTGCCTCGTCGGCGACGTAGCCTCCTTCGCCGTTCTTGAGCACGAGAGTGACCTCGACTCCCTCGTCGTACTCCTGGGTCCACGCGGTGCGGTTGCTCTCGATCCGCAACCTCTGGTCGACGCAGCCGAACTTGCGGTGGTCGTTGCGGATCAGCGCGCCGGGCAGCAGATGCGACTCGCAGAGGATCTGGAAGCCGTTGCAGATCCCGAGGACAGGCATGCCCTGCTCCGCGACGCGGATCACCTCGGTCATCACCGGGGAGAAGCGCGAGATGGCGCCACAGCGCAGGTAGTCGCCGTAGGAGAAGCCCCCGGGGAGTACGACGGCGTCCACACCGTGCAGGTCATGCTCGCCGTGCCACAGGGCGACCGCGTCTCCCCCCGCGAACCTGACCGCGCGCCGCGCGTCGACGTCGTCGAGCGACCCCGGGAAGGTGACGACCCCGATCCTCACGCGTGCACCACGAAGTCCTCGATCACCGGGTTGGAGAGCAGGGTCTCGGCGATCCGGTGGACCTGCGCGACCCGTTCCTCGGTGAGCTCGCCGTCGACCTCGAGCTCGAAGCGCTTGCCCTGTCTGACGTCGCTGATCCCGTCGAACCCCAGGCGAGGCAGCGCACCCTGCACTGCCTTGCCCTGCGGGTCGAGGATCTCGGCCTTGGGCATGACGTCGACGACCACACGTGCCACGCGCTTAGCTCCTCGGACTCGGCGGAAACGACATCGACATTCTAGGGTCGGGTCGGTCGTTGAACCCGCGCGAAGTGAGCGTCTCAAAACCCGTCCCGAAACGCGACGTGGCGTGGCACCGCCGAGACCGGAGGTTTCGAGACGGCTCGTTCCTCGCCTCCTCAACCACCGGAACCGGCCCGACGGTCATGACAGCTCGCGCTTGAGGATCTTGCCGGTCGCGGTCATCGGGAGCTCGTCCTTGAACTCGACGATGCGGGGGTACTTGTAGCCGGCCATCTCCTCCTTGGCCCAGGCAACGAGCTCGTCCTCGGTGATCTCCGCGTCCTTGTTCTTGATCACGAACGCCTTGATCTCCTCGCCGTGACTCTCGTGGGGCACCCCGATCACCGCAGCCATCGACACCGCCTCGTGGGACATCAAGGTCTCCTCAACCTCGCGCGGGTAGACGTTGAAGCCACCACGGATGATCATGTCCTTGGACCGGTCGACGATGTAGTAGAAGCCGTCGTCGTCACGACGGGCCAGGTCACCGGTGCGGAACCACCCGTCGTTCATCACCTCGTCGGTGGCATCGGCTCGTCCGTAGTAGCCCTTCATGATGTTGTGACCCCGGATGGCGATCTCGCCGACCCCGTCGGCCTCCTCGATCTCCTTCCAGTCGTTGTCGATCAGCTTGAGCTCGACCCCGGAGATCGGGATGCCGATCGACCCCGGCCGCGGGTCCTGCTCGGGGTCGCTGAAGGTCGCCACCGGACTCGTCTCGGACAGTCCGTACCCCTCGAGGATCTGGACGTGGAAGCGCTCCTTGAACTCCTTGATGATCTCGACCGGCAGGCTGGCGCCACCTGAGGCGGCGATGCGCAGGTTGCTCGCGATCCTGTCCACGTCGACGTCGTCGGTGAGTGCGCCGAGCAGTCCCCAGTACATCGTCGGCACACCTGCGAAGAAGGTGATGTCCTCGCTCTGCATCAGCCCAACCGCCTGCTCGGCGTCGAAGCGCGGCAACAGCACCAGCGTCGCCGCCATCGAGAAGGCGGCGTTCATCTGCACCGTCGAGCCGAACGAGTGGAACAACGGCAGCGTGAGCAGGTGGGTGTCAGTCGCAGGTTCCGCGTCGAAGAGCTCATTGCACGCCTTCGCGTTGGCGAGCAGGTTCGCGTGCGAAAGCTCGGCGCCCTTCGGCTGCCCGGTCGTGCCGGAGGTGTAGAGGATGACCGCACTGTCCGACTCGTCGGTCTCCACCGTCTCGAAGGTCGGAGGCTGGTCCTTCATCGCCTGCCCGAGGGTCTGCGTGCCCTCGACGCTCGACTCAGCGCCGGGGTCGGCCATGATCATCACGAAGTGCTCGCAGCCGTCGGTCTGCTCGAAGCCGGCGTGGCCATCGGTGCCCATCGGCAGGTCCTCGGTGCCCTGGAAGCAGAAGTAGGCCTTCGCGTCCGAGTCGTCGAGGTGATAGGCGATCTCGCGCTTCTTGAGCAGCACGTTGAGGGGTACGACGACCGCCCCGGCCTTAAGGATGCCGTAGTAGACGATGGGGAAGTACGGCAGGTTCGGGCAGGTCAGCGCAACCTTGTCACCGGCTTCGATGCCCTGCGACACCAGGAAGTTCGCCACCTGGTTGGCGGCACCGTTCACCTGCGCATAGGTCAGTCGCGTGTCGCCGAGGACCAACGCCTCGCGGTCGCCGTACTTCTCCGCGCTGCCTTCGAGTAGTGCCGCCAAGTTGGCCACTGCTGTCTCCTCCTGCGGGTTGGGTCAGAACTTCTGGCCGGTCAGCTGTTCGTACGCGTCGACGTAGCGTGACCGAGTGCGCTCCACCACCTCCGGAGGCAGCGGCGGCGGCTTCTCGCCGGATTCACGGGACCAGCCGCTCTGCGGCGAGGTGAGCCAGTCGCGGACCACCTGCTTGTCGTAGGCCGCCTGCGCGCGGCCGGGCTGCCATGCGGCAGCCTGCCAGAAACGGGAGGAGTCCGGGGTGAGAACCTCGTCCGCGAGCACCACCGACCCGTCGGCCCGCGCGCCGAACTCGAGCTTGGTGTCGGCGAGGATGACACCTCGGTCGCGCGCGATCGACCCCGCGCGTCGGTAGATCGCCATCGTGAGCATGCGCAGGTCGGCAGCGACGTCCTCGCCCACCTCCTCCATCACGTCGTCGTAGGTCACATTCTCGTCGTGCTCGCCGAGTGCCGCCTTCGTCGCCGGGGTGAAGATCGGCTCGGAGAGGCGACTGCTGTCCGCCAGCCCGGCCGGCAGAGCCACCCCGCAGACTTCCCCCGTGCGGAGGTAGTCGACGAGCCCCGACCCGGTGAGGTAGCCGCGGGCCACGCACTCCACCGGGAACATCGTGAGCTCCTCGCACACGACCGCGCGGCCCTTGACCTCGTCGGGTACGTCGGTGGACACGAGGTGGTGCGGGACGACCCGGTCGAGCTGCTCGAACCACCACAGCGACATCTGAGTGAGGATCACGCCCTTGTCGGGGATCTCGGTCTCGAGGACGTGGTCGAAGGCGGAGATGCGGTCCGAGGCGACCATCAGCAGGTGTCCGTCTTTCAGCCGATACAGGTCGCGCACCTTGCCCGAGTGCACGTGCTCGGCCGCCTCGATCACCGGCGCCGTCGGCAGGCCACTCATGGGCGGATCCTACCCACGCCCACCCGCCACAACCTCTGGGGATGAGCCGGCCAACAGCCACGTCCTTGTCCGGCTGGTCGAGCCCGTCGAGACCACTCCGCCGAGTCGCCACTTCCTCTGCAAACCGGCTCAGAGGATGGGCTCCGGCGTGTACGACGCCGCGCCCGGATGCCGCGCGGTGACCTCCTCCACCCGGCGCACGACGGCCTGGACCTGGGTGACCGCTGCTCCGGTGAAGGTGATCGGCGCAGCGACGAGGGACTCGAGCTGTTCCTGCGTCAGGCCCAGACGGGGGTCTGCCGCGAGCCGCGAGAGGAGGTCGTTGCGAGCGCCGCCCTCGCGCAACGACCGGGCTGTGGCACGCGCACTCTCACCGATCGCCTCGTGCGCGGACTCGCGGCCCACACCGTTGCGCACGGCGGCGACCAGCACCTTCGTGGTCGCCAGGAACGGGAGGTAGCGGTCCAGCTCGGCCTGCACCGCCGCAGGGAACACCCCGAAGTCGTCGAGCACGGTCAGCAAGGTCTGGAACAGTCCGTCGGCGGCGAAGAACGCGTCTGGCAGAGCCACCCGGCGTACCACCGAGTCCGACACGTCGCCCTCGTTCCACTGGCTGCCGGTGAGCTCGCCGACCATCGAAAGATGTCCGCGAAGCACGACGGCCAAGCCGTTGACGCGTTCGCAGGAGCGGGTGTTCATCTTGTGTGGCATCGCCGACGACCCGACCTGCCCGCGGGCGAATCCCTCCGTCGCGAGCTCGTGACCGGCCATCAACCGGATCGTGGTGGCAAGGCTCGACGGCCCGGCCACCGCCTGCACCAGCGCGGAGACGACATCGAAGTCGAGCGACCGCGGATAGACCTGCCCCACGGAGGTGAGCACCCGGTCGAAACCGAGATGCGCCGCGACCCGCTCCTCCAGTGAGGCGAGCCGCTGCTCCGACCCGCCGAGCAGGTCGAGCATGTCCTGCGCGGTGCCGACAGGCCCCTTGATGCCGCGCAACGGGTAGCGCGCGACCAGCTCCTCGACACGGTCGAGGGCGAGCAGCATCTCGTCGGCGACAGTGGCGAAGCGCTTGCCGAGCGTGGTTGCCTGCGCCGCGACGTTGTGCGAGCGCCCCGTCATCACGAGGGCCTCGTGCTCTGCCGCCAGCCGGCCGAGCCGTGCCAACGTCGCGACCATTCGGTCACGCACCAGCAGGAGCGACGCGCGCACCTGGAGCTGCTCGACGTTCTCCGTCACGTCCCGCGAGGTCATCGCCTGGTGGATGTGCTGGTGGCCGGCGAGCGCCGAGAACTCCTCGATTCGCGCCTTCACGTCATGACGCGTAACGCGTTCGCGCGCCGCGATCGAGTCGAGGTCCACCTTGTCGACGACCGACTCGTACGCCTCGACGACCCCGTCAGGCACGTCGACGCCGAGGTCACGCTGCGCCCGGAGTACGGCGACCCACAGACGGCGCTCGAGCACCACCTTGTGCTCCGCTGACCACAGGTGCACCAGATCGGCGCCCGCATAGCGCGCGGCGAGGACGTTGGGAAGGCTCATGACCTCACACCCCCGCGGCGATGTCGGTGCGGTAGTGGCTCCCCGCGATCTCGATGTGTGCTACACCCTCGTAGGCCCGCGCGCGTGCGGCTGCAACGTCGGCGCCCACCGCGGTGACGCCCAGCACCCGCCCACCCGACGTGACCAGATGACCGGAGTCATCGAGAGCCGTCCCCGCGTGGATCACGTCGACGTCGTCGAGCGAGGCAATCGCATCCATGCCGCGCACGGCATCGCCCTTGCGAGGACTGCTCGGATAGTCCTGCGCCGCGACGACGACCGTGACCGCGGCCGCCTCACGCCACTTGAGCGGACCGACCTCGTGCAGCCTCCCCTCGGCCGCCGCGAGCAAGAGCACGCCGAGCGGGGTCTCGAGCAGCGCCAGCAGCGGCTGGGTCTCGGGGTCCCCGAACCGTGCGTTGAACTCGATCACCTTGACCCCGTGGTTGGTCAGGACGAGACCGGCGTAGAGCAGTCCCTGGAACGCACTGCCGCGTCGGGCCATCTCGGCGACCGTCGGCTCGAGCACCCGGTCGCACACCTGCTCGACGAGATCCTCCGCCGCCCACGGCAACGGCGCATAGGCGCCCATCCCCCCGGTGTTCGGCCCGGTGTCGCCGTCGCCGACGCGCTTGAAGTCCTGCGCCGGACGAAGGGGTACGACGCTCGTGCCGTCCGTGACCGCGAAGAGCGAGACCTCGGGCCCTTTCAGGAACTCCTCGACGAGCACCCGGTCCCCCATCCTGAGGCACTGCTCAGCATGGGCGAGCGCGACCTCGCGATCGGAGGTGACCACGACCCCCTTGCCTGCGGCGAGCCCGTCGTCCTTGACCACATAGGGAGCCCCGAACGAGTCCAACGCGTCGGCGACCTCGTCAGCTGTATCGCAGACCCGGGCCAGCCCGGTCGGGACCTCGGCGGCCGCCATCACCTGCTTGGCGAAAGCCTTCGAGCCCTCGATACGGGCGGCCTCCCTCGACGGGCCGAAGCACGCGATGCCGTGCTCGCGCACCACGTCGGCCACTCCCGCGACCAGCGGCGCCTCGGGCCCGACGACGACCAGGTCGACCTCGAGCGACTCGGCCAGACCGGCCACAGCCGCGCCGTCGAGCGGGTCGACGTCGTGCAGCTCGGCGACCTCGGCGATCCCCGGGTTACCCGGCGCCGCATGCAGAGCGGACACGTCCGGGTCACGCGACAGCGCCAGGGCCAGCGCGTGCTCTCGCCCGCCCGACCCGATGACCAGGATCCTCACGAGAACGACACTAATGGGGGTCGAGCACGATGGTCTGCTCCCGGCCCGGTCCCACCCCGACCGCCCAGAACGGCGCACCGGACATCTCCTCGAGCGCCTCGACGTAAGTCTGTGCGCTCTTCGGCAGGTCGCGGAAGGTGCGGCACGCCGAGATGTCCTCGTCCCACCCGTCGAAGTGCTCGTAGACCGGCCTCGCGTGATGGAACTCCGACTGCGTCATTGGCATCTCGTCGTGGCGGGTGCCGTCGATCTCGTAGCCGACGCAGACCGGGATCTTCTCCCAGCTCCCCAGCACGTCGAGCTTGGTCAGGAACAGATCGGTCAGCCCGTTGAGCCGAGCCGAGTAGCGCGTGATGACGGCGTCGTACCATCCGCACCGACGGTGCCGCCCGGTCGTCGTACCGAACTCCGCCCCGATGTCGCGCAGCTTGTCGCCGTCCTCGTCGAACAGCTCGGTCGGGAAGGGGCCGGAGCCGACTCGGGTGGTGTAGGCCTTGACGACGCCGATGATCCGGTCGATGCGCTTCGGCCCGATGCCGGCTCCCGCGCAGACACCTCCGGCGAGCGGGTTGCTCGAGGTGACGAACGGATAGGTGCCGTGGTCGACGTCGAGCATGGTTGCCTGCGCGCTCTCGAACAGCACCGTCTGGTCCTGGTCGAGTGCGTCGTTGAGCACCCTCGAGGTGTCGGCGACCAGCGGTCGCAGCTCGTCGGCGTACTGCTCGAGCTCCTCGCACACGGCGTCGACCTCGATCGCGCGGCGGTTGTAGACCTTGACGAGCAGGTGGTTCTTCTGCAGCAGCGCGCCCTCGACCTTCTGCCGAAGGATCTTCTCGTCGAAGATGTCGGCGACGCGCACGCCGATCCGGTTGTACTTGTCCGCGTAGGCGGGACCGATGCCCCGACCGGTGGTGCCTATCTGGTTCTTGCCCAGAAACCTCTCGGTCACCTTGTCGACGGTGACGTGGTACGACGTGATCAGGTGCGCGTCCGCGGACACCAGCAGCCGCGAGGTGTCCACACCACGCTCGCGCAGGCCCTCGACCTCGCGGAAGAGCGCGCCCAGGTCGATCACGACACCGTTGGCGATGACCGGGGTGCACCCCGGGGTGAGGACACCCGAGGGCAGCAGGTGAGTCGCGAACCTCTCGCCGTCGATGACGATGGTGTGCCCCGCGTTGTTGCCACCTTGGTAGCGGACGCAGTAGTCGATCGAGGAGCCGAGGAGGTCGGTCGCCTTCCCTTTGCCCTCGTCGCCCCACTGGGTGCCAAGGACCACGATCGCCGGCATCCTGTGCCCTCTCGCTGGTCGTCCCTAGGGGTCGAGTACCCGACCGGTGCACTAGCGCCGAAACGATAACAGAGCGACATCACGGCCTGTACTGTCCGAGAGGTGGACCCGCTGCTGCTGATAACCAACGCCGAAGCGGGCGGCGGAAGCGACGAGGAACAGATCGACCTCGCCCTCGATGTTCTGCGTGCCGGCACGGACATCGAGGTGTGCGCGACCCGCAGCCGGGGCGAGCTCGACGGCGTGCTGCACCGCCGTGGCGACCGCCGGGTCGTGGTGCTCGGCGGCGACGGAAGCCTGCACGCCGTCGTGGCCGCGCTGCACCGCCGCCACGAGCTGCACAAGGTCGTGCTCGGCCTGATTCCACGCGGCACCGGCAACGACTTCGCCCGCGGGAATGACATCCCCCTAGACCCGGCCGAGGCTGCTCGTCTCGTGCTCGAAGGCGAGGTACGCCCGGTCGACCTGATCATCGACAACGTGGACGAGGTCGTGGTCAACAACGTCCACGTCGGGCTGGGTGCGGAGTCCAGCCGCAAGGCGCACAAGTGGAAGAAGCCGCTGGGGCGCATCGGCTACTACGTCGGCGCGGCCATGGCCAGTGTGAACCCGCCGTTCGTGCGCGTGCGTGTCGTGGTCGACGATCATGTCGTCGCCGACCTCGACCGGCCGATCCTGCAGGTCTCGATCGGCAACGGTTCGAACGTCGGCGGCGGCACCGAGCTCACGCCGGAGGCCGACACCGAGGACGGCAGGCTCGACCTGATGGTCTCCTACGCCATCGGACCGTTCTCCAGGTTCGGCTACGCGTTCCATCTCAACCGAGGCGAGCACCACGAGCGCGACGACGTTCTCTACCTGCGCGGGTCGACCGTGTCCGTGTCTGGGCAGGGGTTCTACTGCAGCGCCGACGGGGAGCTCTACGGCCCCGAGCGCAACCGCACGTGGCGCATCGAGAAGGCGGCGTACTCCATGATCCTCCCAGCCTGAGCCGCGCTCAAGGGCTCAGCCGGTGAGAAGTGCGTCCGCGGCGGTCGGGCTGGAGTCGCGCAGGAACTGCGAGCAACGGCTCGCCTCGGCGCTCTCTCCGATCTTGTCAGCTGCAACCGCGAGAGCAGCCAGCGCACGCAGGAAGCCGCGGTTGGACTCGTGCTCCCACGGCACCGGCCCGTGTCCCTTCCAGCCGTTGCGCCGCAGCAGGTCGAGGCTGCGGTGGTAGCCGACGCGGGCATAGGCGTACGACGTGACGTCGTCGGTGTGCTCGTCGGCGAGCGCCTGCTCGGCCATTGTGGCCCACGCGAGCGGCGACTCCGGATGTGCCCGCACGACGTCGGCCGCGGGCTTGCCGGCACCGAGCTCGTCGGCAGCCGGGTCGTGCGGAAGCTCGGTCGGCGGTGGTCCGGCCATCAGGTCCTGGTGCGTCATCAGGCTCGAGACGCCTCGTAGATGCTGGCGATCGCCTTGTCGAGCACCGCGTCGAACTCGTCATCCTTCTGGTTCCGGCTCAGACCCTCGGTGAGGGCCCGCGAGAAGCTCGCGATCAACCCCCGGTTGCGGGCAAGCCGCTCGTTCGCCTCGTCGCGGCTGTACCCACCCGACAGCGCCACCACGCGCAGCACCTTCGGGTGCTCGATGAGGTCGGCGTAGAAGCCGTCCTCGGTCGGGATCGACAGCTTGAACATCAGCTGCTGGTCGTCGGAGACAGCTTCGAGGCCTTGCAGGATCCCGGACTTCAGCAGCTCCTCGGCCTCCTGCTTCTCCGAACTGTTGATGTCGACCTCGGGCTCGAGGATCGGCACCAGGCCCGCGTCGACGATCTTCCGGCCGACCTCGAACTGCTGGTCGACGATCGCGGCGATGCCGTCCTTGTTGGCCTGCTTGACCACCGAGCGCATCTTGGTGCCGAAGATGCCTTGGTCGACGGCGCGAGACAGCAGACCGTCCAGGTCCGGCATGGGCTTCATCAGCTGCACGTCGTCGGACTCGTCAGCCAGACCCTTGTCCACCTTGAGAATCGGCACGACGCGCTTGCGCTCCCACAGGTACTGGGAGGTGGGCAGATCCTCGATGGACCGGTCCATCGTCTGCTCGAACAGGATCGCGCCGAGCACCCGGTCACCGTCGAAGCTCGGGCTGGTGATGATCCGGCTGCGCATCTCGTGGATGAGGTCGAACATCTCGGCATCGCCCGAGTACTGGTCCTCCTCCACCCCGTAGAGCCGCAGCGCCTTCGGCGTGCTGCCCCCGCTCTGGTCGAGCGCGGCGATGAACCCCGAGCCGCTCTCCATCTGCTGCCACTGCGCCTGGTTCTGGTTCTCGTCCGCCATGCTGTCCGTCCTGTCGCGAGTTGCCGTGCAGCCGACGGTAACAACCACCCGCTGACCGCGGCGAGCCGCGGTACTAGTGCCTCGGCTGCCAGGGTTCGCCCTGGCGAGCGTCGTCTGGCGGAGTGCCCGGCAAGGCCGAGGAGCGAAGGCGATGCGCAGCATCGTCGAGTGACGAGAACGCCGCTGGGTGCCCGCCGGGCGGCGCGCAGCGGGCGAACCTTGGTAGTCGCGGTTCTAGCCGCGCCAGGACTCGTCGAGGTGGGCGTGCTGGCGGATCCATGCGTGCATCGCGATCGCGGCTGCCGCGGAGGCGTTGATCGATCGGGTGGAGCCGAACTGCGCGATCGAGAAGGTGCCGTCGCACGCGGCGCGCGCGTCTCCGGAGAGACCGGGGCCCTCCTGCCCGAACAGCAGGGCGCACCGGCGCGGGAGCTCGACGGTCTCCAAGGGGCGCGACCCCGGCAGGTTGTCGATGCCGAGCAGTCTCACGCCGAGGTCGTGCAGGTAGGCCGCCAGGTCTGAAGGACTCTCGTGATGCCGGACGTGCTGGTAGCGGTCGGTCACCATCGCCCCACGACGGTTCCACCGCTTCCGCCCGACGATGTGCACCTCCTTGGCCAGGAACGCGTTCGCCGTGCGCACGATCGTGCCGATGTTGAAGTCGTGCTCCCAGTTCTCGATCGCCACATGGAAGTCGTGGCGCCGTGAGTCGAGGTCGGCCACGATCGCCTCCATCCGCCAGTAGCGGTAGCGGTCCACGACGTTGCGCCGGTCTCCTTCGCCGAGCAGGCGCTCGTCGTACTCCTCCCCCTCCGGCCACGGCCCCGGCCACGGACCGACCCCGACCTCGGCGGGTCCGTGCGGCATCGGGTCGTACGGCGCCCGCCGCTGGCCCGGCTGATCGAGCCTCCCCGGCTGATCGAGCTTGTCGAGATCACTCTCCTTCACGACATCGATGCTAAGTGGGTCTGCCTTCGAGACGCCTCGTCCCCTTCGAGACGGGCTCCTTCGTCGCCCTCCTCAGGACATCGCCTCGGCTCCTCAGGACAAGCGACAAGCTCGACGACTCGAATGCAAGGCCGCCGGTCGCCAGGGGGGTCAGGCGGTCTGGGTGAGCAACCGGCTGACGGGTACGGCAGGGAGGTCTGGGAAGGCTGCCCTGGTCTCGTGGTCGTCGACCGGCGGGAGACTGTCCATCGCAAGAGAGGCTCGAGCCTGCCTGGCAAGGCCGGGACGGACGGGCGCGGCCAGGGTCGCCATCACGCGCAGCGCCGAGCGCGGGATGCGGCGGGGCTTCCCAGGCCAGCGGTGTTGCTCCATCAGCAGAGTGGCCAGCTGCTCCAGCGTCAGTCGCTCCGGACCAGAGATCTCCAGGACGCGGCCGCGCAGCGACGGCTCCAGCACGGCGTGTTCGACAAGGGCTGCCACCTCGTGCACGTCCACCCAGCCGATCGGGTTATTGCCGTCGCCGAAGACCATGGGCCGGCGCGACTTCCCAGCGGTCTGCTCGAGCACCTCGAACCAGGTCTGGGCGAAGGCGTCGGACCTCACCACCGTCCAGCGGCATCGGGATGCCCGCAGATGCTCCTCGACGCCGTACTTCACGCGCGTGAGCTCCAGTGGGCTGGTCGCCGACGCCCCGGCGATGGACAGCAGCACCACGTCCACGTCTGCCTGCTCGGCTGCGACTATGACGTTGCGGCTGCCCTGCTGGTCCACGGTGCGCGGGCTGACCCCGCCGGGACCCGCGAAGCCGTGCATCGCGAGCACGACCACCTGGGCGCCGAGCACGAGCTCCTGCATACGGCTCGGGTCGCGTACGTCGCCGAGAACCCGCTCCACTCGTTCATGGAGCGGGACGGCGGGGGGCACGAGGCCGCGGCTGACAACGCGCACGTGTCGACCCTGCGCGGCCAGTTGGTTGGCGACGAGGCTGCCGAGCCGCCCGGTCCCTCCGACGATGAGGATCATGGCCGCGCCTGCGTGAGGGTCTGCTGCAGCGCGGTGTCCGCGTCGACGCCGTCCTGCTCGACGGGCTCGAGGTAGAAACGGACCCCGCTGGCGCGGTCGCCCTCCACGGTGAAGATCATCACTCCGCGCATCAGGTGCCGAGCGCCGTCCTTCCGGGTGCCCCGCATCTCCCATTCGGACCAGACGGTGTCGCCGGCCTGGTCGCTGCGCAGGATCTCCGAATGCAGGTCAGGCACGGCGGCGAAGATCTGTGTCCAGTTGCGACGCACCTGGTCACGGCCCCGGAAACCACGGGCGGGGTGTGCGGGCGTCTCGTTGACGTAGTCCTCGGTGAAGCACGCCACGACGCGCTCGATGTCGTGGGAGTTGGTGGCTTCGCAGACCCGCTCGGCGAAGGTGCGCTGACTCTGGACAGGGTGGGTCATCATGACCCCTTTCCATTTTCGATACAGTGAATTGTATCTAAAGGGAGTGTGAGCCGGATGCCGCACCACGTCAAGAGGCGCCGCACCTACGACACAACGAAGCGCCGCGCCGACGCGCTCGCTCGACGCACGGCCGTCCTGGCATCGGCCCGGGAGCTCTTCCTGCTGGATGGCTTCGCCGCCACCACGGTCGCTGCGGTGGCCGAGCGGGGCGGGGTGTCGCAGGAGACGGTCTACAAGAACTTCGGCGGCAAGCCCGGGCTGGTGCGCGCTCTCCATGAGGACGCGATGCGCGGCGAGGGCCCGGTATCGCCCTACCAGCGCTCGGAGGATCTGCGCGGCCAGCCCGACCCCTACGAGATCGTTCGTGGCTGGTCGCGGCTGTCGATGGAGGTCGCACCCCGCGTGAGCCCACTCCTGCTCCTGATGCGCGACGCCGCCGTGATCCAGCCCACCCTGCGCGACCTGCTCGCCGAACTAGACGACGCGCGACACCGGCGGATGTCGGAGAACGCACAGTTCCTGCACAAGGCTGGCCACCTGAGGGAAGGAGTGACCACCCGGGCCGCAGCTGACCTGATGTGGTCGGTGACCTCACCGGAGATGTATGAGCTTCTCGTGGTACGCCGAGCCTGGTCCCTCAACCAGTACGCCGACCACATCCTCCACACCGTCTCCAGCCTCCTCCCACCGGCGCGCCATGCACAGACCCCGAAACCGCCGTAGTCGGGGCCGCCCGCCGGGCAGCGCTCCGACTTCGGACCCCCGACGATCACCTCGGGCTGACGGTGACCCGCCTCAGCCGCAAGCGGCATGGCCGGCTGACAGCTCCTGTCGAGATGACCCGGCGGCTAGAGTTTCCGAGTGAGCGAACTCGCGCCGATGCTCTTGGGGATCGACTGGCTGGACCCGGAGTACCTGCTCAACGAGATGGGCCCCTACGCCTTCTGGGGCATGCTGCTGATCATCTTCGCCGAGTGTGGCCTCTTCGCGATCCTGCCCGGTGACTCGCTGCTGTTCGTCGCCGGCCTTTTCGTCGCCGCCGGATGGGACGACGCCCCTACGCTGTGGGTGACCGTGCTCGCGATCTGCGTGGCCGCCTGGCTCGGCAACGTGGTCGGCTACGCCATCGGGTTCAAGGCCGGACCTGCACTGTTCCGCAACCCCGACGCCCGCATCTTCAAGCCGGCCTACGCCGACCAGGCCTACGCGTTCTTCGACCGCTACGGCCCGCGCGCCATCATCCTCGCTCGCTTCGTGCCCATCGTGCGCACCTTCATCACCCTGATGGCCGGCGTCGGCAGGATGAAGACCCAGACCTACCTCGTCTACTCGGCGATCGGGGCGGTGCTCTGGGGCGCCGGCGTGACCCTCGCGGGTTACTGGCTCGGCCAGTTCGACTTCATCCGGGAGCACATCGACCTGATCTGCGTGCTGATCGTGGTCGTCTCGCTGCTGCCCATGGTCGTGGAGTACCTACGCGACCGGCGCGGCCGCCAGCGCGACCTCCGCTACGACCAGCCCCATGAACAGGAGCGGGTGCTCCGCGAGGACGTGCGCGGCGAGGATGCGTGAGCCCTCAGGCGCTAGGGTCCTCTGACGCGTTAAGCGCCTGACGACTCTCGGTAGGAGGGGCGATGAGACTACGCACACTGGCCGCAGCGACGATCGGACCGTGTTCGGCCAGGCCCTGGCCGGAGCGAGCACCGCATCGGCCGCGGACCGTCGACCTGGGCCACCGCAGTACTCGCTCGCGAAGACGTTGGTCGGCTGGATCGGCGACTATGCCTACCGCGCCGGCGTCGAGCTCAAGGGGGAGAACGCGCTCTCAGGCGGGGTCCAGTACGGCTTCGGCTGGAACCAGATCAACGACGCCTTCGACCGCTGGGGATACCTCGGTCTGACCGTGCTGCGGATGAGCGACGTCTCCTACGGCACCGGTGCGCGCAGGTACCCCCGGTTCATCGAGAAGTACAGCCCCTTCCGCTGAGGGCCGTGGGTCAGAACGCCGCGATCGACTGCGGCGCCCGCTCGGCTCGGGAGAGAGCGCGTACGACGGCCGCCTGTCCGTGCCTGCGAGCGGAGACCCCGGTCAGCAGCGCTAGGACTGGCGCGAGGACCTCGTCGGCGAACTCCGGGGGCTCGACGTGGACACTGACTGCGAGGTCGTCGCTGTGCACGACGATCTCCATCATCCGAGTGACGAGGAAGTCGTCCATGCTCAGCGACCAGCCCTGCCACGGCACATGCACCGCGCGGCTTTCCGGCTGCTTCGCCAGCAGCGTGACCAGCTCGTCGTACGTCGAGAGCGCGCGCACCAACATGCTCTTGGGACCGGCCTCCGCGTCTTCTTGGCACGCGTCGCGGACGGAGGTGTTGGGCTCGTCGTCGAGCCCTGCCTCCACCCAGTCGGCTCGGGCATAGTGCTCGAGCAGCGGGATCGGCTCCTCGGGCCGCTCCGGCGCGGCGAGCAGGTCACGGGCGGCGTACAGCTGCTCGGCGACATGACAGGCGAGCGCCCCCACCGACATCTTCGGGAGCGCGCTCGGCTGGTCCCAGGCCTCGGCGACCGCCCCCTCACGCAGCAGCGAGATCGCCGCCTCAGCCGCACCGACGAACGCGACTCGCACGCTCACAGCCCGAGCTCGTGCAGCCCGTACGCGGCGTGGTAGTCGCATCCGGCCGACTCCACCTGCGCGCGAGCTCCGGTGTCCCGGTCGACGACCACGGCCACGGCGACGACCTTGGCGCCGGCCTCGTGCAATACCTTGACCGCGGTGAGCACGGAGGCTCCGGTGGTGGAGGTGTCCTCGACCGCGAGCACCCGCCGCCCCTCGACGTCCGGACCCTCGATCCGTCGTTGCATCCCGTGCGTCTTCTCCGCCTTGCGCACGACGAAGGCGTCCAGCTCTCGTCCTTGGTCGGCGGCCGCGTGCAGCATGGCCGCCGCGACCGGGTCGGCACCCAGGGTCAGGCCCCCGACCGCGTCGTACTCCAGGTCCTTGGTCAGCTCGAGCATCACCCGTCCGACGAGGGGAGCGGCGCGGGCGTCGAGGGTGATCCGGCGAAGGTCGACGTAGTAGTCGGCCTCCTGTCCCGACGACAGGGTGACCCGCTCGCGCACCACCGCCTTGTCCTTGATCTGCTCGAGGAGATCCTCGCGATGGCCCACGCCCCGCACCCTATGACCCAGCACCTGGTGACTTCGGGGCGGTGTCGACGAGGTGCCCGAAGGCGATCAGCCGGTCGTCGGTGTGGAAGAGCTCGGCGCAGGTGGTCAGCGTGATCAGCCTCTGGCCGGGCTCCTGCGTGGGTTCGACGCCGCCCTCCAGCGGGTTGTCAGGCAACGGGTCGACCACCCAGACGTCCTCGAAGGTGACCACCAGGTTGTTCGGGTTGGTGTCGAGCTCGTAGGTGAACACCATGTCGCGTGTCTCGATGATCACCTCGTCCCCGGGGCGCAGCTCGGGCATGTCGCGGAGCGGCTCGCCGTGGGTGATCCGGTGCGCGGCCAGCGCGTAGTTGCCCCTGGCGCCGGGGTCCGCGCTGTCGGGGAAGTGTCCGTAGCCGGTGGCGAGTACGACGCTGCCGATCCCCTCGAGCACCGGGATCACGTAGTCGTCGCCGAAGCGCGGGATGCGCACGAGAGCCGATGCCTCGCCGAGCCTCACCCGCGCCTGCTCCCCCGACCCCGACCGGCTGGCCGACCCGGTCGAGCCGCCTCCCGACCATTCCTGGCGCAGCTCGGTCACCGTGTCGTCCTGCGCCTGACGTGACACGTAGTTGGTGCCGTACAGCTGCCAGCCGACGTACCCGAGGACGCCCAGGCCGGCCAGGATCATCACGAGCCCCACGTAGTACGAGGTGCCTCGGGTGCTCTGGGCCTCCCCCGGCGCCCGAGCTGCGTGCCTGGCCATACCCTCCATTGTGCCGACTACAGTCGCGGTGTGACAGGCACGACGTCGGGTGACCGGCCGGCCCAGAGGACAGCAGGGCGGCTGCAGGGCATCCCGACCTCGATCTTCTCGCAGATGTCGGCGCTCGCGTTGCGCACCGGGTCGCTCAACATGGGGCAGGGGTTTCCCGACACCGACGGACCCGCGTCCGTGGTGGAAGCAGCGGTGTCGGCGTTGCGGTCGGGCCGCAACCAGTACGCCCCCGGCCCGGGTGTCCCGGAGCTGCGCGAGGCGGTCGCCGCTCACCAGCGCGACCACTACGGGATCGACCTGGATCCGGAATCCGAGGTCGTGGTGTGCACGGGGGCGACCGAGGGTGTTGCCGCGGCCATCCTCGCGTTCATCGATCCGGGGGACGAGGTCGTCGTGCTCGAGCCCTATTACGACTCCTACGTCGCCAACATCGCGATGGCCGGCGGCACACGTCGGCCGGTGACGCTGCGGGCTCCGCACTTCCGCCTCGACGTCGAGGCTCTCCGCGCGGCAGTCACCGAGCGTACGACGGCGGTGCTGGTGAACTCACCGCACAACCCCACCGGCACCGTGCTGCGGCGCAACGAGCTCGAGGCGATCGCCGACGTCGCGGTGGAGCACGACCTGCTCGTGATCACCGACGAGGTCTACGAGCACCTGGTCTTCGACGACCACGAGCACATCCCGCTGTGCACCCTGCCCGGCATGGGGGAACGCACCATGTCGATCTCCAGCGCGGGCAAGACGTTCTCCTTCACCGGCTGGAAGGTCGGCTGGGTCACCGGACCAGCCCAGCTCGTGCATGCGGTGGAGTCCGCGAAGCAGTGGATGACCTTCACCTCGGGCGCTCCCCTGCAACCCGCGGTCGCCCACGCGCTGACCCAGGAGTCCGGCTTCTACGGCAAGCTCGCCGGGGAGCTGCAGGACAAGCGTGACCGGCTCTGCGCCAGCCTCGAGGCGCTCGGCATGAACGTCTTCGTCCCCGAGGGCACCTACTTCGTGACCACCGACGTCAGTGGGTTCGGCTTCGCCGACGGGCTCGCGTTCTGCCTCGCCCTGCCCGAGCGCGCCGGCGTCGTCGCCGTACCGTCACAGGCCTTCTACGACGACCTCGACGAGGGCCGCCACCTGGTTCGGTGGGCGTTCTGCAAGGACCAGGCGTTGCTCGACGAGGGAGTCCGCCGGCTGTCGGTGGCCAATCTCCACGCAACAAGAGGCTGAGCCAGCCTGTTCGTGGACGACTGAGGACTACCAGACGTTCTTCGGCGGTTCCTGCTCGCCCTGGCCCGGCTGGCCGTGCGGACGGTCCTGCGGCTGGGCACCGCCGCCGTAGCCGCCGTAACCCCCGCCGGGCGGATAGGGCGGATAGCCGGACGGCGAACCCTTGCTGGCGTACCACTGGTTCGCACCCCCGGTGAACAGCAGCACCAGCACCGCCCCCGCGGCGACCAGGTGGAGGACGCTCACGATCGACCCGATCGCGACCAGCGCGACCAGCACGGTCATCGACGCGGAGACCACGAGCATGATCCGCGCCCAGTTCCTCCGCCGGAAGGCCAGCACCCCCAGCAGGATCGCGGACAGGCACCAGATCGCAAGGACGGCGATCGCGACCCCAACCGCGGCGACCAAGGCACCGGAGTCGATGTTCAGCTCCTGGAACTCAGGCTCCGAGCGCAACTCAGCGAGAAACTCATCTCGGGCACCGACGAGCGCGATCAGGACGAAGACGAGGAACAGCAGGGTCAGGCCTGAGAAGACCCAGGTCAGCCAGGCGGCGATGGTGACGTTCCTTGGCCGCTTGTCGGGGTCCCGGCTGGTCTGCGGGTAACCGTAGGGCTGCTGGTAGGGCTGCTGGTACTGCTGCTGGTACGGCGGCGGGTATCCCTGCTGCTGGTACGGCTGCTGCTGGTACGGCGCTGGATACTGGGCCGGGTACTGCGTTGGATACTGGGGATGTTGGGCCGGATCCTGCGTTGGATACTGGGGCGGGTAGGGAGTGCCCTGCTGGTAGGGGTCCTCAGTCTGGGCCGGATCTTGGGGCGGGGGCTGCTGCTGCGGGGCGGCCCACTGGCCGGGAGGCGCGCCGTACCCCACCGTCGGCGGCGGTTCGGACTGGTCCGGGGAGGTGCTCGGCGAGCTGTCGGCGTCCGCGCCCTCATGCTCAGACGACGGCCGCTCGGGATCTTGGGTGGACATCAGCGTTCCTTTCGAGAGGTCACGAGCACGAGCGGGCCGCGTCGCCGGGGTGCGTCCGGCGAACCAGTCCCGCGCAGGCGCGGTCCACAACAAGCCGGCGGCGAAGGCGATCAGCACCGGCAGGAAGCCACCGGCAATGGGGGTGGTCACGACGACGCCGACCGCCGCGACCGTGAAGCCGATGCGCGCACCCTTGTTGCGTTGCAGCACGTAGACCCCGAGCACCAGCGTGACTGCCGCGCTGGCCCCGGCGAAGAGGGTCAGCCCCTGCAGGATCTCGACGACGTTCGGCACGCTGAGTCCGAGCCCGTCCCCCAGGGGCGAGCCGAGGAAGTCCGTGATCATCTCGCGGGTCTCGATCGAGTGGAGCCGCGACATCGAGTCGAAGAGTGTCAGCACGAGCAGAGCCGAGCCGACGATCGCGACCCACCCGGCCATCGTCACCTGGCTGGGTCGGTCGCTGCCGCCCTTGCTGCCGTCCCGAGACTCGATCATTACTCCATTGCATCACGATTCGACTGCGAGGCCACCAGGCTCAACCCGCCCCCTGGCTCCTCGACGTCGACGGCGACCTCGCTGCCGTCGAGCACCTCCCCGGACAGCAGCTTGCGCGCGAGCTGGTCGCCGATCGCGCTCTGCACGAGGCGCCGGAGCGGGCGCGCACCGTAGGCCGGGTCGTAGCCGGTCACGGCAAGCCATGTGCGCGCAGCCTCGGTGACGGTGACCGAGATGCGGCGCGCCGACAACCTGCGGTCGAGCTGGGCGAGCTGGAGGTCCACGATGTGCGAAAGCTGGTCGGGCGTCAGCGACTCGAAGACGACGGTCTCGTCGAGCCGGTTCAAGAACTCCGGCTTGAACGATGACCGGACCACGGCCATCACCGACTCCCGCTTCTTCTCGTCGTCGAGAGTCGGGTCGACCAGGTAGGCGGAGCCGAGGTTCGAGGTCAAGATCAGCAAGGTGTTGCGGAAGTCCACGGTGCGACCCTGCCCGTCGGTGAGGCGTCCGTCGTCGAGCACCTGCAGCAGGATGTCGAAGACCTCGGGGTGGGCCTTCTCGACCTCGTCGAGGAGCACGACGGAGTACGGTCGCCGTCGCACCGCCTCGGTCAGCTGGCCACCCTCGTCGTACCCGACATATCCGGGTGGTGCACCGACCAGCCGTGCCACGCTGTGCTTCTCGGAGTACTCGCTCATGTCGATGCGCACGATCGCGCGCTCGTCGTCGAAGAGGAAGTCGGCCAGCGCCTTCGCCAGCTCGGTCTTGCCGACGCCGGTGGGTCCGAGGAAGAGGAAGGAGCCGGTGGGGCGGTCGGGGTCCGAGATGCCCGCCCGGGAGCGTCGTACGGCGTCGGAGACAGCCGTGACCGCGGCCCGTTGCCCGATCAGCCGAGCCCCGATCACCTCCTCCATCCGGAGCAGCTTCGTGGTCTCCCCTTCGAGCAGCCGGCCGGTGGGGATGCCCGTCCAGGCCTCCACCACGTCGGCGATCTCCTCGGGTCCGACCTCCTCGCGCACCATCGGCGCGGGTGCGTTCTCGTCGCGCGGTTGGGGAGTGTCCGCCTCCTCCTCCAGCGCCTGGAGCTCGCGGGTCTTCTCCCAGCGCTCGCCGAGGAGGCGGTACTTCTCCTCTCCCTCCGGCAGCACGCTGCTCTCGCGCTCGAGCCGCTCGACCTCGGTGCGCAGTGCGTCGGCGCGCTCCTTGAGCTCACCGACGCGGTTCAGCAGCTGCTTCTCGCGCTCCCATCGGGCCTCCAGCTCGCGCAGCGTCTCCTGCCGGTCGGCGAGGTCTGCGCGCAGCCGCTGCAGCCGGTCGATCGAGGCGGGGTCGTCCTCCTTCGCGAGGGCGAGCTCCTCCATCTTCATCCGGTCGACGGTGCGCCGGAGCTCGTCTATCTCCACCGGACTCGACTCGATCTCCATCCGCAGCCGGGAGGCCGACTCGTCGACCAGGTCGATTGCCTTGTCCGGCAGCTGACGACCGCTGATGTAGCGGTCGGAGAGCATCGCCGCCGCCACCAGCGCCGCGTCGGAGATGTCGACCCCGTGGTGGGCTTCGTACCTGCCCTGGAGTCCGCGCAGGATCGCCACCGTGTCCTCGACCGACGGTTCGCCGACGAAGACCTGCTGGAAGCGCCGCTCGAGAGCCGGGTCCTTCTCGATGCGCTGGCGATACTCGTCAAGAGTGGTCGCGCCGATCATCCGCAGCTCGCCTCGCGCCAGCATCGGCTTGAGCATGTTCCCGGCGTCCATCGCCGAGTCTCCTCCGGCCCCCGCGCCCACGACGGTGTGCAGCTCGTCGATGAACGTGATCACCTGTCCCTCGGAGGCCTTGATCTCCTCCAGCACTGCCTTGAGGCGCTCCTCGAACTCGCCGCGGAACTTGGCTCCCGCGACCATCGCGGCCAGGTCGAGCGCGAGCACCCGTCGCCCCCGCAGTGACTCGGGCACGTCGCCGTCGACGACCCGTTGTGCCAGGCCCTCCACGACGGCGGTCTTGCCCACTCCGGGCTCGCCGATCAGCACGGGGTTGTTCTTGGTCCGGCGCGAGAGCACCTGCACGACCCGGCGGATCTCGCTGTCTCGCCCGATGACCGGGTCGAGCTTGCCGTCGCCGGCCCGCGAGGTCAGGTCGACGGCGTACTTCTCCAGCGCCTGGTAGGTCGCCTCCGGGTCCTGGCTGGTGACCCGGCCTGGACCACGCACGCTCGAGAGTGCACCACGCAGGGAGTCCGCCGAGAGGCCGGAGCCGGTCAGTGCCTGCCGCGCGGGGCTGTCGACGGTTGCGAGCGCGAGCAAGAGGTGCTCGGTGGAGACGAACTCGTCCTTCATCTCGGCAGCCAGGTCGTTGGCCTGGGAGAGCACCTGCAGCATCGCGCGGGAGTACGACGGCGCGGCCACCGTCGTGCCGGACGCCTTCGCGAGCTTGTTGAGCTCGGTCTCCACGGCTGAGACCACCGTCGCGGGAGCGACACCGGCCGCCTCGATGAGCGGGCGGGTGATCCCCTCGGCCTGCGCCATCAGCGCAGCCAACAGGTGCACGGCCTCGACCTGCGCGTTGCCGGAGCTCGCGGCACCCTGGATCGAGGCGTTCAGCGCCTCTTGGCTCCGGGTGGTGAACTTGGATGCGTCCATCGCTAGGTGGGGTCTCCTCCGCGTATGTTGCGGCGCCAGATCGTGATGGCATGTCCCGCGGCGGACGGTGCGGGCCGGATCGCGGGGAGGTTCCCCGGCGACCCGGTGCGCTGGCTGCTCTGGCTGCTCTGCCGGGCGCCTTCGCTTGCCTGGACAGCGAGCTCATGCTCGAGCTCGGCTACGCGCAACCGCAGCAAGGTGACCTGGTCCTCCAGCTCCAAAATGCGGCGAACACCCTCGAGGCCGATGCCTGACGCCGTGAGCTCGGCAACTCCGCGCAGCATCTCGATGTCGGCCCAGGAGTAGCGGCGGCCCCCACCACCGGTCCGCCCAGGTGAGACGAGTCCGAGCCGGTCGTAGGCGCGCAGCGTCTGCGGATGCAGACCGGTCAGCTCGGCGGCGACGCTGATCACGTAGACGGGCACCTCGGGCCCCGGAGCACCTGGCGCGTAGGTCATGTCGTCGCACCCCCCGCGAAGAGGTTGGCCCGGATGTCGCCGCCGACGGTGGTCGCCTGGGCCGCCTGGAACGCCTGCACGGCCTCACGCGCCTTCTCGTTGAGCACCGCCGGCACCTGCACCTGCACGGTCACCAGCAGGTCACCGGAGTGACCCGCGCTGCTGCCGCTCTTGCGGACGACACCGCGCCCGCGGACACGGAACGTGCGACCGTTCGGAGTTCCCGCGGGGATCTTCACCGTCACCGGCCCCCCGTTGAGGGTGGGGACCTTCACGTCGGCGCCGAGCGCGGCCTCGTCGAAGGTGATCGGCACGTCGATCGTCAGGTTGTCGCCCTTGCGGCCGAAGATCGCGTGCGAGGACACCTTGACGTTGACGAACAGGTCGCCGGAGGGTCCTCCGCGCTCGCCACTGGCTCCCTTGCCGCGCAACCGGATCCGCTGGCCGTCCTTGACCCCGGCGGGGATCCTGGCCTGGATCGTGCGATCGGACAGTCCGCGGCCGGAGCCGTGGCACGTCGGGCACGGGTCGTCGACGACGAGTCCCCGACCATGACAGGCCGGGCAGGTCTCGTTCATCGTGAAGGCGCCGCCGACGGAGGCCGCCACCATCCCGACGCCCTCACACTCGGGGCAGACCCGCGGGATCGTGCCCGAGCGGGCACCCGTGCCCGAGCAGTCGGGACACGGAGCGTCGGAGGAGAGCCGAAGCGAGACGGTGACGCCCTCGACCGAGTCGTGGAAGCTGATCGTCGCGTCGGTCTCGATGTCGGCGCCGCGCCGGGCCCGCTGCTGGGAGCGGGTCCGGGCTCCTCCGCCGCCGAACATGGTCCCGAAGACGTCGCCCAGGCCGCCGCTGCCGCCACCGCCTTGGCCGCCCAGGAAGTCGTTGAGGTCGAAGGGCTGGCCGGTGCGGCCCCCGCCGGTGAACGGGCCGAACCCTCCGAAGCCCGAACGCATCTCGTCGTACTGCTTGCGCTTCTCCGCGTCGCCGACGACGTCGTAGGCCTCAGCGACGGCCTTGAACCGCTCCTCGGCCGCACGGTCTCCGGGCTTGGAGTCGGGATGGTTGGCGCGGGCAAGCTTGCGGTAGGCCCTCTTGAGGTCCGCGGGAGACGCGTCCTTCGCGACCCCGAGGATCTTGTAGAAGTCCTTGGTCGCCCAGTCCGCAGTCGTCATCTCCGCCCTCCTCTCCCGACCTGTTCGGCGTCTACTCAGTCCTGGTCAGTGGTCTCGACAGGCTCGACCACCCGGTCCTCGTCGGCCGCCGGGACCTGGCCGGCCGACTCAACCACCGGGGGGGCCGTCACCGGCTCCGGGTCGACGACGGTGACCCGCGCGGGTCGGACCACGCGCGCACCGATCCGGTAACCGGCGTGCACGATGTGCTGGCAGGTCGTCGTCGACACGTCGGGCGAGTGCGCGTGCATCAGAGCCTCGTGCAGGTTCGGGTCGAACTCGTCACCGGGTGCGCCGTACTTGACCAGACCCAGCGCCGCGACCGCGCGCTCGAGCGAGTCGGCAACGGCCTTGAACCCGCCCTCGACCTCCCCGTGCTCCCGCGCGCGGTCGATGTCGTCGAGCACCGGCAGCAGCGAGGCCAGCACCGTGAAGACGGCGCTCTGCTTGACCAGCTCGCGGTCCCGGTCGACCCGGCGCTTGTAGTTGACGTACTCCGCCTGAAGCCGTTGCAGGTCAGCGGTGAGCTCGCCCAGCTTCTGCTCTGCCTCGGCCAGCTCGTCGGTGAGCTCCGGCTCGTCGGCGAGGACCGGCTCGTCGCCGTCGACCTCGCCGGCCGGGTCGCTCTCCGGCTCAGTCGTCGGTTGGGCCGGCTCGGTCTCCGGATCGGCCGGAGCCGGTGCTTCGTCCGAGTCTCGGGCGGAGGTCACTTGCTCTCGTCCTCGTCGGTGGAGCCAGCCGACTCGGTCGAGTCGGTGGGTGCCTCGTCATCGTCGACGATCTCGGCGTCCACGACGTCGTCGTCGGAGTCACCGGTGCCCGTCGTACCCCCAGCTGCGGCCGCGTCGGCCTCACCGGCGGCGTACATCGCCGCACCCATCTTCTGGCTGGACTCACCCAGCTTCGCGATGACGGCGGCCAGCGCCTCCTTGTCAGTGTCCTCGGCGTCGTCGGACTCGAGCGCCTTCTTCAGCGCCTCGACGTCGACCTCGACCTCGCTCTTGAGATCGGCCGGGATCTTGTCGGAGTTCTCCGAGAGGAACCGCTCGGTCGTGTAGACCAGGCCGTCGGCCTGGTTGCGCGTCTCCACGGCCTCCTTGCGCTGGCGGTCCTCCTCGGCGTACTGCTCGGCGTCGGCGATCATCTTGTCGATCTCGTCCTTGGAGAGCGCCGAGCCACCGGTGATCGTCATCGACTGCTCACGGCCGGTGCCGCGGTCCTTGGCGGAGACGTGCACGATGCCGTTCGCGTCGATGTCGAAGGTGACCTCGATCTGCGGCACTCCACGAGGAGCAGGCGGCAGTCCGGTCAGCTCGAAGTTGCCGAGCGGCTGGTTCTGCGCCGCCATCTGGCGCTCACCCTGGAATACCTGGATCCCCACCGAGGGCTGGTTGTCCGACGCGGTGGTGAACACCTCGGACCGCTTGGTCGGGATCGTGGTGTTGCGGTCGATGAGCCGGGTCATCACGCCGCCCTGCGTCTCGATGCCGAGGCTCAGCGGGGTCACGTCGAGGAGCAGCACGTCCTTGACCTCGCCCTTGAGCACACCGGCCTGCAGCGCGGCGCCGACGGCCACGACCTCGTCGGGGTTCACGCCCTTGTTGGGCTCCTTGCCGTTGAGCAGCTCCTTGACCGTCTCGGCGACGGCGGGCATGCGGGTCGAGCCACCGACGAGGACCACGTGGTCGATCTTCGCGATGTCCTGGCCGGCGTCCTTGAGCACCTGCTTGAACGGCGACTTGGTCCGGTCGAGGAGGTCGGAGGTCATCTTCTGGAACTCCGAACGGGTCAGTTTCTCCTCGAAGTGCAGCGGACCGGACTCCGAGTGGGTGATGTAGGGAAGGTGGATCGTGGTCTCGCTGGAGGAGGAGAGCTCGATCTTCGCCTTCTCCGCGGCCTCCTGGAGACGTTGACGCGCGATCTTGTCGGCGCCGAGGTCCACGTTGTTGCTGGACTTGAACTTCTTCACCATCCACTCGACCAGCCGGGTGTCCCAGTCGTCGCCGCCGAGGTGGTTGTCGCCCGAGGTCGCCTTGACCTCTACGACGCCCTCGCCGATCTCGAGCAGCGAGACGTCGAAGGTGCCGCCACCGAGGTCGAAGACCAGGATGGTCTGGTCGTTCTCCCGCTCCAGGCCGTAGGCCAGTGCCGCGGCGGTCGGCTCGTTGACGATCCGCGAGACGTCGAGCCCGGCGATCTCACCGGCCTCCTTGGTGGCCTGGCGCTGGGCGTCGGAGAAGTACGCCGGGACCGTGATCACGGCGTCCGTGACGGTCTCCCCGAGGTAGGCCTCGGCGTCGCGCTTGAGCTTCTGCAGCACGAACGCGGAGATCTGCTGCGGGGTGAACGTCTTGTCGTCGATCTTCGTCGACCAGTCGCTGCCCATCTGCCGCTTCACCGAGCGGATGGTGCGGTCGACGTTGGTGACCGCCTGACGCTTAGCGACCTCGCCGACGAGCACCTCGCCGTTCTTGGCGAAGGCGACGACCGAGGGGGTGGTGCGCGAACCTTCTGCGTTCGCGATGACGGTGGGTTCGCCACCTTCAAGTACGGCGACGACGGAGTTCGTCGTGCCGAGGTCGATGCCGACCGCGCGAGCCATGTGATTACCTCCGAAGTAGATGTGCTCCGATAAGTCTGTCAGATAACTTGAGCCGCTTCAACTCAACTTTTATTCCACCCACCCGTGACAGTTTTCCCGCCGAGCCGCCAGGGTTTTCCCGCCGAGCCGCCAGGGTTTTCCGGCCGAGCCGCCAGGGTTTTCCGGCCGAGCCGCCAGGGTTTTCCGGCCGAGCCGCCATGGTGTGCGGCTCAGGTCAGCCCATCCGGCGTACCACGTCGAGCTCGTCACCCCAGGACTTGATCACGCTCCGGCAAAGATTCGAGCCGGTGCGCTCGTCGTGGGCCCTCGCCTCTCGCTCCACGACGCGGAAGAGCTCGCGCTGAGTCCCCGCGTCGCCCTCGAGAACGGCATCCAGGATCGGCCGGAGCGCGGCGCCGTCCCACTCAGGAGCGCGAAGAGGGTGGTGCTCGAGCTCCCACCGCAGGTACTTGTTGTAGGGACGCACCCTGCCCTCGAACGCAAAGACGACGTCAAGGGCATACGGGAGGCTCTCGACAGCGTCGAGGCGTGCCTCGAACAGGCGGCCGTCGCGGATGCTCTTGGCCGACCGGTAGACGAAGTTGAGGTACCCGTCGAGCTGCTCTCCAAGGACGTCGCGGACCTCGGGATCAGTGAGAGTTGCCTGCGCAGCGACGGCGGCTGCGATCGCGCCTCCCAGACGGTCGAGCAGGACCCGTGCGTGGGCAAAGGAGTACCGGTTCCACCAGCCTTCGGACCCGAATGCCGGTGCGGTCGTGAGGTCGCTCATGGTGAGCACGAGCTCGTCGATCGCCGGCGTACGCCGAGTTTTCCAATGCCCTGCCTCCGCGCCGGGCGCGGTGACCACGTAGACGTCGACGTCGGAGTGCTCCGTCGCCATGCCCTCGCGGGCAGCCGAACCGCTGAGGACAAGCCCTCCGACCGACCGGTCCGAGTCCGCCCGCTTCCGCAAGTCCTCCAACGCTCGTGAGGCTGCCCGCCCCAACATCAGCGCACCCGTTCGAGCACGGGGAGGCCACGGCGCAGCAGGTCCACAGCCGGGCCGAGCAGCGCGATGATCATCAGCGTGCCGGGGCCGATCGCGGCGCCGAGCAGCCAGCCGACGAGCGCGCCCCCGCCCTGGACCAGGCTGTAGCTCCACCGGAATGGCACCGGCGGGTCCCAGGCGAGGGCGGCGGCCTCGGCCGGGCCGGCGCCGGTGTTGCTGGCGAGGTAGCCGGCCACTCCGAATGCGATCAGGGTGAAGGCGACGAGCAGTACGCCGACTCGGCCGGGCATCGAGTCCACCGGCGGGACCAGCACCGTCACCCCTGAGATCACGAACCCGACCAGGAACCACTGGACGACCGTCCCCGGACCTGGCCTGGTCCCGCGCAGCCATGCCATGGCGATAAACCCAGCGCCGACGGCGATGTTGAACACCCAGAACGGCTGACCGGTCGCGATGGCCAGCCCGTTGACCAGCGTGGAGTAGCCGTCGGAGCCGAGGGCCGCCTCGAGCAACAGCGCGACACCAGCTCCGAGGACCGTGCAGGCGACGACGAGCTGGGCGTATCTCAGCATCAACCGATGGTCACGGTGACCGGCGTGGATTCCTCCCCGGTCGCCTCGTCGATCACCCGGAAGCGGACCCGGCCGGTCTGTCCGGAGAAGATGAACGTCGAGAACGTCCCGCCGGTCACGGTCGCCGTCGTGGGGAAGTCGACCCAGCTGCCCTCGAAGCGCTGCACCTGGAGGGTCACACCGTCACCACCGGGGTAGGTCCCGTCGAGGTTGATCTGCTCTGACGCGGCGACGCTGGTCGGGCTCGCGCTCAGGGTGATCCGGCGGACCGGTTCGCTTTTCGTCGTTGTCGGCTCGGTCGGTCCGGTCGACGTCTCGGTCGGCAAGGGCGACGCGAAGGGGGTGCTCGAGTCCTCCGTCGGGCTCGGCCTGGGCACAAACAGCGTCGGCTCCCCCGTGGTGACCACCTCTGCCGAGTCGCCACTCGTGACGCCGGTGACGTTGGCCAGCCCGAGCGCGACCACGCTGACCAGCGCGCCGATGAGGGCGGTCACAGCCACCAGTGCACCCAGCCCGATCAGGACCTGCTTGGTCCGGCTGCCGTCTCGATGCTCGGCCAAAGCCCCCTACCTCCTGCTCGATGTCGGCTCCCAACTTGGCATATCGTTGCCGGCCGCCCAACCTCGAGGGCGTCGCAGATGCTGGGTCAGCCGCGGTGCGCGTGCCGATAGTGGTCGGCGAGGAGGTCCTCACCCCAGTCGCGCCGAACGTCGCGCCAGAGGGTGTGGATGTGGTTGGCGCCGTTCTGGGTGTTGTCGTACTCGATGAGCAGCTCGCTGCCGCGGATCGCGTAGTAGTGCCCCTGCCCGGGCTCAGCCGAGCCGGCCCACGCAAAGGTCATCACGTCGCGGTCCGGCAGCGGCGCTTGCTGCACCCGGCCCAGGTAGTGGTCCAGCAGGTCGTCGAAGGCCGCACGGGCCGGCGGGTCCAGGGCGACGTACTCGACACCGGTCGGCACGGCGGCGACCTCGGCACGCACCGCGTTGCGCGTGAGGATGTCGCTCGGCGCCTCCTCGGACACGACGGCGCGGGTTCGCTGCGGGCTCGGCAGCGCACCGAGCAGAGCGCGGCCGAGGTCCTCCTCGGCCGCGAGCACCCGCAGACCTGCGTGCGATTTGAGCACCCCATCGGGGACGCGCGCGGGGTTCGCGCCGAAGAACAGCGGCGTGACCGAGACGGCGTCGCCGAGGACCGTGAAGTGTAGGCACAGGTGGTGACCGCCCACTCTCCACGCCCAGGGCTGCTCCTCGGACGGCTGCCCGAAGACGCTGAACCAGTAGCGGTCGGGGTCTCGTCGCTGCCACCCCTCGCGACCATCCCGCTGCTCGATCGACCTGAGGACCGGTTCCAGCTGCATGATCCCTCGCGCCGTGGCCGCACCGCGAGCCGAGAGGCCGGACTCCAGCAGGGCCATCGCCCGCTCGCGCTGCGCGCCGTCCATGTCCCCCAGCGCGAGACCGCCGCGAGAGCCGGGGGTGTACTGCCACCGGAACCGTTCGTCGGTGTCGAAGTCGTACGTCGCCGCGGCCCGCTGATCGTCGGACAAGGAGTCGAGGAAACCCTGCGCTCGGCGCCACATGGACCGAGCCTATCCAGCCGGCCGCGCAGTCCTAGAGTTCACACCATGAGCACAGCACACGAGACCGCACACACCACCGAGGCTCTCGTCGAGCGGCTGTTCGGCTCCGTGCTGGCAGCCCTCGACCTGCAGGCGGCCTACCTCGGCGACCGGCTCGGCTACTACCGGGCGTTGGCGGACTCACCCGGGTCGACCTCGAGCGATCTCGCCGCCGGCACCGAGACCGCCGAGCGTTACGCGCGGGAGTGGCTCGAGCAACAAGCGGTGACCGGGTTCCTCACCGCCAGCGACCACGAGGATGCGGCCGAGCGCAGGTACACGCTCCCTGCGGCATTCGTCGAGCCGCTGACCGACGTACTGAGTCCGAACTACCTGCTCCCGTTGACCCAGCTCGTCGGTGGTGTCGGCAAGCAGCTGGACGCCTTGGTGGCGGCCTACCGCGACGGCAGCGGGGTCTCGTGGGAGCAGCAAGGCGACGACGCGCGCGAGGCGCAGGCAGCCGCCAACCGCCCGATGTTCCTCGGCGCTCTCGGTCGCGACTACCTGCCGTCGATCTCCACCGTGGACGCGGCGCTGCGCGCAGGTGGCCGCGTCGCCGACATCGGGTGTGGCGTGGGATGGTCATCTATCGGGATTGCGCTCGCCTACCCGGAGGCCACCGTAGACGGGTTCGACCTCGACGACCCGTCGATCGCGACAGCCAAAGAGAACGCGGCCGAGGCCGGCGTCGGGGACCGCGTCACTTTCCATCTCGTCGACGCCGGCACCGCCTCCGACGAACACGGGACCTACGACGTGGTCACGGCGTTCGAGTGCATCCACGATCTGTCCGACCCGGTCGGCGTGCTCGCGGCGATGCGCTCGCTCGCGAAGCCCCAAGGGACGGTGCTGGTGATGGACGAGCGGGTCGCGGATCGGTTCGCCGCGCCCGGTGACGAGGTCGAACGGCTGATGTACGGCTACAGCCTGATGTGCTGCCTGCCCGACGGGATGTCGCGACAGCCGACGGCGGCCACCGGCACCGTGATGCGCCCCGACACCTTGCGGAAGTACGTCGTCGACGCCGGTTTCGCGGGGATCTCGATCCTCGACATCGAGGACGACTTCTTCCGCTTCTACGAGCTTGAACGCTGACCACCGGAGCGGTTCCGCTACCGCGGCTGGCCGGAAACTGGAACACGTTCTAGTATCGGACGAGCCCCCGATGCCAGGAGTGTGCTGTGCGCTTCACCTACGCCGAGGCGATGACCCAGGCGACGTACTACCTGCCGCTCGCCCGCGCCGCAGAGGAGGCGGGCTACGACTCGATCACGGTGGCCGACAGCCTGATCTACCCGAAGGACTCCGACGCGGAGTACCCCTACACCGACGAGGGCAGCCGCGAGTTCCTCGAGGACAAGGAGTTCATCGAGACCTTCACCCTGGTCGCCGCGATGGGCGCGGTCACCACGAAGCTGCGGTTCACGCCGTTCGTGCTGAAGCTGCCAGTGCGGCCTCCGGTCCTCGTCGCCAAACAGGCCAGCTCGGTCGCCTTCCTCACCGACAACCGGCTCACCCTCGGGGTCGGACTCAGCCCGTGGCCGGAGGACTTCGAGGTGATGGGTGTCCCGTGGGAGGCGCGGGGCAAACGCATGGACGAGGCGATCGACGTCGTCCGGGGGCTGACCAACGGCGGCTACTTCCAGTATCACGGAGAGGTCTACGACCTCCCCCCGGTGAAGATGACACCCGCCCCCACGAAGCCGATCCCGATCCTGGTCGGTGGTCACTCGGACGCCGCGCTGCGTCGCGCCGTACGACGGGGGGACGGTTGGATGCACGCGGGGAGCGACGGGGAGGAGCTCGACGCGCTGCTCGACAAGCTCGCCAAGCTCCGCGGCGAGGCTGGCAAGGCCGATGAGCCGTTCGAGATCCACGTCATCTCGATGGACGCCTACTCGGTCGACGGCGTCAAGCGCTTGGAGGACAAGGGCATCACCGACGTGATCGTCGGGTTCCGGGTCCCCTACATCAAGGGCGAGGACACCGAGCCGCTGGAGACGAAGGTGGAGCACCTCGAGCGGTTCGCCGAGTCGGTGATCGCGAAGGTGAACCCGTGAATGGCGACCACCCGGACCGGCAGCTGACCGAGCCGCTGGCCGAGGCGATCGCGGAGGCGGAGCGGCTGATCGCCTCCGCACCGTTCATCTCCTCACAGCAGGACCTGGTCGAGGGCTACGAGTACCTCGCCGGCAGCATCCGCGCGTCGCTGCAGATGGCTGCCGCATACGACCGGCGGTTCCCGTACTTCCTGAGATCCACCCATCAGTTCACCAAGATGGGGCTGGACAACCCCGACACGCTCTACTTCCACGCCAACATCACCGACGACGCCACCTACCGCGTCACCGGTCGACGCGGCAGCACCGCAGACCTGAGCTTCCAGGTGATGAACGGCGACTACTCGCCGGCCAGCTCACCGGACTCGTTGACCGCCTTCGACGACCGCGACCTCGACGTGGCCCCGGACGGGACCTTCGAGCTGTTCTTCGGCCCCCGCTCCGCAGAGCATGCAGACCGCATCGTGCTCGGTGAGGGCTCCGCGATGCTCATCGTGCGGGAGGTGTTCAGTGACTGGGCCACCGAGGAGCCAGGCGAGATCCGCATCGAGCGGGTCGACACGGTCGGCGAGGCGCCGGCCCCGCCCGACCTGGACCGGATGCGGAAGGTCTACGCCGTCGCCGGGAAGATGCTGCTGGGTCGGATCAAGACCTGGTTCGCCTTCCCCGAGTGGTTCTACCTGAAGGAGCCGGTCAACACACTCACCGAGCCGCGACGCACGCCCGGGGGGCTGTCCAGCCAGTTCTCCTCGGTCGGGCACTTCGACCTCACCGAGGACCAGGTGATGGTGATCACCGTGCCGGACGCCGGGATGGCCTACCAGGGCTTGCAGCTCGGCTCGATGTGGTACGTCTCGCTCGACTACGTCAACCACCAGACCTCGCTGACCTCCGCACAGGCCAAGGTCGATCCCGACCGCAAGATCCGGTTCGTCGTCAGCGAGCAGAACCCCGGCGTGGTGAACTGGCTGGAGACTCTCGGCCACACGCGCGGCTACGTGCAGCTTCGCTGGCAGCACGTCACCCGCGACCTAACCCCCGACGACGGACCGAGCGTGGAGGTCGTCAAGCTCGACGAGCTACCGGATAGGTTGCCCTACTACGACGAGTCGCGAATGACCCAGGACGAGTACGAACTACGGATCGCCGCGCGGCAACGACACGTGGCCAGCCGGATGCTGGGATGAGCACTCCGGTCGGTGGGCTGCTCGACGGGAAGGTCGTCGTGCTCTCCGGTGTCGGCCCCGGCCTCGGCCGCGCGCTCGGCGAGCAGGTGGCGCGCGCAGGAGCAGACCTCGTGCTCGCCTCGCGCACCGAGCGGCGTTTGGAGAAGGCCGCCGCGGTCGTGCGCGAGATCGGCCGCCGCGCGCTCGTCGTGCCCACCGACATCACCGACGAAGACGCCTGCCGCAACCTGGTGGAGCAGACGACACAGGAGTTCGGCCGGGTGGACTGCTTGATCCACAACGCGTTCGCGATCCCACCGATGGAGCCGCTGACTACGCTCGAGCTCGACGCCATCCGCGCCAGCCACGAGACGAACGTGCTCGCGCCGCTGCGGCTGACCTCGCTGTTCGCCCCCGCACTCGAGGTCAGCAGCGGGTCGGTGGTGATGATCAACTCCGCGGTGATCCATCACTCGCAGGTGGAGTTCGGCGGTTACAAGCTCGCCAAGGCCGCCCTGCTGCACATGGCGAGCTCGCTGGCCACCGAACTCGGCCCGCGCGGCATCCGGGTGAACTCCGTGGCGCCGGGGTGGATCTACGAGAACGTGCAAAAGGCCTACTTCGACTACCTCGCCGAGGAGCGCGGCGTCACCCACCAGGACGTGTACGACGACATCGCGGCCGCGTCCGACCTCAAGCGGCTGCCGCTGCCGGAGGAGGTGGCGAGCGCCGTCGTCTTCCTGGCCTCCGACCTGGCCAGCGCGATCACCGGCCAGTGCCTCGACGTCAACTGCGGCGAGTTCCATGCCTAAGGCCACCGGGTGGTCCAGCCGCCCGTCCACCGGGCGGTCGAGCCCGACCGCCGGGCGGTCGTCGAGCCTGACCTCCGGGTGGTCGAGCTTGTCGAGACCACTCAGGCCGCACTGATGCGCACGCGCGACAGCGTCGGCACCTTCGACGACCTCCACGAGGCCGCGACCCGCGCGACGGGCCTGAGCGACTTCGGGGACGACGACTACCACGAGGGTCTGCGGGTCCTGCTCGACGACTACGCGCACGAGTCCGGCCTCACCGGTGTCGGCAACTACATGCAGCGCTCGTTCGTCCGCGGCGCGCTGATCGCCCGCCTGCTCAGCGAGGACGGTTTCGCGAAGCACCCGTCGTACGCCGATGTAGCGATCGAGCGCCCGATCTTCGTCACCGGCCTGCCGCGCACCGGCACCACGGCGCTGCATCGACTGCTGACCGCCGACCCCACCCATCAGGGCGTCGAGCTCTGGCTGGCGGAGTTCCCGCAGCCGCGCCCACCGCGCGAGTCCTGGGACGACGACCCGGTCTTCGCCGGCATCCAGGCCGCCTACCGCGAGCACCACATCGAGCACCCGGAGTTCATGGGCATCCACTACCTCGACGCGGCGTCGGTCGAGGAATGCTGGCGGCTGCTGCGCCAGTCGGGCAAGTCGATCGGCTACGAGTCGCTGGCCTACGTTCCCCACTACTCGGCGTGGCTGGAGAAGCAGGACTGGACCGACGCCTACGCGCGGCACAATCGGAACCTGCAGCTGATCGGGCTGCATGACCAGGACCGCAGCTGGGTGTTGAAAAACCCCTCGCACCTCGTCGCGCTCGACGCCCTGATGGCGGTCTACCCCGACGCGCTGGTCGTGCAGACCCATCGCGACCCGCGGATCGCGATCGCGTCAGCGTGCTCGCTTTCCGCCGAGGCGACTCGTGGCTGGTCCACAGTCTTCGAGGGCGAGGTGATCGGGCGCACCCAGCTCGACATGCTGGCCAAGGCGGTGCACCGGTTCGCCGAGCAGCGGCAGACCTACGACGCCGGACAGTTCGCCGACGTGGAGTACGACGCGTTCGTCGCCGACCCAGCCGCCACCGTGCGAGAGATCTACCAGCGGTTCGACGTGCCGTGGACAGCCGAGGTCAACGAGCGCGTCGCAACGCTCGACGCCGAGTCGCGGCAGGGCGGCAGGCGTCCGGCGCACCGCTACTCACTCGCCGACTACAGCCTCACCGAGAACGATGTCCTCGACGCCTTCGAGTCCCGCGCTTAGCGCCCGTACAGGCACTTACCACGATCCGGTCACTCCGCCACGACGTCACCCGAGCCGCCGCCACCCGACAACTGGCCTTGACCACCGTCGCCGCCCGCTGTGGTTCCGGTACTGGCATCGCCACCGGCCCCGCCGGCACCGGCACCTGCTCCTCCGTTACCGCCGGTTGCTGACCCGGGGGTGGATGAGCCGCCTGCTCCCGAGAGTGCATCAAGGCCCGAACCGCCGAAGACCCGGTCTGTGCCTGCGCCTCCGGTCAGCAGGCCGGCGCCGCCTGGCCCACCGAGGGAGTTGGCCGAGGCGGCTTGGCCGCCGGGCGCCCCGGCGACGGTGCCGAGGCCGTCGCCCCCGTCACCTGCGTCCGCAGAGCCCCCGTGGGCGGAGCCTCCGCGGCCTCCGCGCGCGTCCTCACCCTCCTGCCCGTCGACAACGTCCCTGCCCGCGTCACCCGACATCGTCCCATCGCCACCGAAGCCGCCAGCCGCGAGGCCGCCGATCCCGACACCCCCGGCTCCGCCCGGGGCTCCGACACCAGCGGAGCCACCCTGCCCGCCGATGGCGTCCCCTGAGTCGCTAGTCCCGCCCTGGCCGCCGCTGCCGTCGCTCCCGATCCCGCCGGAGAGGGAGTCCCTCCCGTCACCTCCGTAGAGTCCCCCGGAGCCGCCGGAGCCACCGAATCCTTCTCCTCCCACACCGGCTCCGCCGGCCCCGCCGGCCGCGCCCGCACCGGCACCGCCGGTCCCGCCTGCCCCGCCGACGCCCACGCCACCAACACCATCGCCACCGCGGCCGCCGTTGCCGTCGTCACCGGCGCCGCCGCGGATCTGGTCGTTACCGGCGCCTCCGTAGAGACCGCCGACTCCTCCGTCGCCGCCTGTGCCGTCGCCGCCGCTGCCGGTGCCGGCCGACCCACCGCTCCCGTCTCCTCCTGCGCCGCCCACACCGCCGATGCCGGCCCCGCCGGAACCGGCGCCCCCCACGCCCCCGTTGCCGTCGTTGCCAGGGCCGCCCTGGATCACGTCGTCACCGGGTCCGCCGAAGAGGCCACCGTTGACACCGTCGGTGCCTGACCCGTCACTGCCCGTGCTCGAGTCCCCGCCTGAGCCACCTGGAAGTGACGTGCCGGCGCCCCCGTCTCCGCCATCACCGACGTTGCCCGCCCCAACGGTCCCGGCACCGCCGTTGCCGTCGTCGTCCTGGCCGCCGTCGACCAGGTCGTCGCCGCCTCCACCGTCGATGATGGGGTCGTCACCGTCATCACCGAAGAGCCGGTCGGCCTGCGGGCCGCCAAAGATGACGTCGCCGCTGCCGAGGCCGCGGATGACGTCTCTGCCACCGAACCCGCAGATCACGTCCTTCCCGACGGTGCCGAAGAGGTTGTCCGGCCCGTCGGTGCCCTCGATCACGTTGTAGCCGCCGCCGTACTCCGAGGGTGCGCTGCACCCGTCCGCCGCGGCAGCCAGCGCAGGTGTCGCGGTTGCGCTCATCCCCGCTGCGACCAGGACCAGGACACCGGCCACGGTCCGGGCGCGCTCACTCCAGCGGTCAAAGAAGCGTGAGCCGGAAACTGGCAACATACCGAGACTCCCCTCGTCCCGATGCGCCGAACGCGCGACCCCCGTCTCCACCGTCCTATCACTCATCCGGGCTATCTCGATATGGCCCATCTGGGTCGTCCAGCCTCGTTGCATGACGAGCTTCGCGACGACATCGCGGTTGCAGCGGCCGTTCGACCGTGATCTCGTCACGCAGTTCGCCCGAACGGCCAGGGGTCAGCGGGGGTGTACGAGGATCCTCGCCCCGTGGCGCGGGACACTGGTGATGTTGCGGACCTTCGGCACATCGTGCGAGCCGGGCGGCACCCCGACGTCGTACCTTGCCAGCACCTCCCGCAGCACCGCCACCCCCTCCATCAGCGAGAAGCCCGCGCCGATGCAGCGGCGCACCCCGCCGCCGAACGGGATCCAGGTGTTCGTCGCCACCGCCCCGCCGAGGAACCGGTCGGGGCGGAAAGCGTCCGGTTCCTCGTGGTTCTCCGGGCTGCTGTGCGCCAGGATGATCGACGGCCCGACGTTGGTGCCCTGCGGCAGGTCCCAGTCACCGATCCGAGCAGGCGCCATCAGGTGCCGCACCACCATTGGGATCACCGGATGCAGCCGCATCGACTCCTTGAGCACCGCCTCGAGGAGCTCCTCCTCCCCGTCGTCGGCGGCGGCCTGCGCCCGCGCGAGCAGGTCACCGTCGCGGCCCAGCTCGTAGAGCGCCCACGACAGCGCCGACGCGGTCGTCTCGTGACCTGCGAGCAGCAGCGTGACCAGCTGGTCGCGCAGCTCGTTGTCCTCGAGTCCCGGCCCTCCGTCGTCGTCTCGCACCGCCAAGAGGGTGGAGAGTACGTCGGAGCGTTCGATGAGGTCCGCAGCACAACGACGTTCGGCGATCTCGGCGTACATCACCTTGTCCAGCGCCCGCTGGTTGTCGACGGTCGCCTTCCACGGCCCGAACTTCTGCAGGAACGGGTAGCCCCAGCCGAGGAGCACCACGGGGTTGACGTCGACGGTCTTGTTCACCAGCGGTCGCAGCTGCGCGAGGCGGCTCTCGTCGGTGACCCCGAAGACCACTCGGAGGATCACCTCGAGGGTCAGCGAGTTCATCGCTTCCAACGACCGGAAGGGAGCGCCGGGCTGCCAACGCGCGATCATCGCCGAGGCCACCTGGGAGACGACGGTCTCGTATCGACGCAGGGCGGCACCGTTGAACGCAGGCATCAGCAGCTTGCGCGCCCTACGGTGCTCGCCGGAGTCCTGCAGCAGCAGGGAGTGCTCGCCCATCACCGGGCCAAGGATCGCGTTGCCCTTGCCCGCGTGGAAGATCTCGGGGTCGCCGGCGAAGATCTCCTTGGCCTGCTCCGGGCGCGCGAAGAGCACCAGCGGGCTCGCCTTAGGCACGAGGCGGATCGTGAACACCTCGCCGTAGGTGCGGTGCAGCCACGGGATGTACTGATGCCGGAAACGCATCAGGGCGAAGGCCTGCACCAGCGAGGGCCACCGTGGGCCGGGCGGGAGGTCGCCGGCCCGGATCCTGGCGTTGACCCCCGCGTTGAACGGCTTCATCTTCGCGAGGCGTTCGTCCGTGGACGTCATGGGTGGCTCCTCTTCGGCGAGATCACAAACTACCGGTTGCCTCAGTCGCGGTAACCCCACCGCTGCTGCCAACGCCGCATCTGGGAGATCTCCGCGCGCTGCGCTTCAATGATTGCCGCGGAGAGCCGCGTGATCCCGGGATGCTCCGCGCGCTCCGAGGAGAGGACCGCCATCGCGACCGCACCTTCGTGGTGCTCGATCATCGCCGTGATGAAGGCAGCGTCGTAGGCGTTACCACGCTCGTCGGCCAGGTCACGGGTCATCTCGGCTGAAATCGTCGTCATCGAGGATCCCCCGGACGAGTCGTCGCCGTCTTCGAGGGCCGCGGCGGTCGAGACGACGAGCCCGCCGAGCATGAATCCGGCGATAGCAGCGGCAAGAACATTGGTGTCCATCTGGCTCCTCAGTGACTCCTCAGGGACTCAGCCGTGGTGGTACTGGTGGGTCAGGGCGTGGCCCTTGCCCCGGGCCAGCAGGTAGCGGTTGACGGGATAGGCGGCTGCGTAGGCCGCACCCAGCGCCAGTGTCATCGAGATCCAGAACACCGGATTGACCAAGCCGGCGTCCATCGCGCCGGGGATGACAGCCATCACCAGGTTGTCGGTGACTTCCATGGTCGCGATCGACAGGGTGTCCGCAGCGAAGACCACCGAGAGCGCGGCGAAGAAGCCAACTCCCGCCGACAGCAACGGCGCGGTGGAGAACGAGTAGCCGAAGAGAAACGCCAGGCCGACCGCCAGAGCGATGGTCGCTCCCACACTCCAGTCCAAGGCGGTGCCGATCATCAGACCGAGGATCTCGCCGATCGCGCACCCGGTCAGGCAGTGCAGGGTGGCGCTCGCCGCCATCCGGTTCAGCCCCGAGTCGTCCATGTCGTCATGGTGCTCGGCATGTCCATCGGTCGCGCTCACGAGCGGACCAGCCGCGCGATCGCGTCGGAGGCTTCCTTGACCTTCTCCTCAGCCTCCGGCCCTCCGCTCCTGGCGGCATCCACCACGCAGTGGGAGAGATGCTCGTCGAGCAGTCCGAGGGACACCGACTGCAGCGCCTTGGTCATCGCCGAGACCTGGGTGAGGATGTCGATGCAGTACTTCTCCTCCTCGACCATCCGCTGCAGCCCACGAGCCTGCCCCTCGATTCGGCGCAGCCTCCGGAGGTAGTCGTCCTTGCGATGGATGTAGCCTCTGGTGGCACGGTCCACCTTCACCTACTGGCCACCCGTTCGAACGGGCACTCCACGCGAGATCTGTCTGATTGCGGTGCGTTTGCACCCCTCCTGTGGCGTCAACTGCCCGCTTCAACGGGCTCCCGCCGAGCCGTCACGGTTGCGGGTGGATCTTCTCGCCGTCCGGGTCGTACGGCGGTCGCAGGCTCACCTGGACCGAGCCG
>Ga0136622_10000010_pt1 | contig 60678 bp, 61 predicted proteins | sample AntDrymUQ4482106_2_FD_104803 | JGI IMG/M metagenome (GOLD analysis project Ga0136622, IMG submission 104803) | Polar desert sand microbial communities from Dry Valleys, Antarctica - metaG UQ448 (21.06) | ecosystem: Environmental > Terrestrial > Soil > Desert | place: Antarctica: Dry Valley...
CGCCGATCTGGTGTGGTCCAGTCATGTCGTCCACCACACCGCCGACCCGGTCGACGCACTACGCAAGCTCGGGTCCCTGCTCACCGCCGACGGCCGGCTGGCCATCGCCGAAGGGGGACTTCCGATGCGAGTCCTGCCCGGCGACTACGGTCTCGGTGCTCCGGGCTTCCCGGCTCGGCTGGACGCGACCCTGGATGAGTACGCCGTCCGTGAGTGGGGTCTGCCCGAGGCGGCGACCGGTGGCGCCAAGGACTGGCCGGTGATGTTCGGCGACGCCGGACTCGTCCCTGTGCAGAGCCGCACGTTCCTTCTCGACCGACCGGCGCCGCTGCACGACACGGTTCGTGCGTACGTCGTCGCGCAGTTCGCGAAGGTACGCGAACAGGTGGGGGACCGGCTTGACCGGGCCGATGCCAGGGCGCTCGACCGTCTGCTGGACGCGTCAGACCAGGTCAGTCTCATCCGCCGACCTGACCTCTTCGTACTCTCTGCCTCGACGGTTCACATTGCTGCGCACGGTTCGGCGACAACTGCCGCCGAGCGCTGAGTGACAGAACCTGCCGATGAAAGGATGGTTGGGGTGAGGACTACGCTGGACGGGTCATGACCCCAGCACCGCGCGTCTACCTCGACCATGCGGCCACCACGCCGATGGTCCCCGCGGCCATCGCGGCAATGAGCGAGCACCTGGCCTACGGCGGCAACGCATCGTCGCTGCACGCCTCGGGGCGCCAGGCGCGCCGTACGGTGGAGGAGTCCAGGGAGCTCATCGCCGAGCGGCTCGGCGCTCGCCCGGGCGAGGTCGTCTTCGTCTCTGGAGGCACCGAGGCCGACAACCTCGCCACCAAGGGCTTGTTCTACGCCCGCCGCGACGCCGACCCCGGCCGGCTGCGCGTGCTGTCCAGCACAGTCGAGCACCACGCCGTCCTCGACCCCCTGCTCTGGTTGGACAAGCATGCCGGTGCCGAGCTCGATCTCGTCGGCGTCGATGCCAGCGGACGACTGGTCACCGACGAGCTTCGCGCCGCCATCGAGCGTGACCCCTCGAACATTGCCCTCATCAGCTGCATGTGGGCCAACAACGAGGTGGGCACCGTCCAGCCGGTCGAGGAGGTCGTACGCCTGGCCCGCGCACACGCGATCCCGGTGCACAGTGACGCCGTCCAGGCGGTAGGGCGCCTGCCCGTCGACTTCGCTGCCAGCGGACTCGATGCGATGACCGTCACAGCCCACAAGCTCGGAGGCCCGGTCGGCGTCGGTGCGCTGGTGATGCGCCGTGACCTCGAGGCGACGCCACTTCTGCACGGCGGCGGCCAGGAGCGCGACCTGCGCTCCGGAACCCTCAACACTCCCGGCATCGCCGCCTTCGCGACAGCGGTCGACCTCGCGGTGTCCGGCCAGGTCGAGGAGGCCGAGCGGCTGGAGCTGTTGCGCGCCCGGCTCGTCGACGGCGTTCGCTCCCTGGTGAGTGACGTCCTGGTGAACGGCGACCCCGCCGCCGGTCCGGCGCACCGTCTCCCCGGGGTCGCGCACTTCACCTTCCCTGGCTGCGAGGGCGACTCGCTGCTGATGCTGCTCGACGCCCACGGGATCGAGTGCTCGACCGGATCAGCCTGTTCGGCCGGAGTACCCCAGGCCAGCCACGTGCTGCTCGCCATGGGCCACGACGACATGGCCGCGCGCGGTTCGCTGCGCTTCAGCCTCGGACACGACTCGACCGCCGCTGACGTCGACGCGCTGCTCGCCGTCCTGCCCGCCGTCCACGAACGCGCCCAGGCCGCCAACATGGCCGGCACCAGGGGGCACTGACCGTGCGTGTGCTCGCCGCGATGTCCGGTGGGGTCGACTCCGCCGTGGCTGCCGCCCGCGCCGTCGACGCCGGTCACGATGTGACCGGCGTCCACCTCGCGCTCTCGCGCAATCCCCGGTCGTACCGCAGCGGTGCCCGGGGCTGTTGCTCGATCGAGGACGCCAACGACGCCCGGAGAGCGGCCGACGTGATCGGCATCGCCTTCTACGTTTGGGACATGAGCGAGGAGTTCCACGCCGAGGTCGTCGAGGACTTCATCGCCGAGTACACCGCGGGCCGTACCCCCAACCCGTGCCTGCGCTGCAACGAGAAGATCAAGTTCGCAGCCGTCCTCGACCGCGCTATCGCGCTCGGTTTCGGCGCCGTGGTCACCGGCCACTACGCCCAGCTGCGCACCGAGGCAGACGGCGCGGTCGAGATGCACCGAGCCGTCGACCACGGCAAGGACCAGTCGTACGTCCTGGGCGTGCTGACGAAGGACCAGCTCAGGCACTCGATGTTCCCGCTCGGGGACACCACCAAGGACGTCGTACGCGCCGAGGCCGAGCGCCGCGACCTGGCGGTGGCACGCAAGCCCGACAGCCACGACATCTGTTTCATCGCCGACGGCGACACCCCCGGCTGGTTGCACGACAGGCTCGGGTCCAAGCCCGGGACGATCGTCGACGAGTCCGGCACCCCGCTGCGTGAGCACGACGGCGCATTCGCCTTCACCATCGGCCAACGGCGGGGGCTGCACCTGGGCACGCCGGCAGCCGACGGCAAGCCACGCTTCGTCCTCGACATCGAACCCGTCAGCGGCACCGTGACTGTCGGACGGCACGACCGGCTGGCCATCGACCACATCGAGGGCATCAAGGCGGTGTGGTGCGGTCCACTGCCCACCGAGCCGCTCGCGTGCACGGTGCAGCTGCGCGCCCACGGCGAGGCGTACCCCGCTACCGCCTTCGTCCACGACGACCGGGTCAGCATCGACCTGCACGAGTCCGCACATGGAGTCGCCCCAGGGCAGGCGGCGGTCATGTACGCCGGCACCCGCGTGGTCGGGAGTGCCACCATCGCCCTCACCAGCCGGCGGCTTGCCGACCAGCCCGCTCCGTGATCGCGACCGCAGTCGGGTCGATGCCGGGCGAGGACTTCGCGGCAGCCATGCGAACGGTCGCGCAGGCACTGCCCGACTTCGTCCACCTGCCTGAGCTCCCTGCCCGCGGCGCGCACGCCGGCTTGGTCGGCCGTGGTGTGGGACTGCTGGCCAGCATCGGCGCCGACCTGCAGCCGGCCGGATGGCGGCTGACCGACGCGCCAGGTGCCGACCAGCGCCGCGCCCGTTCGCTGCTCGCGCAGGACCTGGACGGCTTGGAGGAAGCACTGCAGGGGTACGCCGGTCGGCTCAAGGTCCAGGTGCCCGGGCCGTGGACCCTTGCCGCCACGATGGAACGACCTCGCGGTGACCGGGTCCTGGCCGACCACGGCGCCCGCCGTGACCTCGCCCAGTCGCTCACCGAGGGAGTTCGCGACCACATCGCCGACGTACGCCGGCGGGTCCCGGCCGCACCCCTGACCGTGCAGGTCGACGAGCCGGCACTCCCGGCGGTGCTAGCGGGCGCCGTACCGACCGCGAGCGGCTGGTCGCGGCACCGCACCGTCGACACCGCGCGGGCGGACGTGCCGTTGCGGGCGCTCGCCGAGGCGATCACCCAGGCGGGCGCGACGTCAGCGGTGCACTCGTGCGCCGTCGACGTGCCGGTACAGCTCCTGGCCGGGGCGGGGTTCGCCGCACTGTCCTTCGACGTCGGCCTCGTCACCACTGCGGAGACCGAAGCCTACGCCGAGGCCTACGACGCCGGGGTGGAGATCTGGCCCGGACTGGTGCCTGCCGCCGACCCCGCGCCGGCACCGAGCGACCGAGAGCTGGCCGTTCGGATGGGGTCGTTGCTCAGTGAACTCGGCGTGGACAAGGACTCCGGATCCGAGCGAATCGTCCTCACACCGGCGTGCGGTCTCGCCGGTGCCTCAGCGGCGTGGGCGCGGCAGGCGATGGCGCTCGCGCACCAGGTCGCCCGGCTGGACTGCTGACCTTCCAGACTATTTGTGTGCTTGCGGTGGCTGTCGTCGCTCGGCGATACAGTCGTGGCGTGCCGACCAGCGACAACGCATCGCTCGACGACAACGACGTCCGTCGACGTCACCGAGAGCTCGCCGAGGAGATCGAGAACCACCGCCAGCGCTACTACGTGCAGGACAGCCCGACGGTCTCGGACGCGCAGTTCGACGAGCTCATGCGCGAGCTCGAGGCACTCGAGGAGCGGCTCCCCGAGCTGCGCACGCCGGACTCGCCGAGCCAGCAGGTCGGCGGTGCCGTAGGTGCGCAGTTCTCGGCCGTGGAGCATCGCGAGCGGTTGATGAGCATCGACAACGCGTTCTCCGCCGAGGAGCTCGCCGCCTGGGCGGCCCGGCTGGACCGCGACGGCGCCGGGGCCGCCGACTACCTGTGCGAGCCCAAGATCGACGGTCTGGCCATCAATCTCACCTACGAGGACGGCCGGCTCGTCCGCGCCGCCACCCGCGGTGACGGGCGAGTGGGCGAGGACGTCACCACCAACGTCCGCACGGTCGACGGTATCCCGCACCGGTTGCGGCGTGACACCGACCGGCCGGTGCCGGTGCTGCTGGAGGTCCGCGGCGAGATCTACTTCCCGACCGAGGCGTTCGAGACCTTCAACGAGCAGTGGGCTGCCTCGGGTCACACGCCGTTCTCCAACCCGCGCAACGCCGCAGCGGGGTCGCTGCGCCAGAAGGACGCCGCCGTCACCGCGAGCCGACCGCTGCGCATGACCTGCCACGGCATCGGCGCGCGACAGGGGTTCGCGCCGCGACGTCAGTCCGAGTCGTACGTAGCGCTGCGTGGGTGGGGCCTACCGGTGAGCGGCCACACCGCGGTGCTTCGCAGTCTCACCGAGGTGCAAGTCTTCATCGACCACTTCGCCGACCACCGCCACGACGTGGAGCACGAGATCGACGGCATCGTCGTCAAGGTGGACCAGGTGGACCTGCAGCGACGCCTGGGGTCGACCTCGCGGGCGCCGCGGTGGGCGATCGCCTTCAAGTACCCGCCCGAGGAGGTCAACACCTCGCTCCTGGACATCCGGGTCAATGTCGGACGCACCGGACGCGTGACGCCGTACGGCGTGATGGAGCCGGTACGCGTGGCGGGTTCGACGGTCGAGATGGCGACGCTGCACAATGCCTCGGAGGTCGAGCGCAAGGGTGTGCTGATCGGCGACACGGTCGTGCTCCGCAAGGCCGGCGACGTGATCCCCGAGATCGTCGGCCCGGTCGTAGACCTCAGGAACGGCTCGGAGCGCGAGTTCGTGATGCCGCTCGACTGCCCCCGGTGCGGCACGCCGTTGGCGCCCACCCGCGAAGGCGACGCGGACATCAGGTGTCCCAACGCCAGGTCCTGCCCGGCCCAGCTGCAAGAACGGGTCTTCCACGTCGGTAGCCGCGGCGCCCTCGACATCGAGATGCTCGGCTGGGAGGCCGCGGGTGCGTTGCTCGAGGGTCAGGTGCTGGCCGACGAGAGCGGGTTGTTCTCCCTCACCGAGGAGCAGCTGCTCGAGGTCGACCTGTTCACGCGGGCAGCCAAGGCGTCCGAACGCGCCGCCGGTGCGGGCGAGCGCGTGCTCAGTGCCAACGGCCGCCGGTTGCTGGACAACCTCGCCCACGCCAAGGCACAGCCGCTCTGGCGGGTGTTGGTGGGGTTGTCCATCCGGCACGTTGGGCCGACCGCAGCGCAAGCGCTGGCGGCGCACTTCGCCGACCTCGGTGCCATCTGCGATGCCGACGCGGTCACGCTCGCATCGGTCGACGGGGTCGGCCCCACGATCGCCGAGGCCGTACGCGAGTGGTTCGACGTGGACTGGCACCGCAACATCGTCCAGTGCTGGCGCGAAGCCGGCGTCCGCATGGTCGACGAGCGGGACGACAGTACGCCGCGCACTCTCCAGGGCCTGACGTTGGTGGTCACCGGGTCGCTCGACGGTTACTCGCGCGACGAGGCGAAGGAGGCGATCGTCTCGCGGGGCGGCAAGGCGGCCGGCTCGGTCTCGGCGAAGACCGACTACGTCGTCGTCGGCGGCTCACCGGGGTCAAAGGCTGACAAGGCCGAGCAGCTCGGCGTACCGATCCTCGACGAGGAAGGCTTCACCGCGCTCTTGCGCGACGGTCCGCCCTAGCCGGCTGGAGTCAGGCGTTGGTGCCTTCGTCGACCCACCTCTGGAAGACGTCGATCCGTTCCGCCGGCCATGCCCCGTCGCACGGCATACTGCCGTTACGCAGGCGGGCGAGAATGGCGTCGGCATGGTCGCGGACATCGTCGTACGACCACAGGTCGAACACAAAGGTCATCGCCTGGCGGTCCCGGGACCGAAACTGTGCCTTGATGTGCTTCTCGAAGCGGACCGGTTCGTCGGCTGCAGGCAGGACCACCGGCTGAGCTTCCTCGTCCGCCCGCTGCGCCAGGGCGGACACCCGGCCACCGGGCGGTCCTGCGGTGGTGTTCCACCCCCAGCTGGGCATCGGCATATGGGCGGGGGGACGGGAGGCGATCTGAGAGTTCTCGACGGCCAGTCGCGAACCCCATTCGATGTAGGAGCCGAACGCGGAGCGGAACTCCGGATCGTTGGGTAGCCCTGCCTCTTGGGCGGACTGCATGAGCAACGACACCCAGCGGGCTCGCCACTCGTCGGTCAAACACTTGTCGGCGTGCTCCGAGATCATTCGCGGATACCCGCCATACTCCTGGCTGTAGTACGGCGGGCCGCCGAACACCTCACCAAGCCACTTCGCGACCCGCTGCGGATGGTCGGCCGACATGTTCGCGAAGATCGGCGCCAACATGGGGTCAGCCGGCACGAACTTCTCGTAGAACATCCGGGTCATCCGGGTCAGGGCCGGGAGCCCACCGGCCCACTCGAAGATCGTCGGGGTCCGCTCTGGGTCGGGTGCCGGATCGGTGAACCCCACGTACCAGTGCATGCCGGAGCAGAACGGCTTGTTCTGCGAGTGCCCGCAGCGACACAGTGCGTAGTGCTCGACAGAGGCGCCGTCATTGCGCGGCACGTCCTCGCCGTCCCCTTCGACCACCCCGATCCCGCCGCTGATCCGGTACGGACCGTCCTTCGAGACCTCGATGGCCGGCTCCCGCTGACCTGCGTAGTCCACCCGCTGCCGCGCCTCGACCGTGTCCACGGCGTAGCTCAGCGCTCCGGACGGACAGTCCCGAACGGCCCTGATGATCTCGTCCATCCGGCCACCGCTGGGCGTGACGAACGGCTCCTCGCCGAGGTGGAACACCGTTGCCAACCGGTCCGTGCAGTGACCCGAGTGCTGGCAGATGCCGCGGTTGTCCAGCACCGTCACCTGCTGCCCGATATACGCGTCGCGCTGGTCGCTCACCCGGCGGGGATCCTTGTCACCGACGAAGCCCGTTCGCGCGCATGCACCGTCGCAGGACGGCTTGGACGCAGACTCGCCACATCTGCACAGCGACATCTGTGGCCGCGTCGGGACTGGTTCGCCGAGGTGGGTGTAGAGCGTGGTTATTCCGGTGAGCAGGTAGGGGCCGTCCGGTGCGACCCGGATCTGTGGAGCGAGGCCGGGTTGGAGCCGTTTCAGCTCAGCTGTCCAGTCGATGACAGCGTCTGGCCCCTCGGCTTCGGCCAACCTGCAGACCAGCTCCTGCAATCCGGCAGCGGCTTGCAGCACCCCGGTCGGAGCACCCAATCCCGCGCACAGGGTGGTAACAGACGTCGTCAGCTCCCACAGCCGCTCCTGGACTGTCACCTCTGCCGCAGGCACTCCCGGCGAGGGCGCTCGGGCATCCGACGCAGCATCCATGGCGGCAAGCGGCCGGATGACACAGTCCTGCAGCCACCCTCCGACCAGCGCAGCCCACTCGCTTTCGGCCATCCGCCGATCGAGCTCTTGGGCCTCCGCGAGCAGATCGGCCGGCAGTCGTTGTGGCAGGGTTTGATTACATGCTTACGCGAGACGTTTGGTCAAGTGCTCACCGGGCACCGACGCCACCGTTGAACGAGTCCGTCTATGGCCTGACCCCGGCGCGGCTTAGGCATTGACTGCCGCAGTGCGTGGGCGGAGGCGGCCCACGACGGAGGACTCAGCCATGAGCGACGACCAGCACCCGCCGAACGGCGACGCAGCGTCAGACCCGCCGGGTCCGCCGCCGTACGGCCAGCGACCGAGGTACGGTCAGCCGCAGGGTCCCCCGCCGTACGGCCAGCGACCGAGGTACGGTCAGCCGCAGGGTCCCCCGTCGTACGGTCAGCCGCAGGGTCCCCCGTCGTACGGTCAGCCGCAGGGTCCCCCGTCGTACGGTCAGCCGCAGGGTCCGCCCGGATGGGGCCAGCAGCCCCAGTGGGGAGCGACGGGACCGCAGGGCACCCAGGGCTCCAACCGCAAGTTGTGGATCATCATCGGTGGCGTCGTCCTCGCCCTCATCGTGCTCATCGCAGCCGTTGCCGTCGGCGTCAGCCAATTCGGCGGCGACAGCGAAGCGTCACCAGACCCGTCCAGTCCCCCGAGTACATCGAGCCCGTCGGACACGGCCGCCCCCGCGCCGGCCGGAGGACCGATGAGCGCCGGTGGGGCAACGGAGCTGATCTCAACGCTGGAGGCAGAGGACTGGACCTGCTATGACTCGCTGTCCGACCCCGTCCCGGTCAAGCGCTGTTTCTACGCCCAGCCGGACGGCAGCGGCACCACCAGCGCGAAGATGACGCTGCAGTACCAGAGCGAGGACACCGTCGGTGCCGTCGCTGCAACGGCCAGCTCGCCGTCGGCCAAACAGTCCGAGCTGTTGAAGACCGTTGCGGGCTACGTGGGAGAGACCCTCCTGAACGGGAATGGCTCGGACCTCCAGGGCCTCATCAAGGCTGGAACGACCGAGACCATCGACATCGAAGGAGCATCGGCCAGCGGCTCGGACTCCTACTTCAACGTGTACGCGCCCGACTTCGACTTCGCCCAGATCGAGGCACCGCCGCTCCCGTCGTTCAACGAGACCCGTTCGACGATCGAGGACGCCGGGCTCAAGTGTGACCAGGACGGTCGCACCGTGATCTGCGACGGCGAGGTCAACGGCATCTCGCTGAGCGCGATCACGGTGATCGAAAACGGCGAGGTGGCCGGCGGGTGGTCGGTCTCGGCGAACAGTCGGGGCCCGATCAGACGCGGCGCGGAAGCTGTCGCGACCCTTCTGCGCGATGCCGGACTGACCGACGACGACGGCGCCGCCTTCGTCGCTGCGAATCCCCAGGACGGCCAGGCCGGCGACTTCGCCGGATACGCCGTTTCCATCATCATCAGTTCCTCCAGCGGCTACTACAACCTCCTGGTGAGCGTCGACCAGGTCCGCTGACCAACGCACAGACGGCGCGCTGTCGCCCCTAGGATGGGACGTGGTCCTGGGCCCGTACCGACACCTCACCACGGGCCCACCCAACGACGAAGGGATGCTGGTCGCCCATGTCCGGCTCGAACGCGGAGATCTCCCGCGACGACGTGGCCCACCTGGCCAACCTCGCCCGGATCGACCTGACCGAGGACGAGCTCGAGCGGCTCGCCCCCCAGTTGTCGGTGATCTTGGAGTCGGTGGCCACCGTCGCGCAGGTTGCCGCGGACGACATCCCCCCGATGTCGCACGCCGTGCCACTGAGCAACGTCTTCCGCCCCGACGAGGTACGCCCCAGCCTCATGCCAGAGCAGGCGCTCGCCGCGGCACCACAGGTCGACCAGCAACGCTTCGCCGTTCCCCGCATCCTCGGGGAGGAGGCGTGACGGATCTGACGCGGCTCACCGCAGCCGCCCTCGCCGATGCGTTGGCGGCGCGCGAGGTGTCCGCCGTCGAGGCGACCCAAGCGCACCTCGACCGCATCGCCGCCGTCGACGGTGGCGTCCACGCGTTCCTCCACGTCGACGTCGACGGTGCGCTCGCGACCGCGCGCGCCGTCGACGACGCACGTGCCGGTGGCACCGCAGTGCATCCGCTGGCCGGCGTGCCGATCGCGGTCAAGGACCTGCTCGCCACCAACGGTCTCCCGACCACCTGCGGCTCGAAGATCTTGCAGGGCTGGATCCCGCCGTACGACGCAACCGTCGTGGCGAGGCTCAAGGTCGCTGGTCTGCCGATCCTGGGCAAGACCAACATGGACGAGTTTGCCATGGGGTCCTCCACCGAGCACTCCGCGTACGGCCCGACCCGCAACCCGTGGGACCTCGGCCGAATTCCAGGCGGCTCCGGCGGCGGATCGGCCGCTGCAGTCGCCGCGTACGAGACGCCGCTGGCGGTCGGCACCGACACCGGCGGCTCCATCCGCCAACCAGGTGCGGTCACCGGTACCGTCGGAGTCAAGCCGACGTACGGCGGTGTCTCGCGCTACGGGCTCGTCGCCCTGGCCAGCAGTCTGGACCAGGCCGGCCCGGTGACCCGCACCGTCCTGGACGCCGCTCTGCTGCACGAGCTCATCGGCGGTCACGACCCGCTGGACTCCACCAGCATCGACAGCCCGGTGCCCGCGGTCGTCGAAGCGGCCCGCCGCGCCGACGTCACGGGCATGCGTATCGGTGTCATCGCAGAGCTCGGGGGCGAGGGCTACCAGCCCGGCGTACGCGCACGCTTCGACGACGTCGTCGCGCTGCTGAGCAAAGCCGGCGCCGACGTCGTCGAGGTCTCCTGCCCGAGCTTCGACTACGCGCTGGCGGCGTACTACCTCATCCTGCCCAGCGAGGCGAGCAGCAACCTCGCGAAGTTCGATGCCATGCGGTACGGCCTGCGGGTCGCCCCCGACGGCGTCGAGGTCCCCAGCGCCGAGGAGGTCATGTCCGCCAGCCGGGCGGCGGGCTTCGGCGACGAGGTCAAGCGTCGCATCATCTTGGGCACCTACGCGCTGTCCAGCGGCTACTACGACGCCTACTACGGGTCGGCCCAGAAGGTTCGCACCCTCATCGCGCGCGACTTCGACGCCGCCTTCGAGGAGGTCGACGTCCTGGTGTCGCCGACCGCGCCGACGACGGCGTTCAGGTTCGGCGACAAGCTCGACGACCCGCTCGCGATGTACCTCAACGACATCGCCACCATCCCGGCCAACCTCGCCGGCGTCCCCGGTTTGTCCGTACCCAGCGGACTCGCCGACGAGGACGGTCTACCGGTCGGGGTGCAGCTGCTCGCGCCGGCGTTGGCCGACGACCGGCTCTACAATGTCGCAGCCGCGATCGAGGCGATGCTGGCCGAGCAGTGGGGTGGGCCCCTGCTCGCCCAGGCCCCAGAGCTGGAGGTACGAACATGACGACGACCTCGGCCGACCCGGTCACTTTCGAGGACGCCCTCGAGCGCTACGACCCCGTGATGGGCATGGAGGTCCACGTCGAGCTCAACACCGCCTCCAAGATGTTCTGCGGCTGCTCGACGGTCTTCGGCGCCGACCCCAACACCCAGGTGTGCCCGGTCTGCCTCGGCCTGCCCGGAGCCCTCCCGGTCGTCAACGCCCGGGCCATCGAGTCCGCGATCAAGATCGGGCTGGCCCTGAACTGCTCGATCGCGCCATGGTGCCGCTTCGCGCGCAAGAACTACTTCTACCCCGACATGCCCAAGAACTTCCAGACCTCGCAGTACGACGAACCGATCGCGTACTCCGGGTGGACCGAGATCGAGGTGGACGGTGTCTCGTACCGGATCGAGATCGAGCGAGCCCACATGGAGGAGGACACCGGCAAGTCGTTGCACGTCGGCGGCGCGACCGGTCGGATCCACGGCGCCAGCCATTCCCTGGTCGACTACAACCGGGCCGGTATCCCGCTGATCGAGATCGTCACCAAGCCGATCGAGGGCACCGGCGCCAAGTCGCCCGAGGTCGCCCGGGCCTACGTCGCCCACCTGCGCGAGCTCGTCCTGGGACTCGGTGTCTCCGATGTGCGCATGGAGCAGGGTTCGATGCGTTGTGACGTCAACCTGTCGCTGCGCCCGATCGGCGTCACCACGCTCGGCACCCGTAGCGAGACCAAGAACGTCAACTCGTTGCGGTCGGTCGAGCGCGCGGTGCGCCACGAGATCGGTCGCCACGCGGCGGTCCTCGACGGCGGTAACCGGATCGTCCAGGAGACCCGGCACTGGCACGAGGACACCGGCGTCACGACGGCCGGGCGGGAGAAGTCCGACGCCGAGGACTACCGCTACTTCCCCGAACCCGACCTGGTGCCGGTGGCGCCGTCGCGGGAGTGGGTCGAGGCGCTCCGCGCGCAGCTGCCCGAGCCGCCATCGCTGCGCCGTGCTCGCCTGCAGGCCGACTGGGCGTTCTCGGACCTGGAGATGCGCGACGTCGCGGGCGCCGGGGCGATGAACCTTGTGGCCGAGACGGTCGCTGCGGGCGCTGCACCGCAAGCGGCCAAGAAGTGGTGGCTGTCCGAGCTCGCGCGGTACGCCAACGAGCACGACATCGCCATCGACGACGTACCGATGAGCCCCGAGCAGGTTGCACAGGTACAGGGTCTCCTCGACGCCGGACGCATCAACGACAAGCTGGCCCGTCAGGTGTTCGACGGCGTGCTGTCAGGGGAGGGGACGCCGGAGGAGGTGGTTGCCCGACGGGGGCTCGAGGTGGTCTCGGACGACAGTGCTCTCGGTGATGCCGTCGACCGGGCGATCGAGGCCAACCCCGACGTCGCGGCCAAGATCGCCGCGGGCAAGCACGCCGCGGCGGGTGCGCTCATCGGTGCGGTGATGAAGGAGATGAGGGGACGGGCCGACGCCGGTCGCGTACGTGAGCTGATCCTCGCCAGGCTCGGCTGAGCGTACGGTCGTTCACCGGTGCAGCTGGGTCCTACCCGCGCGCGCAATCAGGTCGAGCAGCTCGGCGTGGATCTCCTCGGGTTGCTCCAACGGCAGGAAGTGTGAGCCGCTGAGCTCGACATAGCGGCTGTCGTCGATCCTCTCGGCCGCGGTACGCACGTCGCGCATGCCGGCGAGCACGTCCCACCGGCCGGCGATGAGCGTCACCGGCACGGCGATGTGGGACAGGGACACGCGATCGTGCCGCGAGGCGTGCAGAGCCAGGTGCGCGTACCAGTCGACGTCGGCGGCCATGAACTCCCGAACCGCCTCGCGGACCTCCTCGTGCCGCGAGGACGACATCATGAAGCCGCTGTAGCGCAGCGCCGTCGTGGTGACCCGGTTCCACGGGATCCGGTTGGTGACCGGGGTGGCCGCCCGGCCGGTGATCTTGGCGACGTGGGCGAAGCCCAGGAGGGCGGCCTTGGCGAGCGGTCGTGGCAGGTGCAGAGGGGCCAACATCGTGTTGAAGGTGTCACCCGGCACACCACCGACCGCCAGGATGCCATCGACGCGCTCGGGGTGGCAGTTGATGAGCTCGAAGGCGACGTTGACGCCCATCGACCACCCCATCACCACACACGAGGACAGCCCGGCGTCGTCCATGACGGCGATGGCGTCCTCCAAGAACGCCTCCATCCCCACGCGCTCGATGTCGTCTGGCCGGTCGCTCCCGCCGATCCCGCGGTGGTTCCAGGAGATGACACGTACGCCGCAGTCCGGTTCGAGCAACGCCGGCCACGCGTACGGACTGGTTCCGAGCCCGTTGCAAAGCAGCACCGGGGGGCCGTCGGCGCCGTTGGTCCACGCGCACAGCCGGGTCCCGTCCGCGCTGCGCACGTCGTAGAACCGCAAGCCCGCGGGAGCCTCGTCCTGCTGCTGCGATTTTGTGCGCATGAGCGGAGATTCTAGGCTCATGGCCTCGCTCTCGCCGCACCCGGCAGACGACGCGCCCTTGCCTGGAGGACACATGGCCCTGGTCTGGCTCCCCTTCGACCCGGCCAGACTCGGCGACGTACCGGCCGGGCTGGAGTTCGACACCTTCGGTGAGGGGGAGCCGCCAACGCGGATCGAAGAGGTCGAGTTCTGGGTGCCGCACTACGGGTTCACCCTGCCGTACGCCGACCTGGTCGCTGCGATGACGAGCCTGAAGGTCATCCAGACACAGTCCGCAGGGGTCGAGCACGTCAAACCACACGTACCTCGGTCGGTGACTCTGTGCAACGCTCGTGGCGTCCATGACGCCGCGACCTCCGAGCTCGGTGTGGCGCTGATCCTCGCGTCGCTGCGCGGTCTGCCAGAGCTCGTGCGTGCACAGGACCGGCACGAGTGGTTGCCCAAACGGGTGTGGCCGGCGTTGGCGGACCGGCGGGTCCTGATCCTCGGGTACGGCAGCATCGGGGCGGCACTGCAGCGGCGGCTCGAGGGCTTCGAGTGCGAGGTGGTGCGGGTTGCTCAGCATCGCCGCGACGGCGTCCACCCCATGGACGAACTCGACCAGCTGCTGCCCACCGCCGACGTCGTGGTGCTGCTGGTCCCGATGTCAGAGGCGACGCATCATCTCGTCGATGCGGCGTTCCTGGCGGCGATGAAGGACGACGCGCTGCTGGTCAACCTCGCGCGCGGCGGGATCGTCGATACCGATGCACTGGTCGCCGAGACGGCGACGGGGCGCCTGCGCGCCGCGCTCGACGTCACCGACCCCGAGCCGCTGGCAGCAGATCACCCGCTCTGGTCGACACCGGGCGTTCTCATCAGCCCCCATGTCGCCGGCGGTACCACCGCCATGGAGCCGCGCATGAGCCGGCTGGTACGCCAGCAGCTCGGACGTTTCGTTGCCGGCGAGCCGCTGGCCAACGTGGTCGACTGACCTCGACGCGTGTGAGTCAGGCGCTCATCGCCCAGCGGATCGTGGAGGTCAACGCGAGCCCGCTCGCCCGGACCGTGGTGGCCTCGGTCAACGGAAGGTAAGGCAACCGCAACGGCATCCGCGCCCACCGCGGCAGGGAGCCGATCGCGGCGGCGGACAGGACGGCATACGGCGCGCGCAGCGTCCACGGCACCGGTGGGTGCACCAGCATGAAACGGGCCGCCGCGCGCGCGGCGGCGGTGCTGGCCAGGACCGGGCGGAAGGACTGCAAGCAGTCGGCCAACTCGCGCTCGGTCGTCGGCGGCGGGGCCGCCCCGAGGGCGCGGGCGATCACTGCGGCCTCGGCCACGTAGCGGTCCCGGTCGGCGCCGCGCAACGGGTCGGCGCCGTACCTGTCGTGCGCGGCCAGGAAGCTGTCGACCTCGGCAACATGCACCCACAGCAGCAGCTCGGGGTCATTGGCGGAGTACGGGCGGCCGTCGGGCGCGAGGCCGGCGACGCGGGAGTGCACCGCGCGCACGACGGCGACGGCGCGGTCGGCGTCGGCAGTCGCACCGAACGTCGTCTCGGCAAGGAAGGTGCTGGTGCGCTGGAGGCGGCCCCACGGGTCCCCGCGGAACCCGGAGTGCTGGTCGACGGCTGCCATCGCGAGCGGGTGCAAGGACTGCAGGAGCAGCGCCCGCAGGCCGCCGACGAACATCGAGGCATCTCCGTGCACCCGGCAGATCGGGCTGTCCGGGGCGAACCGGCGGGGTCCGGGAGCGTTGTGGATGCGGTCGCGGCGAGATGGCCCCTCCTCACCGGCGACACGGCTGAACAGTGTCTCGCCGAGGCGGTGACGGACGGACTCCACAGCAGCGATCATGCTCTGAGTGTGCCAGCACCACGCGCAACTCACCGGTCGTCGAGCCGTCGCACGAGCGCGGCCACGATGTCGACCTCGGCGTCGTAGTACGCCATGCCCCACTCGGCGACCATCGCCGGGTAGCGGTACGCGACGTCGTCCCCGAGGGACTCGCGCACGGCCTGCAGCTCGGTGTGGCGCACCGCGAGGCGGTCGACGTACGCCTGGAGCATCTCGCGGGTCTTCGACACCGGCAGCAGGTGCCCCATCATCAGGCGCAGCGCGACCGGGTGCTTGAGCACGGGGAAGTCCGCCTCGGAGAGCAACAGCCAGTCGGTGAGCGCCTGCCGGCCGGGCGCGGTGACCCGGTAGCGGCGGGTGGTACGCCTGCCCTGGCGAGCATCGACCGGTGCGACCAGCTCTTCGCGGTGCAACCGGGACAGCTCGGTGTAGATCTGGCTCATCGCTGGAGACACCCAGTAGAAGGCCAGCGTCTTGTCCGAGCGCTGCTTGAGCTCGTAACCGGTGAGGCCGGCAGTGCTGGTGGCGCCGTCGAACACCAGCAGTCCCAGCAGCGCGTACGACGTCGTTGACAGTCGTGGGTGCACGCGACTACCTTTCTGTTCCTGTTAGGAAGATATAGGTTACAACGCTTCGAGATGGGCCGAGCAGATGATCACCGCCGTCGCATTCACCACCGTCAACGTCGCCGACCAGCAACGCGCGAAGGAGTTCTACACCGACACCCTCGGGTTCGAGCTGTTGCGCGACGTGCCGATGGGCCCGCCCGACGGCCCGCGCTGGATCGAGGTGGTCCCACCGGGTGCGCGTACCCGCCTGATCCTCTTCCACGCACCGGACCAGATCGGTCCCATGGCGCAGTTCGTGCTCAGCACCGACGACCTCGTCGAGACGTGCAAGGAGCTCGAACGCAGGGGTGTGGAGGTCCTCGAGCAACCTGCGGTGGCCGAGTGGGGTGGCTGGTGGGCGAGCATCCAGGACTCCGAGGGCAACGTGGTCGGACTGGGACAGGAGGATGACGATGAGTGAGGCACTGCTGCTGGTCGGTACTCGCAAAGGCTTGTGGATCGGCCGATCGGATGAGTCACGGACCTCGTGGGAGTGGGACGATCCGCAGTTCCTGATGCAGGCCGTCTACTCGGCCTGCATCGACACGCGGGCCGGGTCGCCCCGGCTCTTCGTCGGCGCGGCGAGCGAGCACTGGGGTCCGCAGGTGTTCCGCTCAGATGATCTTGGTCGTACCTGGACCGAGACGCCGTCCGGAGCGATCCGATTCCCCGCCGACACCGGCGTCGCGCTCGAACAGATCTGGCAGATCCAACCCGGTCCAGCCGACCAGCCGGACGTGGTTTATGCCGGGTCGCAGCCGTCGGCGCTGTTCCGTTCCGACGACCGGGGCGAGAGCTTTGAGATGGTCCGCGCGCTTTGGGACCACCCGCATCGCGGACAGTGGCAGGCCGGGTACGGCGGCCAGGCCATCCACACGATCGTCCCGCACCCGTCCGACGACTCGCGCCTGACGGTCGCGATGTCGACCGGCGGCGTCTACCGCACCTACGACTCCGGGACATCGTGGTCGCCGGCGAACGTCGGGATCAAGGCGTACTTCTTTCCCGACCCGTGGCCGGAGTTCGGACAGTGCGTGCACAAGCTCGCGATGCACCCGAACGCGCCAGAACGGTTCTACGCCCAGAACCACCACGGCGTCTACCGCTCCGACGACGACGGGGCCAGCTGGATCTCCATCGCTGCAGGGTTGTCGAGCGACTTCGGCTTCCCCATCGCCGTCCACCCGCACCGTCCCGAGACGGTCTACACCTTTCCCCTCGTCGCCGACGGCGAGCGCGTACCGCCGGAGGGCAAGGCTCGCGTGTGGCGCTCCGACGACGCCGGCGCCACCTGGGCCGCGCATGGCGCGGGGCTCCCGGACAGCTTCTTCGCCGCGGTGATGCGCGACGCGCTGGTGGTCGACAACGCCTCGGTGGCCGGTGTCTACCTCGGGGCGCGCGACGGCTCGGTGTTCGCGAGCCGGGACGAGGGCGACTCCTGGACGGCGGTCGCCGAGCACCTTCCCGACGTGATGTGCGTTCGGGCAGCGGTGCTATGACAATCCCTGAGGAGTGACCAGCACATATCAATGCCAAAGGGTTGATTATCGTGGATCATCTCCACGGCATTGATATGCTCACCCTGTGTTCGTGATGACGGTGGACCAGCGCGGGAGCATGCGACGCGGTGACGCCGTGCCCGACCTCCTCGCGTCCCTCAACGCGGAGCACGGGGAGGACCTGTTGTTGCCGTTCGAGCGCACCGCCGGGGACGAGGTGCAAGCACTGTTCGCCACGGCTGCGACTGTCGTCGCCGTGACCGTCCAGCTGGTTCGCGACGGCGGCTGGTCGGCAGGGATCGGGATCGGAGCGGTGCAGGAGCCATACCCGCCGTCGGTACGCGCCGGTCGCGGTGCGGCGTTCGTTGCCGCACGTGCGGCGGTGGAGAGCGCGAAGGCAGCGCCGTACCGCATTCGTGTCATCGGTACCGAACCCGCCGCCGAACGAGCCGAGACGGCCTTGTGGCTTCTCGCCGGTGTGCTCGCCAAACGTTCGGTGCACGGTTGGGAGGCGGTCGGCACGATGTCGGACCACCAGACCCAGCGCGACGCCGCCGACGCGCTCGGCATCTCGGCGCAGGCGATGAGCCGCCGCCTGGCGGTGGCAGGATGGGTCGAGGAGTCTCGAGGCACCGCCCTCAGCGCGTATCTGTTGGACCAGGCCGACGTATCCGAGGAGCAGGCGTGACCGCGTTCGTGCTCACCATCGTGGCCGCCATCGTCGCGCTGCTCGGCTGGCCGTTCGTCCGACCCTCGCTGGGACGGATGTGGCTCGGTGCCGTGGTCGCGGGCGCGACGGGTCTCGCCGCGGTCGCGACGATCTTCGAACCGCAGGTCGACGGCGTGGAGCAGGATGTGCTCAGGCTGTTCGCCCTGGTGCTCGCCGTCTGTGGTGGCGCCGTGGTGACGACGGCGGCATTCGACGCGATCGACGCGAGCGGGCGGACCGACGGGACCGACCGGATCGTCCGGGCCGGTGAGGTGCTCCGCGGGGGCGCGTGGATCGGTGCCCTCGAACGGCTGGCCATCTTCGCGACCTTGGCGGCGCGTTGGCCTGAGGGCATCGCCGTCGTGCTGGCCGTCAAGGGGCTGGGGCGCTATCCCGAGCTGCGTCACCAGGAGACCGCCGACGGCACCGGCCGGCCCAACGCTTCGGGCGCGGCCGAGCGGTTCATCATCGGCACCCTGGTCAGCATGAGCTGGACGGCGATGTGCGCCTACCTCGCGTTCGCCCCGTACGTCCTGGACCTGCCGCGCTGAGGCGGCCTGTCGTAACCTGCAGGCATGGGCCACGACATCAAGCCGCGCAGCCGTACGGTCACCGATGGATTGGAGGCTACGGCGGCACGCGGGATGCTTCGAGCCGTCGGCATGGGCGACGAGGACTTCGCCAAGCCGCAGATCGGCGTGGCGTCCAGCTGGAACGAGATCACACCGTGCAACCTGTCCCTCGACAGGCTGGCGGACGCGGTCAAGGCCGGTGTCCACGCCGCCGGAGGCTACCCGCTGGAGTTCGGCACAATCTCGGTCTCGGACGGCATCTCCATGGGACACGAGGGCATGCACTTCTCGCTCGTCTCCCGTGAGGTCATCGCCGACTCGGTCGAGACGGTCATGATGGCCGAACGTCTCGACGGGTCGGTGCTGCTCGCCGGGTGCGACAAGAGCCTGCCGGGCATGCTGATGGCCGCGGCCCGGCTCGACCTCGCGTCGGTGTTCTTGTACGCCGGCTCGATCATGCCGGGCAACATAGACGGCAGGGACGTCACCATCATCGACGCCTTCGAGGCGGTCGGAGCCTGCATGCGCGGCCTGATCACCCGTGCGGAGGTCGACCGGATCGAGCGTGCGATCTGTCCCGGCGAAGGCGCCTGCGGCGGCATGTACACCGCCAACACGATGGCGGCGGTGGCCGAGGCGCTCGGCATGTCGATCCCCGGCTCGGCGGCACCCCCGGCGGTGGACCGCCGCCGGGACGGATTCGCGCATCAGTCGGGGGCCGCCGTCGTGGAGATGCTTCGCCAGGGGATCACCGCACGTCAGATCATGACGCACGAGGCGTTCGAGAACGCCATCGCCGTCGTGATGGCGCTCGGCGGTTCCACCAACGCCGTGCTCCACCTGCTCGCGATCGCCCGCGAGGCCGAGGTCGACCTGACGCTGAATGACTTCAACCGGGTGGGCGACAAGGTCCCGCACCTCGGTGACCTCAAGCCGTTCGGACGCTACGTGATGAACGACGTGGACCGGGTCGGTGGCATACCCGTCGTCATGCAGGCCCTGCTCGACGCCGGTCTCATGCACGGTGACTGCCTCACCGTCACCGGCCGCACCATGGTCGAGAACCTCCGGGCGATCTCGCCGCCGGACATCGACGGCGACATCATCCGTACCCTCGCCGACCCGATCCACGCGTCGGGCGGCCTTGTCGTCCTGCGTGGCACGCTCGCGCCCGACGGGGCGGTGGTCAAGAGCGCAGGTTTCGACAGCGACGTCTTCGAGGGCACCGCCCGCGTCTTCGATGGTGAACGCGTCGCCATGGACGCTCTCGCTGACGGCACCATCGCCGCCGGTGACGCCGTCGTGATCCGGTACGAAGGTCCCAAGGGCGGGCCGGGAATGCGCGAGATGCTCGCCATCACCGGCGCGATCAAGGGCGCCGGTCTGGGCAAGGACGTCCTGTTGCTGACCGACGGCCGATTCTCCGGCGGCACGACCGGTTTGTGCGTCGGCCACGTCGCGCCCGAGGCGGTCGACGCCGGGCCGATCGCGTTCGTCGCCGACGGCGACACCGTCCGGCTCGACATGGCGGCTCGCACGCTCGACGTGCTCGTCAGTGCCGAGGTGCTGGCCGAGCGCCGGGTGGGCTGGGAACCGCCGGCAGCGCGCTACACCCGCGGTGTGCTCGCCAAGTACGTGGCGCTGGTGCAGTCCGCGGCCCACGGCGCCGTCTGTGGCTGAGCCAGCGTCGCGGATCTGGGACGCTCGTCTCGGATGCTGGTACAGCGAAGGGGGGTGGCTTGACCTCGACACGGCGACGCGGGACTGTTGTCGTGTGCGTCCTCTCTTGCTCGTAGTACCCGACTGACGCTGGCCCTCGGCCCCGCGTCACCCTCGAATGCCTCCTGGCACGAGGGTTTTTTTATGCGAGGACGACGGCAAGCGGCTCTGGTGAGCACACGAGGTGACGTTCCAAGGCAGGCCCGAGGCAAGTGAGGAAGAGTACATGAGCGAGCAGATGAGCGGTGCGAAGAGCCTCATCCGCGCCCTGGAGTGTGCCGGTGTCGACACCGTCTTCGGCATCCCCGGCGGTGCGATCCTGCCCGCCTACGACCCGCTGTTCGACTCCACCCAGATCCGCCACATCCTGGTACGTCACGAGCAGGGTGCGGGTCACGCGGCGCAGGGGTACGCGGTCGCCAGCGGGAAGGTCGGGGTCTGCATGGCCACCTCCGGACCGGGCGCGACCAACCTCGTCACCCCGCTCGCCGATGCCAACATGGACTCGGTGCCGATCGTCGCCATCACCGGCCAGGTCTCCAGCGGCGCCATCGGCACGGACGCGTTCCAGGAGGCCGACATCCGCGGCATCACGATGCCGATCAGCAAGCACAGTTACCTGGTGACCGATCCGGACCAGATCCCCCGCGTGATCGCCGAGGCGTTCCACATCGCCTCCACCGGCCGGCCCGGACCGGTGCTGGTCGACGTCGCGAAGGACGCGATGCAGGCGATGACGACATTCGAGTGGCCCGCTGAGGTCTCACTGCCCGGTTACCGTCCCAACATCCACCCCCACGGCAAGCAGGTGCGCGAGGCGGCCCGGATGATCGCCGCCTCGGTGCGACCGGTCCTGTACGTCGGCGGCGGCGTCATCAAGGCGCGCGCGTCGCACGAGCTCATGATCCTCGCCGAGATGACCGGGATCCCCGTGGTCACCACCTTGATGGCCCGCGGGGCGTTCCCGGACTCGCACGAGCTGCACCTCGGCATGCCCGGTATGCACGGGACGGTCGCCGCCGTCGGCGCACTGCAGCGCTCGGACCTGCTCATCTGCCTCGGGGCACGCTTCGACGACCGCGTCACCGGCAGGCTCGACACGTTCGCGCCCGAGGCCAAGGTCATCCATGCCGACATCGACCCCGCGGAGATCTCCAAGAACCGCACGGCCGACGTCCCGATCGTCGGCGACTGCCGCGAGGTCATCGCCGACCTCATCGTCGCCCTGCAGACCGAGCTCGACGGCGGCGCCTCGCCGGCGTTCTCGGCGTGGCGTACGCACATGCAGTCGGTCGCAAAGCGGTTCCCGCTCGGGTACGAAGTCCCCGAGGACGGATCGCTCGCGCCTCAGCAGGTGATCGAACGGATCGGGCAGTTCGCCGGTCCGGACGCGACGTACGTCGCCGGCGTCGGTCAGCACCAGATGTGGGCAAGCCACTTCATCGGCTACGAGCGGCCGACGTCGTGGATCAACTCCGGGGGGCTCGGCACGATGGGCTTCGGCGTCCCGGCAGCGATGGGTGCCCAGGTGGCACGACCGGGTGAGACGATCTGGGCGATCGACGGCGACGGCTGCTTCCAGATGACCAACCAGGAGCTGGCCACCTGCGCCTTGGAGGGCATCCCCATCAAGGTGGCGGTCATCAACAACTCCTCGTTGGGCATGGTGCGCCAGTGGCAGACGTTGTTCTACGACGGCCGGTACTCCAACACCGACCTGCACACCGGCGCCGACAAGGCCGTCCGCATCCCCGACTTCGTCAAGCTCGCCGAGGCGTACGGCTGCGTGGGGCTGCGCTGTGAGCGCGCAGAGGACCTCAACGGTGTGATCGAGAAGGCGATGTCGATAACCGACGTCCCCGTGGTCGTCGACTTCGTCGTCAACCCGGACGCGATGGTGTGGCCGATGGTGGCGGTCGGTACGAGCAACGACGACATCCAGGTCGCGCGTGACATGGCGCCGGACTGGGACGACGACTATCTGGGAGCCGAGCTGTGAGTCAACACACCTTGTCCGTGCTGGTGGAGAACACCCCGGGTGTCCTGGCCCGCGTGTCGGGACTGTTCATGCGGCGTGGTTTCAACATCGACTCGTTGGCGGTGGGGCCGACCGAGCATCCGGAGATCTCGCGGATGACGATCGTGGTCAACGTCGACGAGCTTCCGCTCGAGCAGGTCACCAAGCAGCTCAACAAGCTCGTCAACGTGCTCAAGATCGTCGAGCTCGACAGCAGCGCGGCGGTCGAGCGGGAGCTGCTGCTGATCAAGGTCAAGACCGACGCGACCACCCGCGGACAGGTGCTGGAGACGGTGCATCTGTTCCGCGCGAAGGTGGTCGACGTCGCGACCGACGCGGTGACGATCGAGGCGACCGGTGATCCGGGCAAGCTGGCGGCGATGCTGCGGGTGCTCGAGCCGTTCGGCATCCGCGAGATCGCCCAGTCCGGGCGGGTCGCGATCGGCCGTGGCGGTCGGTCCATCACCGACCGCAGCCTGCGCAGCGTCCCGGGCGGGTCGAGCCAGGCCGGATAGGCTCGTGCACCACCCAACCCCCTGAGCAACCACCGAACCGAGGAGATCTTCGTGCCCGAGCTGTACTACGACGACATCGCAGACCTGAGCATCATCCAAGGACGCAACGTGGCAGTGCTCGGGTACGGCAGCCAGGGCCATGCCCACGCGTTGTCGTTACGGGACTCCGGCGTCGACGTACGGGTGGGGTTGCCCGAGGCCTCCAAGAGCCGCGCCAAGGCCGAGTCCGAGGGTCTGCGCGTCGTCGACCCCGCGACGGCCGTGGAGGAGGCTGATCTGATCATGGTGCTCGCCCCCGACCCGGTCCAGCGCAAGCTCTACGCCGAGTCGATCGAGCCCAACCTGGTCGACGGCGACGCGTTGTTCTTCGGTCACGGCTTCAACATCCGCTTCGGCTACATCTCGCCGCCGTCGGGCATCGACGTCGCGATGGTCGCGCCCAAGGGCCCGGGGCACCTCGTCCGCCGTGAATACACCGCCGGTCGCGGCGTCCCCGTGCTCGTCGCCGTCGAGCAGGACGCCTCGGGAACCGCGTGGGAGCTCGTGCTCTCCTACGCCAAGGCCCTCGGCGGCCTGCGAGCCGGGGGCATCAAGACGACCTTCACCGAGGAGACCGAGACCGACCTCTTCGGTGAGCAGGCGGTGCTCTGCGGTGGTGTCTCGTCGTTGATCCAGGCCGGGTTCGAGACCCTGACCGAAGCGGGCTACCAGCCCGAGGTCGCGTACTTCGAGTGCCTGCACGAGCTCAAGCTGATCGTGGACCTGATGTACGAAGGTGGTATCGCCAAGCAGCGATGGTCGGTGTCGGACACCGCGGAGTACGGTGACTACGTCTCCGGTTCGCGCCTCATCGACGACTCCGTCAAGGCCCGCATGAAGGATGTCCTCACCGACATCCAGAACGGCGCTTTCGCCGATCGGTTCGTCAACGACCACGACGCCGGCAGCCCGGAGTTCACCGCGTTCCGCGAGGAGGCGGCCAAGCACCCGATCGAGGCGGTCGGCCGGGACCTGCGGGGGATGATGTCGTGGGTCAGGACCGCCGATGACGACTACACCGAGGGCAGCGCCGCCCGCTGAGCCAAGGTCAGTTCCACGACTCGCTGAGCAGACGGTCGACCGCGAGCTGGAGCATCTGGGATCGGGACCTGTCACCGTGCTGCGCGGCGATGAAGTAGCTGCCGATCAGCAACGAGTACGTCAGCAGGCTGCGGGCCTCGACGTCGTTCTCGTCACCGCAGAACTGACCGAACAGTGAGCGCAGCACCAAAGCACCTCTGCCGCATCGAGATCCACACATCCGAGCCGAGAGGCGCCCACGGGTCGCTGATCGGCCAGCTGCCGATGCGGTTGCTCAGCCCTCATCCGAGGGGGTTTGGAAGGAGGAGCGTCATCGCCACCTCCCTCCGTGGTCGGTGCGACGCGTCTATCGCGCCAGAATCGAGCCGTTCGCCTATCTCTGCGCCCGAGGCGGCAGGGACGTTGCATGAGAATCCCGAACGCAGAACACGAGTCCCGCCCCTGACGCCGCACAGTCACCGGTCGTTCAGAGTAGGAAGCTGAAGGCGGGGTCGTCGGGGTCGAGCTTGCGGCTGTGCAGCGGCGATGCCTCGAACCGGGCCATCAGGGCAGGCAGCTCCTCGGCCTCGCCGAGCTCGATGCCGACGAGGGCGGGCCCGGTCTCGCGGTTGTGACGCTTGACGTACTCGAACAAAGTGATGTCGTCGTCCGGGCCGAGAACGTGGTCCAGGAAGTTACGCAGGGCACCAGGCTCCTGCGGGAACTCCACGAGGAAGTAGTGCTTGAGACCCTTGGAGATGAGCGCGCGTTCGATGACGTCGGCGTAGCGGCTCACGTCGTGGTTGCCGCCGGAGACGACGCACACGACCGAGAGTCCGGAGCCGTCGAGCCGCAGGGTGCGCAGCGCGGCGACGGCAAGGGCGCCAGCGGGTTCGGCGATGATGCCGTCGGCGTCGAAGAGGTCCAGCATCTCTTCGCAGAGCACGCCTGCGTCGACCTGCACGAGCTCGACGCCGTGGGCGCGTACCGCGGCGAAGGTGTGCTCCCCGACGCGTCGTACCGCAGCGCCGTCGACGAAGCCGTCCAGCTCGTCGAGCTCGACGGGTTCTCCGGCACCGACCGCCGCCGCCATGCTGGCCGCCCCGGCGGGCTCCACCCCGATGATCCGTACGCCGGGGTGCCGTTCGGACAACCAGGTCAGCGCACCGGCGAGCAGACCGCCGCCGCCGACCGGCACCACCAGCACGTCCGGAGCCCGGCCGAGCTGGTCGACGGTCTCGCATGTCACGGTGCCCTGCCCGGCGATCACGTCGGGGTGGTCGAACGCCGGGATCAGCACCGCACCGGTGTTGCGCGCGTCCTGGCGCGTGTGTGCGCTGGCCGCGTCGTAGGTGTCGCCCACGACGATCACCTCGACGTGGTCACCGCCGAGTGCGACGATGCGCTCGCGTTTTTGCCGGGGCGTCGTGCGGGGCACATAGATGCGGGCGTGAAGTGCGAGGCGCCGGCAGGCGTACGCGACGCCTTGTGCGTGGTTGCCGGCGCTGGCACACGTCACGCCGCGCGCGCGCTGCTCCGCGGTGAGCTGCGCCAGCAGGTTGTAGGCGCCGCGCAGCTTGTACGAGCGCACGACCTGCAGATCCTCGCGCTTGAGCCAGACCTGGTGTCCTGTCGCGGCGCTGAGTCGGCCACTCGGCTGTAAGGGCGTACGCGCGGCGACCCCGGACAGCCGGTCCGACGCGGCATCGACGTCCTGCGCCTGTGGCATGGGCAGAACTCTCTCACGCGGTGAGTGCGTGCATCGCAGCAGTGCTCGGCGGGTCCGTACGGTCACGGCACCGTTGGTAGGCGCGCGCGAGCCGGGTGACGGCCTCAGCGAGGTCGTCGTGCTCGCGCGCGAACGGCAACCGAAGGTGACGTTCGCCGCCCGCGCCGACGAAGAACCGTGGACCGGCGGTGAGGATCAGACCTTCTCGCGCCGCGGCGATCACCAACGTGCTCGAGACCCGTGCTGGCAGCTGCGCCCAGAGGCTGAGCCCGCCGGGCGGCACGGTGAACTGCCATCCCGGCAACCGGTCGGTGACCAAAGTGGCGAGCTCGTCGCGCTGGCGGCGCAGGGCGGCGCGGTGCTCGGCGAGCACCTCCGCGCGTCGTGCGAGCAGCTCGACGAGGACCAGCTGCTCAAAGACCGGAGAGCCCAGGTCGGCCGAGTGACGCGTGTCGACCAGGAGACGCACCATGTCGTGCGATGCGCGTACCCACCCGATCCGGATGCCGCCCCAGAAGCTCTTGCTCGCCGATCCGATCGTGATCGCGTCCGGCGCACTCGCGGCGAACGGAGGCGGCATGGCGTCATCGTCACCGTCGAGCACGAGCTCTACCATCGTCTCGTCGATGACGGGCGTGGTACGAGCTCGGGTGAGCGCTGCGCCGAGTGCGTCCCGGGTCGCGGCGTCCATCAGCGCCCCCGTGGGGTTGTGGAAGTCGGGGATGAGGTACGCCAGCCGTGGCGCGGCCTGGCGCAGGGTGGCCTCGAAGCTCGGCAGGTGCCAGCAATCCTCGTCGAGCGGCACGGCGACGGGCCGCAGGCCGCTTCGGCGGACCGACTCGATGGCGTTGGGATAGGTGGGGCTCTCGCACAACACCCGTTCGCCCCGGACGGCGAGGGTCCGCGCGATGAGACCCAACGCGGCGACCGCACCTCCGGTGACCATGATCTGCGTGGCGTCGGTGGGCAACCCGCGCTCGGTGTAGCGCGCAGCGAGCGCCTCGCGCAGGGCCGGCACGCCCGTCATCACGTAACCGCTCTGGTGCAGGTACGCCGGCAGCGCGGCAGCAGCCTGCGCGTACGCCAGGCCGACCCCGGGCGCAGCGGCGCTGGCGGCGACCGTCCACCCGATCGCCCCGGGTCCGGCGTCGGCGGGAGCCAGCATGCCCGATGCGCCGGCGTCGTGCGCAAGTGTCACGACGCTGCCCGAACCGCGACGGGAGACGAGCAGTCCGGCCTCGCGCAGCTCGGCGTACGCGCGGGTCACGGTGGTGCGGCTCACCGGCAACGCGGTGGTGAGGTCGCGCTCGCTCGGCAGCTGGGTGCCTGAGGGCAGCCGGCCGTCGATGACCAGCAGCCGGACCCGTTCGGCGATGTCACGATAGCCCGGGCGATCGACGGCATCGACATCCAGCAGAGCCCGCAACCGCACTGCGCTGACACGTCCGGTCATGTGAACCACTATGGCAGAAGTGGATATGTAAAAGTAGGCCAATATCGGGCAGACTCGACCTGTGTCCAGACGCCATCCCTACACACCGCCGCAAGCAGGCCCAATCGAGCAGCTTCGACTTGGCCGCCTGGGACGGCGGCTGCCGCAGCTGCTGGCTGGTCTCGTCCTCTACGGCTTCTCGATGGCGATGATGGTGCGTGCAGAGCTCGGCCTTGACCCGTGGGACACGCTGCACCAGGGGCTCTCGTTCTACGTGCCGCTCAGCTTCGGCGTCATCACGATCGTCGTCGGCGCTACCGTGCTCCTGCTGTGGATCCCGTTGCGCCAGAAACCCGGGCTGGGGACGCTCCTCAACGTCTTCGTGGTCGGTCTTGCTGCCGACGCCGGGCTCGCGCTGCTGCCCGCGCCGGACGACCTGTTCCTCCGGGCCGCGCTGTTGGTGGGTGGCGTCGTGTTCAACGCCGTCGCCGGCGCGATGTACATCGGCTCCCATCTCGGCCCCGGTCCCCGGGACGGCTTGACCCTCGGTCTGGTCATCGCGACCGGGCGCAGCGTGCGGCTGCTGCGGACAGCGGTGGAGGGGACCGTCCTGCTGGCCGGTTGGCTGCTCGGCGGCACGGTGGGCGCCGGCACCGTGCTGTACGCCGTCGCCATTGGCCCGCTGCTACAGCTCTTCCTGCCCTGGTTCGCCGCGCCTGTCACTACCGACGAGTCCGTCTAGCTCCGGCGAACCCCTCGAGGCATACTCTTGGCCGCACGGGCGAGCGAGGAGCCAACAATGACGACGTGCCCCAGGTGTCGAGCACAGGTCGTACCAAATGCCCGCCAGTGCGGTTACTGCGGCATTGCGCTCCAGATGCAGCCGACCGTCCAGGCTGCCCCGTACCCCCAGCAGCCCTGGTCGGCCCCAGCGCCGCCGGAGCGTCCCCGCGGCGGCGCGATGTCGGTGGTGATCGGGGTCGTCGCGGTCGTCATCGTCGGCTCCATCATCCTCGGCGGTGTCTGGCTCGTCTCCGAACAGTCCAACGACGGCGATCGCGTGGCGCCCACCAGCAGCCCCGCCACCACCACCGCCGGGTACGAGGACTTCTCCGGCGTCTACGAAGGGGTCAGCTCTGGCGTCGCCCGGGTGGAGGTGACCCTCTGCGAGGGCTCTGCCACCGGGACGGCGTTCCTCGTCGCGCCAGACACCATGCTCACCGCGTACCACGTCGTCAAGGACGCCACCGGGATCACCGTCAACTTCGACGGCACCTACCACGGAGCGACACTCGTTGCTTTCTCACCCGAGGACGACGTCGCGGTGTTGCAGCTCGACGAGGCCGTCGAGGCCGCCCACGTCTTCTCGCTGGCGACGGAGGTGCCGAACACCGGCACCCGCATCGCGGCGATCGGCTACCCCCTCGACGCGCCGAAAACGCTCACCGAGGGGACCGTCTCGGGCAAGGACCGCGAGATCACCGTGGACGGTCTGGTCCACTCGGGCTTGATCCAGACCGATACCGCGATCAACCCCGGGAACTCTGGAGGGCCGTTGGTCGACCTGGACGGGCAGGTGATCGGAATCGCCGACGCCGGCATGCTGAAGGCGCAGGGCATCGGGTACGTCGTCCCCAGCGGCAAGGCAGCGCCGTACCTCGAAGCAACTCCGACCGAGCAGCCGCTCGCGACCTGCTACTGAGCTGCCGCTTGGTCAGCGACGGGTGGCGATGACGACCGACGCGTCCTCGGCGACCATGACCTCGACGGCTGTGAAGCGGTCGTCGGCCAGCCACTGCTCACGGACGACGTCGACCCGGCCGGCATAGACCGGTGGCCACGTCTGGCACGGCGTGAAGTCGTCGAGCACCACCATGCCGCCAGTGCCCATCAGGTCCGCGACGACGTCGACACTGCGCTTGACGTCGCGTACATCGACGAACAACAGCGAGAACGGTGCGTACCGCTCCAGCGTGCTCCAGTCGCCGGAGGTCACCTCGATCCGCTGGGCCTCCACGAACAGCTCCTGGACCTTCTCGGCCAAGGCCGGATCAAGCTCGGCGGTGACGACCCTGGCGTCTCCGGTGATACCGCTGTCCAGCCAGGCCGAGCCGACGCCGCAGCCGGTGCCGAGCTCGGCCAGAGTGCCTGTCCTTGAGGCGGCGAGAGCCGCGAGCAGCCGACCTGTCTCGGTACGCGTGGCGGTGATGAACCCCTCCTTGCGAGACAGGTCGAGTGCACGCGCCACGAGCGGGGGTACGTCCGGAGGTGCGCTCACCGCGACAGTCTCGCACAGCATCGGGAGGGCGTCTGACGACCAGTCGCCTGGGTTGTACGCACCCAAACGCGCGCGCTCGTCCCCCACGCGGCACACCTGTCGGTGGCCACCACGGCCGGCGTGGGCCTTACCCGCGTCCGTTCACACGACGGCGTGTCGCGGCCGTATCGTAAGGCCCAACGCTGACGACGTAGTCTCACGGATTGGTCTCGGCCTCTCGCGGAGTGAGACGCTTGTCTCGTTCGGCTGACACGGCCCGATCCTCGGTCGTACAGTGGCGCGATCATGCGGAAGCTCGTAGTACTCATTGCTTGCCGTGGCGGGGCCTCCTAGGCCAACACCTCGCCGCGGCGTTCGGCGTTGGCTCGAGTTCCGCCGCAACGGGTGTCACACCGCATCTGTGAAGACGTCTCCGATCAGGCGTCGCACCTCCTGCAGCTTCTCTCCTCGACGTGATCCGTCGGTGGATGGCCGCGTGGTCCGGTGGGACTCGATCCATGCCGTCCCGCTCCCTCCCGTCCGACGATCGCGGAGCGCCAGCTCTGCACGACCAAGGAGAAACCGTGTACGACATGTACCCCGAGTGGGGTCCGAGCCACTACCGCGACCCGTCCGAGGGCCGCGAAGCCGTTCAAGCGGCGCTGGACATGCGCGACAACGGCGGTGAACCCCCCGAGGACAGCTGAACTAGTGTCGTTCTCATGAGCGGCACCTACTCCATGGCCGTCGTCCCCGGCGACGGTATCGGCCCCGAGGTGATCGCCGAGGCCGTCAAGGTTCTCGACGCGGTCGCGCCCCAGCACGACGTCGCCTTCGAGATGACGCACTACGAGCTGGGCGCCGAGCACTACCTCCGCACCGGCGAGGTGCTGCCCGAGGCGACGCTGAGCGCGCTCGCCCAGCACGACGCGATCCTGCTCGGTGCGGTGGGGGGTGCGCCGGGTGACCCTGCCATCCCCGCTGGCCTGCTCGAGCGCGGCCTGCTGCTGAGACTGCGTTTCGAGCTGGACCACTACGTCAACCTGCGGCCGATCCGGCTCTTCCCCGGAGTCACCTCCCCACTCGCCGCCCCCGGCGACATCGACTTCGTCGTCGTCCGTGAGGGCACCGAGGGTCCGTACGTCGGCAACGGCGGTCGTCTACGCGGCGGCTCGGTACATGAGATCGCCACCGAGGTCAGCATCAACACCGCGCACGGCGTCGAGCGGGTCGTCCGCGATGCCTTCGCGCGCGCCCGGTGCCGTCCGCGCCGACGCCTCACCCTCGTACACAAGACCAACGTCCTGGTGCACGCCGGTGGGCTCTGGTCCCGAGTTGTCGCCGAGGTCGGGTCGGAGTTCACCGAGGTGAGCGTGGATTACCTCCACATCGACGCCGCCATGATCTTCCTGACCACCGACCCTGGCCGCTTCGACGTCATCGTCACGGACAACCTCTTCGGCGACATCCTGACCGATCTTGCCGGTGCGATCAGTGGCGGCATCGGGCTTGCTGCGAGCGGCAACATCAACGCCGACCGCAGGTACCCCTCGATGTTCGAACCCGTTCACGGCTCGGCGCCCGACATCGCCGGGCAGGGCATCGCGGACCCCACCGCTGCAATCTTCTCCGCCGCGATGCTCCTGGACCACCTCGGGCTCGACAAGGGTTCCGCGGCCATCGAGGCCGCCGTCGCTGCCGACCTCGCCACGCGTGGGAAACATTCTCGAAGCACGCGGGAGGTGGGGGAGGCCATCGCCGCGCGCGTGGCCGAGGGCGTACGCGGCTGACCCGCCTCAGCTGCTCCCTCCCCCTCGTCATCGAACCAGGAGGTTCGCTACCGTGAACGACATGTCCACCGCCCCCGCCTTCGACCACCGCGTCGAGAACAACCCCGATCCTGTTCCTGGCGCGCGTCGCGACGAGATTCTCGCCGACCCCGGTTTCGGCCGCTACTTCACCGACCACATGCTTCTTGGCGAATGGACCCCCGAGGAGGGTTGGCACGACATCCGCGTCGTACCGTACGGCCCGCTGTCGCTCGACCCGGCCACGGCGGTGCTGCACTACGCGCAGGAGATCTTCGAGGGCATGAAGGCCTATGCCCACGCCGACGGATCGGTGTGGACCTTCCGGCCGGACGCCAACGCCGCGCGTTTTCAACGGTCAGCGGCGCGGCTGGCACTTCCGCCGCTCCCGGCCGAGGTATTCACGGCGTCGGTCGACGCGTTGATCCGTACCGACATCGCGTGGGTGCCCCAAGGCGAGGAGAAGAGCCTGTACGTGCGGCCGTTCATGTTCGCTTCTGAGGCGTTCCTCGGCGTACGACCCAGCCGGCACGTCACGTTCTCGGTGATCGCCTCTCCCGCCGGTGCGTACTTCCCCGGCGGGTTGCGGCCGGTCTCGATCTGGCTCGCCAGCGAGTTCTCTCGCGCCGCAGCGGGCGGCACCGGCGCCGCGAAGTGCGGCGGCAACTATGCCGCGAGCCTGCTGCCACAGCAGCAGGCACTGGAACACGGCTGCGACCAGGTGGCGTTCTTGGACGGCACCGAGCACACGTGGGTCGAGGAGCTCGGCGGGATGAACCTCTACTTCGTGCACGACGACGGCACCATCGTGACCCCCGAGTTGTCCGGCTCGATCCTGGAGGGCATCACCCGGTCGTCGATCCTGACGCTGGCCGCCGACCGCGGTCACGGGGTCGTCGAGCGTCGCGTAAGCGTCGACGAGTGGCGCGACGGCGTCGCCAGCGGCAGGATCACCGAGGTGTTCGCGTGCGGAACGGCCGCGGTCGTCACCCCGGTGGGTGCCCTGCGGTGGGACGGCGGTGAGGCCGTCAGCGGGGACGGTGAGACCGGCAAGGTGACCGCGTCGATCCGCGAGGCCCTGGTCGACATCCAGTACGGCCGTGCCGAGGACCGCCACCACTGGATGCATCGGGTGTCGCTGCGCTGAGCCCGGCGGACTCAGGCGAACAGGTCGGCGGGGTCGTCGTGCAGCACGACGACCAGCCGGTGGGCAGCGCCGTCGTAGGAGAGGGTGATGTCGAGGCCGCGCCGCAGCGTCGGGTCGTCCCCGCCGGCGGACGCGTCGCCGTACCCGCGTGCGACGTCGCGCAGGGTGATCGTCGCCGGACCTACCGGGTCATTGGCCGGCCATTCCTCGACCAGCCGTTGCGCGACACCGACCAGCACCGCGTCGTACATCGCGATCCGCGCCTGATCGGACTGGTCGTTGTAAAGCTCGGGCAGACCGAACCTCGCCAGGCCGTGGGTCGCGATGATCTCGCCGATGTGCTCGAAGACGAACCATGCCGTCGCCGCTGGTGAGGGGCGGTGGTCCGCGGTGATGATTCGCGGGACTATCGCGTCCACGACCAACCCGCCGTGTGTCCGGGCGATCTCACGTGCTGTGGCCAGGACGTGTGCACAGTTGCCGGCAGCCTCGGCCAGCGGTGCGCGGTAGACGACCGCTGTCGCGTACGGGAGCGACTCCAGGCGGTCCACGTCGGCAGGGTCGTCGCCGCGGGCAAGCAGCAGGCCTGCCGGTGGAAGCGGCGGCATCGACTCTGGCTGATCTGCTACCAGCGCCGAGGTCGCCACGAGGTAGACCGCCGACACCGTCTCGGGTTGCGGGACTGCCAAGGAATTGGCTGAGGACGACATAGGAGACTGAGTGTAGGCACGATCTCGCTCCGGGCCTCGTCACGTCGACGTTGCGCCAACGCTCAGTCCGGGAGCAGTGGCGCAGCTGGTCCGTGGTCCCGACCGAGCTGGACGGCGCGGGTGAGTGCCGGCGTACCGAAGCGGTCCTGGATCGCGTCGACGGCGGTGTCCAGCTCTGCGCCGGTGGTCCCGTCGAAGGGGAGGGCCAGCTGCTCTGGCCCGTCGTCGAGACCGCCGACGGCGACGCCGAGCAAGGTGACACCGCGCCGTTCGATGCTCGGGCGTGCTGCTCGCAGCAGCTCGCGGGCGGTGTCGAGGACGACCTGTGTCCGCGCCGTCGGGACCGGCAGCGTGTGCGACCGCGTCGCCCGGGCGAAGTCGCCGAACCGCAGCCGGATCGTGACCGTCCTGCTCGTGCGCCCACCTGCGCGTAGTCGTCGGCACACTCGGTCCACAAGGGCGAGGAGCACGGCATCGAGCTCGGCCGGTGAGGGTTGCGTCCGGCCGAGGCTGTGTTGGGCACCGACCGAGCCGCGGCGTCGCCCGACCTGGACGCGCCGGGCGTCGTGGTTGTGGGCAAGGTCGTGCAGGTGCCGGCCGACGCCCGGGCCGAGCAACGAGACCAGCCCCTTCTCCCCACGCGCCGCAAGGTCACCGACCGTGCCAATGCGGGCGGCTCGCAAGGTCGCCGAGGTGACCGTGCCGACGCCCCACAACCGCTCGACTGGCAGGGGGTGCAGGAACTCGAGCTCGGCGTCGGTCGGGACGACGAGGATTCCGTCCGGCTTGGCGACACCGCTGGCGACCTTGGCCAAGAACTTCGTACGCGCGACGCCGACCGAGATGGGCAGACCGACCTGGTCGAGAACGTCACGCCGGAGATCTCGTGCGATGCCCGACGGTGCGCCGCGGAGGCGGCGCAGGCCGCCGACGTCGAGGAAGGCCTCGTCGATCGACAGGCCCTCGACCACTGGCGATGTCTGCGCGAAGACCTCGAACACCGCCCGGCTCGCGGCCACGTACGCCGTCATCCGAGGCGGCACCACGATCGCCTGCGGACAGAGCCGGTACGCCTGGCGGCCGTTCATGGCAGTCCGCACGCCGCAGGCCCTGGCTTCGTAGCTGGAGGCCAGCACGACGCCCGATCCCACGATGACCGGACGGCCGCGAAGCCTTGGGTTGTCGCGCTGCTCGACCGAGGCGTAGAACGCATCGAGGTCAGCGTGCAGGATCGTTCCCTCTACGGACACGAACACATGTTCGCATAAGCCTCGGCGCGAAGACCGATCAGCTGGCGCAGTCCGCGCAGGTGCCGAAGATCTCCAGGGTGTGGGATATGTCGACGAAGCCGTGTTCGCTGGCGGTGCGGTCGGCCCACTTCTCCACGGTGGGGCCCTCGACCTCGACGGTGGTACCGCAGCTGCGACACACCAGGTGGTGATGGTGTCCGGAGCTGCAGCGGCGATAGAGAACCTCGCCGTCGTCGTTGCGCAGCGCGTCCACCTCGCCGCTCTCCGCAAGCGACTGCAGATTGCGGTAGACCGTGGACAGCCCGATCGACTCGCCGCGCCGCTTGAGCGTGTCGTGGATCTCCTGCGCGCTCGCGAACGAGTCCAGGTCAGCCAGGATCAACGCCACAGCGCGGCGCTGGCGCGTAGTTCTGACGATGTGGGTCGATTGACTCATGCTTCCACCGTAGCCATCACCTCAGAACAGCTGGGTGACACGCCCGGTGAGGACGCCACCGATGGCGCCGAGCACCACCATCCGGAGCAGCTGCCCGCGTCGGTCGAGGGCGGCCCAGGACAACGTGGCCAACCAGAACACCAGGGCGAACACCACCAGCAACGCGACGACGGCCACAGGCGGCGCAGCAATGAGTCCCACCAAAGTCAGAACCAGGACGCCGGCAGGCAGGACGAGGCGCGGCAGCGCCTGCAGCCGCGCCAGCATCGTCGTGCTGCGCGAGCCGGGTCGCGGTTCGCCGGTCATGTCCCCATCGTGTCACCAGGCATCGTGCCGCGGGCCGGTCGGTCGGTCGAGGCCGCCCGCCGCCGCGCCGCACGAGGCGGTGCCTAGCCGAGTACGCTCGCGGCGTGCATTGGATGACGACATGCTCGTGGTGACCCGCTACCGCGTCGAGGCCGCCTCGGCGACGTCGTTCGCCGCGCAGGCGCACGACGCGCTGCGCGTCCTCGCCGCCCGCCCCGGATGGGTCAGCGGGGTGGTCGGCCGCAACGTCGACGACCCCTGCCTGTGGACCATCACGACCCGTTGGCGCGACGTCGGCTCGTACCGGCGCGCCTTGTCCGCGACGGACGTCAAGATGGGCGGCGTCCCGCTGCTGTCGCAGGCGCTGGACGAGCCGAGCGCGTACGAGGTCGTGTCCGACCCCGAGACCAGCCCACCAGCGGGCTGAGCGGGCGCGCCATCGGCTATTCTGGCCCGACCCTCGGGCGCGGGTCGTCAGACGATCCGCTCCCGCCCGCCGACACCCAGCCGGACGGAGAACTCTGTGCCTGCCCCGACCGTCGACACCGTCGTCAGCCTCTGCAAGCGCCGAGGATTCGTCTTCGCCTCCGGTGAGATCTACGGTGGCAGCCGCTCCGCCTGGGACTACGGCCCGCTCGGCGTCGAGCTCAAGGACAACATCAAGCGCCAGTGGTGGCGCTCGATGGTGCAGGGCCGCGACGACATCGTCGGTCTCGACTCCTCGGTGATCCTGCCCAGGCAGGTCTGGGAGGCCTCGGGACACGTCGACGTGTTCACCGACCCCCTGGTGGAGTGCCAGAGCTGCCACAAGCGCTTCCGCGAGGACCACCTGCAGGAGGTCTACGCCGAGAAGAGGCAGATCGCCGACCCCGGCTCGGTCGACATGGGCCTCGTCGCGTGCCCTCACTGCGGCACCAAGGGAGCGTGGACCGAGCCGCGCCAGTTCTCCGGCCTGCTCAAGACGTTCCTCGGCGTGATCGAGTCCGAGGAAGGCATGGCGTATCTGCGGCCGGAGACGGCGCAGGGAATCTTCGTCAACTTCGCCCAGGTCATGACCGCTGCCCGAAAGCGGCCCCCGTTCGGCATCGCCCAGATCGGCAAGGCCTTCCGCAACGAGATCACGCCCGGCAACTTCATCTACCGCACGCGCGAGTTCGAGCAGATGGAGATGGAGTTTTTCGTCGAGCCCGGCACCGACGAGCAGTGGCACGATCGCTGGATCGACGAGCGCATGTCGTGGTACCGCGACCTTGGCATCGCCGCGGACAACCTGAGGCTGTTCGAGCATCCACAGGAGAAGCGGTCGCACTACTCCAAGCGCACCGTCGACATCGAGTACCGGTTCGGCTTCGCCGGATCGCAGTGGGGCGAGCTCGAGGGCGTCGCCAACCGCACGGACTTCGACCTGACGACCCACGCCAAACACTCGGGCACCGACCTGTCGTACTTCGACCAGGACAAGAACGAGCGCTGGACGCCGTACGTGATCGAGCCGGCGGCGGGGGTCAACCGCTCGATGATGGCCTTCCTCATCGATGCGTACACCGAGGACGAGGCGCCCAACGCCAGGGGCGGGGTGGACAAGCGGGTCGTGCTGCGGCTGGACCCACGGCTCGCACCGGTCAAGGTCGCCGTGCTGCCGCTGTCGCGCAACGAGAAGCTGACACCGCGGACCCGTGAGCTCGCTGCGGACCTGCGTACCGCCTGGAACGTCGACTTCGATGACGCCGGCGCAATCGGGCGGCGCTATCGCCGACAGGACGAGATCGGTACGCCGTACTGTGTCACCTTCGACTTCGACAGTCTCGACGATGGTGCCGTCACAGTCCGCGAGCGCGACTCCATGGCGCAGGAGCGGGTGTCGCTGGACCAGATCAAGGCCTACCTCGCGGCGCGTCTCACCGGTTGCTGAATTACGCTCCGCCACACTGAGCCGGTGAACGAACCTGTGCGCGCTTGCTTCGCGCTCGGCCTCACCCTCGTGCTCGCCTCAGGCTGTGCCTCCTCCACCGGCGGCGGCGCCGAGGAGCCGATCGCCGCGCCGAGCCAGAGTGCCCAGATCGACGTGCCAGATGGCGTGGATCTCACCGGGGCCGGTGCGAGGCTCGCGATCGGCGAGCGTGCCTCGGCGATCTACACCGTCGACGACCAGCGCACCAGCGTGATCTCGGTGACGGTCGACAAGATCGTCAGCGGCTCGACCAAGCGTGACTTCAAGGACTTCTCCCTGACTGCCAAGAGCCGCGCATCGACGCCGTACTATGTCGACGCCGTGGTACGAAACGACGGGCCGGCGCTCTGGACAAGGCACGGGTTCCCGTGTTCGGGTACGACTCCTCCAAGGCGTACTTTCCTCCGAGCGACCTCATCGGACAATTCGAAAGGTGTGTCGGCGGACCGCTGCCGGCCACCTTCGAGGCGGGCGACACGGTGAAGCGGTGCTTGGTGTTCCTGGTGCCCGCCGGGGAGACCCTCTCGGCGGTGCAGCTGCGCACCGAGGACGTCAACGCGCCGATCAGCTGGCCAGCACCGGACTGAGCGCGCGGACGGCGCCGCTCAGCGACGCCGGTTCTTGCGCACGACATCGACGACGAGCCAGATCACTTGCCAGAGAAGAAGCAGGAACGCAACGCCGATCACCACGAATGGCGTCAACGGCAGACCGTCGCCTTGGAAGTTTGGGTCCGGTGCCGTCACCTCGTTCAGGGGTGTCGGCGCCGGCCCAGCGCGGTCGGCCGACGTGACCGGGCGGGCGAACCGTGGCCGACCGTCCGGCTCGCCGTGCACCGCGACCGAGATCGTGACGGGAACGGCGACGCGTGCGGACCCGGACAGCTGGACTGCCACGTAGTAGTCGCCCCCCAACCGCGCCGACTCGGCGTACCTGTCGCCGCTGTCACGGTTGCGGAAGCGCACCTGCGGGATCGCGGCTTTGATCGTCACGGACCTGGAGCCGTCGTAGGTCACTGCGCTCGAGACATCTCGACGTGGGTCGGTGGCGAGCAGCATGCCCTCGCGGTCAGGGGCGAACGCGATGACCTGAGCGAGCGTCGGGCCGATCTCTCGGTCCGCAGCGGCGTCGGGCTGCAGGGTTGCCGACACCGCCCGGACTGCCCGTACCTGACCGAGAAGCGGTAGAACTCCTCGTCTGCGGCGCGGAGGGTGTCGCGATAGGTCCCCGGGTCCAGCACCGGTGCGGCGCTGAACGACGCCCCCTCCACGCCTGTCGCCGGCCGAGTCGGTCGAGCCGGCTGCACGTGTCGCCGGACGTCCTTGACCGGACGCGGAAGGAAGTCGAGATTGCTGACAGGCGGGAGGTGCCGACACGGCAGCTCGACCTCAGTGTCCCGGGCCCCCACGGACCCGATCGTGCCCGGCGCACCTTCGACGAAAAGAAGCAGCCGGTCAGCGGACGCGCAGAGGTCGATGCTGCCGAACAGCCACCGCCGGCTCGTAGGTGAGGTAGGTGGTGAACAGCGAGCTCGGCCGCATCCTGTCGATCCGAGATTCGCGTCCCACTGCACACTGCACGCCCTTCGTGGTCGTCAGCGCGAGGGAGACCGCGTCGGCGTCGTAGCTCACGTCGCCCGTGGGCGGCGGCAACGTCGCACTCACCGTCACCGCGTCATCAGCGAGGTGCGCAATCGCGTAGTACGCCGTGCTCCCGTCGCCGTTGATCACGCTGGCGTATCGCCCCGGCTTGAGCACCGGTGCGTACCGCGGAGTCTGTGATCCGGTGACCGGCGTCGCCGCGTCGCCGGCCGTGGCCATCGCGGTCGAAGCGGAGAGCCCGCGTGCCGCCGCAGAACCAGCGGTGTCGCCGTCCCAGACACCCAGGCCGACAAAAACGAAACTGGCCACGCTCGCTGTGACGACGTGCCGGTACCGGACCGTCATGCGACCCCCCCGCGTCGTCAGTCGACTCCTTCGCAGGATACGGGACAATGGACAGATGGCCGTACCCACCGCGTTGACGCTCGGTGACCTCCGGGTCTCCACGCCGGTCGTCCTCGCGCCGATGGCCGGAGTCACGAACGCAGCGTTCCGCCGGCTCTGCCGCGAGCAAGGTGCGGGCCTCTACGTCTGCGAGATGATCACCTCTCGCGGCATCGTCGAAGGCGACGCGACCAGCTTGGCGATGCTCGCCTTCGACGAGACCGAAGAGGTTCGCTCGGTCCAGCTGTACGGCGTCGACCCCGTCTACGTGGGCAAGGCCGTCGAGATCCTCTGCGGTGACCACGGCGTAAACCACGTCGACCTCAACTTCGGGTGCCCGGTGCCCAAGGTGACACGCAAGGGCGGGGGCGCCGCGCTGCCGTGGAAGGCCGCCCTGCTCGGTGACATCCTCACCGCCGCAGTCACCGCCGCCGTGCCGTACGGCGTGCCCGTCACCATGAAGACACGCAAGGGCATCGACGACGACCACCTGACGTACCTCGACGCCGGTCGCATCGCACAGGAAACGGGATGCGCGGCCATCGCGCTGCACGGGCGCACCGCGGCGCAGCACTACTCTGGCAGAGCCGACTGGGACGCGATCGGGGAGCTCGTCCGCCATGTCGACATCGCGGTGCTCGGCAACGGTGACATCTGGGAGGCCTCCGACGCCGTTGCGATGGCCGAGAAGACCGGCTGTGCAGGCGTGGTGGTCGGCCGCGGATGCCTCGGACGGCCGTGGCTCTTCCGTGACCTCGCCGCAGCGTTCGCCGGCGAGGACGTGCTCGGGCTGCCGAGGCTCGGTGAGGTGGCTGCGATCATGCGCCGCCACGCAGAGCTCCTCGCGGCTCACTTGGGCGAGGAGCGCGGCTGCACGGAGTTCCGCAAGCACATCGCGTGGTACCTCAAGGGGTTCCGAGCTGGTGGCGAGGTCCGCCACCAGCTCGCCATGATCTCCTCGCTCGCGGCGCTCGAGGAGCTTCTTGGCCGGCTCGACCCCGCCGAGGCTTACCCCGTCGGCGAGCTCGGCACACCCCGCGGGCGCCAGGGCAGCCCGCGCCGGGTCACACTGCCCGAGGGGTGGCTGGAGTCCCGCGAGCTGGGCGCCGCCCTCGACGCAGGAGCCGAGAACGCCACCTCCGGGGGCTGACCACTCAGCGGGTCACGCGCGCGGACCGTGCCCGCTGGAGCTGGTCTGCCGCGAGAACGCGGGCGTCCGCCTCAGCCAGGTGCCGGCCCTGCGCCTTGACCGGGCCGTCGGGGGAGTGCACGACAACCGTCGCGAGTCCCAGGATGCGTTCGAGCGGACCCTGCCGCAGCGCCACCGACTGGGTCTTGGCGTGCGGCACGATGTCCGTACGCCTGGTCAGCCATCCCTTGCAGGTCACGAATACGTGGTCGTCGGCTCCCGCGGCCAGGTAGCGCCAACCGACGGGGGCGAACCAGCGACTAGGCGACGGAGCCCGGTGAAGGGAAACCGCATCAGGGTCCGCAGTGGGCATCAGCTCGGCCAGGACCGCCCCGGCCGCGACCTTGTCGGCGACCGGCAGCAGGGTGGAGGCCGCCGGGCGGTCGCTGTCGTCGTCGCCTCGGCCCGTCGCGCCGTACCCGGCGACGTCGACCACCAGGCGGCGCCAGTCATGGCTTCGCCACAACAGGGGCTGCTCGATGGCGATGCCCTGGACCCGGCCGCGGGGAATGGTCTGCGACGACCGGCTCGTCAGCCCGCGCTCGATCCGCACCCCCTGCGGGGCGCGTGCCAGCGAGAAGCCCCACTGGCTGACCACCCTGTTGACGACCAGCCGGTACATCGCGCTCACCAGCGCGAGGAACAGCGGCGCGTACGCAAAGGGTGGCCCACCGACGACGACGGTCAGTACCACGGTGGCTGCGACCGTCAGCACCGCGATGGCCGCGGTCAGGAGGAACTCCGTGGACAGCACGAGCGAGCCGACCAGCCGTGTGATGGGGACCGTCGCGACCAACGCTCGGCCGTTGCCCGCTGCGTCGGCGGACTCGTGCAGCGGCGCGCCGTCCAGGACGGGCGCGGCGTCGCTCTGGGACTTGTCGAGCAGTACCTCGCGCAGGCTCTCTGCGTCGCTGCGGGTCAGGAATGCCAACGTCGTGCGCGACTGACCACCCCCGGCCATCTCGATGCGGAGCTCGGCGAGGCCGAGGACCCGGGCCCCGAGCGGCTGGGCGATGTCGACCGACTGGAGCCGTTCGTACGGGACTCGCCGCGATTGTTTGACGACGACTCCGCTGTCGATGCGCAGCTCACTCCCGTCGATCACATAGCGGGTGTACATCCAGCGCACCAGGCCGAAACCGACACCCAGAAGGAGGGCGCCGCCGAGGACGACACCGGCGACAACCAGGTTTTCGCGCACCGTGGAGTCGGTGCCGATGCGGTGCAACATCGCCGCAGCGCCGCCGAGCAGCCACAACCAGGCACTGACAACGGCGCTGGCCGGGTGCGTGCGATGACCGACCGGTTCGACCGCGATGGGCTCAGAGCCCGGCGTCACGAGACTCCCCGAGCTCGGTCAGGCGGTTGCGCAACCGGGTCGCTTCGGTGGCAGGCAGACCCGGAATGTGCGCCGCGGTCTCTGAGCTCGCCGTGTGCAATGTGACCGTGGCGATGCCGAATGCCCGCTGCAACGGTCCCGCCTTGACGTCGACGTACTGGGTGCGGCCGTACGGGACCGCGACGAGGCGTCGCCACATGACACCGCTGGTGACGAGGAGATCCTCGGCGTTCTCGGCGTATCCCCAGCCGGCCCAGTTACGGCTGGCCCACGACCACGCCCACGCCGCGACCCCCAGCGCCACGACGACGGGGAGCGCCGACAACCACGGCGCCGTCCCGATGATGATGAGGACGACCGTTGCCGGGGCCGCGACGAACGCGCAGACGGCGAGCGCGACCGTCCGGTGAAGGGAGCGCAACTGGGTCGAGACGCGCGTCCAGTCACCTGCCGGGGGGTCGAACGAGGCGGTCATGACCAGGACCCTAGCCGTGTCGGCCAGGTCCGCACCAAGGCGCGGCCGCCGGTACGGCACAGCTGTGAGTTGACCCGCTCCACGCCGGGTGGGATATTGAAAGACGCAGCGCGAAACCCCCTCCGGCACCGATCTGCCGGGGACGTATGCGGCTGCCTCTCGTTCGCACCAGGAGGAACATTCATGGCCAAGGCCCTCTACGGATTCGTCGGAGCGGACAACCCGCACCTGACCCGTGAGCTCGCCTTTCTCCGTCGCCGCGTCACCGACCTCGAAACCGAGATCGGGCGCCTTAAGGCCGAGAACGACACCCTGCACGAGGCACTCACCGAAAATTTGAGCACCGCCGACCTGCTGGAGCCTGCCGCACGCTGAGGCCCGCACCCTCTACGCTGGTGTCCGGCCCCTTCCCCGGCGTCCCAGGCGCTGCCGACGTCGTGCCGCCTCGCCTGCGAAGGAGCCCGCGTTGTACCTCAAGAGCCTGACGCTCCGCGGGTTCAAGTCGTTCGCCTCCTCGACGTCCCTGCAGCTCGAGCCGGGCATCACATGTGTCGTCGGACCCAACGGCTCCGGCAAGTCCAACGTCGTCGATGCGCTGGCCTGGGTGATGGGTGAGCAGGGTGCCAAGTCGTTGCGTGGCGGCAAGATGGAGGACGTCATCTTCGCCGGTACGTCCGGTCGTCCGCCGTTAGGACGCGCCGAGGTCGTCCTCACCATCGACAACGCCGACGGAGCGCTGCCGATCGAGTACTCCGAGGTCACCATCTCGCGGACGATGTTCCGCAACGGCGGCTCGGAGTACGCCATCAACGGCAGCTCGTGTCGGCTGCTTGACGTCCAGGAGCTCCTCAGCGACTCAGGCATCGGCCGCGAGATGCATGTCATCGTCGGACAGGGCCAGCTCGACGCCATCCTGCGCGCAACGCCCGAAGAGCGACGCGGCTTCGTCGAGGAGGCCGCCGGCGTCCTCAAGCACCGCAAGCGCAAGGAGAAGGCGCTACGAAAGCTCGAGACGACCAGGGCCAACGTGCAGCGTCTCAGCGACCTGTTGTCCGAGATCCGCCGTCAGCTCAAGCCGCTGGGTCGCCAAGCAGAGGTCGCCAAGCGGGCAACAGTCATCCAGGCCGACCTCCGAGACGCCCGAGCGCGCTTGCTGGCCGACGACGTCTCGGCGGCACGCACGACTCTTCGCAGCGAGCTCGCCGACGAGACCGCCTTGCGGGACAAGCGGTCGACGGTCGAGACGTCGATCGCGACCGTTCGGGGCCGCGAGGCCGCAGTCGAGGAGCGGCTGCGTGCCGATGCGCCGCGTATGTCGACCGCCCAGGAGACGTGGTACCGCCTCGCCGGCCTGCGCGAGCGACTGTGCAGCACCGCGAGCCTTGCCACCGAGCGGGTCCGGTTCGCCGAGTCCGCACCGCACGACGAACGACTAGGACGCGATCCCGGTGAGCTCGAGAACGAGGCCGCCGGATTGGCCGGTCAGGAGGCCGCGACGGCAGCGGAGGTGACACAGACCCGACAGCGGCTCGAGACCGCGATCGCAAGCCGACAGGACGCTGAGACCGCGTACTCCGAGGAGGAGCGCCGGGTGGCCGGTCTGGTCCGTGCGGCCGCGGACCGGCGCGAAGGCCTGGCCCGCTTGCGTGGTCAGGTCAACGTGGTCAAGAGTCGCGCGCGGGCGGCGGAGGAGGAGCTCGGCCGGCTGGGTGAGGCTCGCGCACGGGCGCAGGAGCGTGCGGTCAAGGCCCGGCGCGACTTCACCGCCCTGGAGACCCAGGTTGCGAGTCTCGACGCCGGTGAGGGTGGGCTCGACACCGAGCACGAGGCAGCGCAGTCCACGCTCGACGAGGTCACCGCGCGGCTCCTGAAGGCCGGTGAGGAGTCGAGGGTCTCCGACCGGGAGCGGGCCGGGCTGGTGGCTCGCAAGGGCGCGCTGGAGATGAGCCTGGACCGCAAGGACGGGGCAGGCGCACTGCTTGCCGCCACCGAGCGCGTCGACGGCCTGCTGGGTTCGGTTGCTGCGCTGTTGACCGTCCGCAAGGGTTACGAGACAGCGGTCGCGCGAGCATTGGGTGCGGCCGCGGACGCGGTGGCGGTCGACAACCTCGACACAGCGGTCGAGGCGATGCGCCGACTCAGAGAGCAGAACCTCGGGCGCGCGGGCATGGTGCTCGGCGACACCGAGCGTGATGACACCGGGTGGCCGGAGCTGCCGCCGGCGCTCATCTACGCCGTCGACCTGGTGGAGGTTCCCGCGCACCTGCGGTCCGCACTGAGACGCCTGTTGTTCAAGGTAGCTGTTGCCCCGGACCTCGACACCGCCCGACGGCTCGTCGCCCAGGACGCCGATCTCGTTGCCGTGACCCGCGACGGAGACATGGTCGGCGCCCACTTCGCCTCGGGTGGGTCGTCGGCGGTTCCCAGCCTGATCGAGGTGCAGTCGGCCGTCGACCAGGCCGCTGCCGACCTCGCCGACGCCTCGCACGAGGTCGAGAGGTTGGCCTTCGAGGTGGCCCGTCTCACCGAGGAGCAGCGCGACGCCCAGGGCGTGGTCGACGCGGCGCTGTCCCGGTTGCACGAGTCCGATGCCGTGATGGCCGCGATCGCCGAGAACCTTGGCCAGCTCGGCTCGGCCTCGCGTTCGGCGACCGGTGAGGCCGAGCGCCTCGCGACGGCGATCAGCGATGCCGAGGCCGCACGTGACAAGGACATCGCCGGGCTCACCGATCTGGAGGATCGGCTCCTGCAGGCCGAGCACGCGCCCGAGGACGACCCCGACACGACGACACTCGAGGCCCTCGCCGACGCCGCAAAGCACGCGCGGCAGCAGGAGACCGACGCACGACTCGCGCTGCGCACGGCCGAGGAAAGAGTGCGGGCGATCTCCGGGCGTGCCGACGCGTTGCTCAAGGCCGCCGAGGACGAGCGGGTCGCGCGCGAGCGTGCCGCCCTGCGCCGCGAACGCCGGCGCCGCGACGCCGAGGTGGCCACTGCTGTGATCGCAGCGAGTGTGGTCGTGATTGCTCACCTGGACCGTTCGCTCGAGCGGGCCGGCCGAGAGCGCACCGAGATCGAGCACGGTCGCTCAGAAGCTGAGCGGGAGCTGGCCGACCTGCGCGGACAGCTGCGTGACCTGGGCGCCGAGCTCGATCGGCTCATCGACTCAGTGCATCGTGACGAGCTCGCGAGGGCCGAGCAGCGCCTTCGGGTCGAGACCCTGGAGCAACGAGCGCTCGAGGAGCTCGGTCTCGATGCCGATGCCCTCGTCACCGAGTACGGCCCGGACGCGCTCGTGCCCGCCCACGGCGTTGCCGGCGGCGACGACGGTGACCGCGATACGTCGACGCCGGTGCCGTACGTGCGAGCGGAGCAGACCAAGCGCCGGGTGTCTGCCGAGCGCGCGTTGACCATGCTGGGCAGGGTCAACCCGTTGGCGTTGGAGGAGTTCAGCGCACTGGAGGAGCGCCACCAGTTTCTCAGCGAGCAGATGGAGGATCTGCGGCGTACCCGCAAGGACCTGCTCGACATCGTCGATGATGTCGACGCCCAGGTCGAGCAGGTGTTCACCGAGGCCTGGGCAGACACCGAACGCGAGTTCGCTGACGTGTTCTCCCGGCTCTTCCCCGGTGGACAAGGAAGTCTCGTGCTCACCGACCCGTCCAACATGCTGACGACCGGCATCGACGTGGAGGCGCGACCGCCGGGCAAGAAGGTCAAGCGGCTGTCGCTGCTGTCCGGCGGCGAGCGATCACTGGTGGCCGTGGCGTTCCTGGTGGCGCTCTTCAAGGCGCGACCGAGCCCGTTCTACGTCCTCGACGAGGTCGAGGCCGCGCTCGACGACACCAACCTCGGTCGTCTCCTGCAGATCTATGAGGAGCTGCGCGAAAACTCCCAGCTCGTCGTGATCACCCACCAAAAGCGCATGATGGAGGTGGCCGACGCTCTCTACGGGGTGTCGATGCGCGGTGACGGGGTCTCGGCAGTGATCAGCCAACGGATGCGCGAGTCGGAGGCGTCTCACCACTGAACGTCGGTTCGATCGATGGCCTGTCCCAGATTGTCCTGCGTCACCATTGCAGGGCGGTAACGGGACGGGTGCAGGCCGGCTCGGGGTGGAAGAATCGTCGGTAGCCACAGACTCATCCCACCGCACGCCATGTCTGTTACGGGGACCACCATGTACTTCATCGTCATCGCGATGATCGCGATCGTCGCTGTCGCCGCGTCCGCCATCGGGGTGATCGGCTATCCCATGCAAGGGCGTACGTTCGGCCCCTCGAGGGTCGTCGATGGGTGGCTCGCCGCCATCGCCCACGGTGCGGGACTCGTGCCCGAACCCGATGTCATCGACCACGACGTGCCGCGCCGGACCGCTGCCGCGCAGCGCGGATCCGCCCCACCGGGGGACTGACCGGGCTTCTGAGTGCGCCCTCGGGCGGCGACCTGAGCGACCGTGCCGCTTGGTTAGGGTGATGACGTGGAGATCTCGACCTTGACGCTGTTCATCATCTTGGCCGTCGTCGTCGTCGTTGTCGGCGCTGGCGCTGCCTACGTCGTGGCGCGGCGCGGCGCTGCCCTTCCGCCGCCGGCGCAGGCCGATGAGCTGATCGACGAGGCGCTCGAGCATCCCGAAGCTCCTCAGCACGAGCTCGAGCAGCCCGTCGAACCAATCCTGCCCGAACCTGAGCACCCCGGGCCGGATGCGATCCCCGGTACCACCACGATCGAGCGGCCCGAGCCGCCAAGGGGACGGCTGATCCGGCTGCGTGCCCGGCTGGCCCGCTCACAAGGCTCGCTCGGGCGGGGACTGCTCGCCCTGCTCGGGAGGGACCGTCTCGACGATGACACGTGGGAGGAGATCGAGGACGTCCTGATCACTGCCGACGTAGGCGTCGTACCGACGCAGGAGCTGGTCCAGGCCCTTCGTACCCGGTTGCGGGTCGAGGGTGTCGACGACCCCCAGGTCGCGCGTGCCATCTTGCACGAGGAGCTGGTGATGCTTCTCGACCCCTCGATGGACCGCAGTCTCCGCAGCGACGGGGCCGACGGCAAACCCGGGGTGGTACTCGTGGTTGGGGTCAACGGGACCGGCAAGACGACGTCGGTCGGACGTATCGCCCGGGTCCTGGTCGCCGACGACAAGCGCGTCCTGCTCGGCGCGGCGGACACCTTCCGGGCGGCAGCGGCCGACCAGCTGCAGACCTGGGGCGAACGGGTCGGCGTGCAGACCGTACGCGGCCCCGAGGGCGGAGACCCCGCGAGCGTCAGCTTCGAGGCCGTCCAGCGGGGTATCGCCGAGGGCGTGGACACCGTGCTGGTCGACACAGCCGGACGCCTGCACACCAAGTCCGCACTGATGGACGAGCTCGGCAAGGTCAAGCGGGTCATCGAGAAGCAGGCGCCGGTGACCGAGGTGCTGCTCGTGATCGACGCGACGACCGGGCAGAACGGACTCACCCAGGCGCGCGTCTTCGCCGAGGTCGTCGCCGTCACCGGCATCGTGCTGACCAAGCTCGACGGCACCGCCAAGGGCGGCATCGTCATCGCCGTACAGCGTGAGCTCGGGGTGCCGGTCAAGCTGATCGGCCTCGGTGAGGGCGTCGACGACCTGGCACCGTTCGAACCGGGTGCCTTCGTGGACGCGCTGCTGGGCGACTGATCACAAGACGCGTGCGGGAACCCAGCGGTTCGCGTGGCACCTGGCGCCGCCCCGTATTCACTTCTCCGGGCCCAGTGTCGCTTCACCTGGGTCGCACCCTCGGTGCGGTGACGCCGTACCAGGACAACCTGGTACAGGAGTTGACGGTGGTGTGGGCAGCACAAGACGCGCGTCACCTGGCCGTAACAAAACGCCAGCACCTGTCACCTGCGTGCAACGCGGGCGGCTGAACATGGAAACGAACGCGCGTCACTGTTGAGTCAGTCGCTCTTGCCGCGGACCGCGCTTGTCCGCCCAGCATCGGCGCCGCATTGTTCGTTCCTTCGACCGACGAGGAGAACCTCTCGATGGATACCGGCGATACCGCTTGGGTGCTCACCTGTGCGGCCCTTGTCCTGCTGATGACCCCCGGGCTCGCGCTCTTCTACGGTGGCATGGTGCGCTCCAAGAGTGTGCTCAACATGATGATGATGAGCTTCTCGGCGATGGCTGTTGTCGGCGTCCTGTGGGTGCTGTACGGCTACTCGGTCGCCTTCGGCAACGACGTGGGCAGCGGGCTGCTGGGCAGCCCTGGTGAGTTCTTGGGCTTGAAGGGCCTGCTGGGAACCAGCGGGATCGACGACGGCTTCCAGGCCACCAGTCTGGTCTTCACCATCCCGTCCATGGCGTTCGTGGCTTTCCAGGCGGTGTTCGCCATCATCACCGTCGCACTCATCTCCGGCTCCATCGCAGACCGCGCCCGGTTCGGCCCGTGGCTGCTCTTCGCCGCGATCTGGGCGACGTTCGTCTACTTCCCGGTCGCGCACTGGGTCTTCGCCTTCGACGCAGCAGAGTCCGAGATCGGTGGGTGGATCGCCAACGACCTGCTCGCGATCGACTTCGCCGGCGGCACCGCGGTCCACATCAACGCCGGAGCGGCCGGCCTTGCGCTCGCACTGGTGCTCGGCAAGCGGGTCGGCTTCCAGCGCGACCCGATGCGGCCCCACAACCTGCCGATCGTCATGCTCGGTGCGGGGCTTCTCTGGTTCGGCTGGTTCGGGTTCAACGCTGGGTCGGCGTTGTCGGCGAACGGCCAGGCGGCTGAAGTGTTCGTCAACACGTTGGCAGCGACCTGTGCGGCGATCCTGGGCTGGCTGGCGACCGAGCGGATCCGCGACGGCCACGCGACCTCCCTCGGCGGCGCCTCGGGTGCTGTCGCAGGACTCGTCGCGATCACGCCGGCCTGCTCGGCGCTCACCGCGGTCGGGTCGCTCATCCTGGGGTTCGTGGCGGCGGTCCTGTGTGCGCTCGCGGTCGGCCTGAAGTACAGGTTCGGCTACGACGACTCACTTGACGTCGTGGGCGTCCACCTCGTCGGCGGCCTCGTCGGCACGATCGGGGTCGGGTTCCTCGCCAGCGCGTCGGCCACCGCCGGCGTGGACGGTCTGCTGTACGGCGGCGGGATCGACCAGCTGTGGCGTCAAGGCATCGGTGCGGGCGCCGTGCTCGCGTACTCGTTCGTCCTGACGTTGATCATCGGGTTCGCCATCTCCAAGACCATCGGGTTCCGCCTCGGCGAGGAGGGTGAGGTCGAGGGCGTCGACTTCGTCGAACACGCCGAGACGGCGTACGACTTCATCAGCAACACCGGCGGCAGCCGTGGACTGGTCGGTGCATCGCCGACCGCTCCATCCGCACCCAAGATGCAGGCCGCAACCGAAGGAGCGAAGGCATGAAGCTGGTCACCGCGGTCATCAAGCCGCACAAGTGGGAGGAGGTCCGTGAGGCGCTCGAGGCCTTCGGGATCTCCGGGATGACGGTCACCGAGGCCAGCGGCTACGGACGCCAGAAGGGGCATACCGAGGTCTATCGCGGTGCCGAGTACGACGTGTCGCTGGTGCCCAAGGTGCGGGTCGAGGTCGTGGTCGAGGACACCGATGCTGCCGACGTCGTCGGTGTCATCACCAAGTCCGCCCAGACCGGCAAGATCGGCGACGGCAAGGTGTGGGTGGTGCCGGTCGACTCGGTCGTACGCGTGCGTACCGGCGAGACCGACGAGGCGGCGCTGTAACCGACGTGCATCCGCGCGACCTGGCCGCGAGGCGCCGGCAGCGGGCTCAGTCGACGGACCGGCGCCTTCGTCGACTCCTCGCAGAGGCCGTGTCCGACCGCGTCCGCGTCACCAGCTCAGGTGGGGGCCGGCCGGGGCACGGCCTCGCGTTGGTCGCGGTCGGTGGCTACGGCCGCGCCGAGCTGTCCCCGGCGAGCGACGTCGACGTGGTCCTCGTCCACGAACCGGGATTCGACCCGGGCCTGCTGGCGGAGATCGCCGATGCCGTCTGGTACCCGCTGTGGGACGAGGCCGTGGCACTGGACCATGCGGTACGCAGCACCGAGGACATGATCTCCGCCGCGTCCGCCGACCACCGGGCCGCCGCCGGGATGCTCGATGCCCGGGCGGTCGCCGGCGACCGTTCCGTGGTGCTGGCTCTTCGCTCGACTGTGCTGGCGCAGTGGCGCCGTGACGCTTGGCGCCGCGTTCCCGAGCTCCGCGAAGCCAACCGGGTCCGCGTCGAGCGTGCGGGTTGGCTCGCCGAGGCGGCCGAACCAGACCTCAAGGAGTCCGGTGGCGGTCTGCGTGACGGCATCGTCATGCGGTCCCTGGTCGCCACCTGGCTGGTCGACATCCCGCACGCCGAGACCGAGCGACTGCGAAGCGCGCTCCTGGACGTACGTGACGTGTTGCACGAGGTCTCGGGGCGGCGGAGCGACCGGTTGACCCACGACATCCTTCCCGACGTCGCTGCCGCACTGGGCATGGCGCCGAGTGCTGTCGACCTGCACGTACGCGACCTCGGCCGTCGCACGGCCCACCTGTCCGCCCTCGCCTGGCGTCGGGTCGAGGACGTGCTGGCGCCGGCACCGTCCCAGATGACGGGCCGGCGGTCGCGGGGCGTGCCGCGACTCCCCCGGCTGGCCGACGGGGTCGCCGAGCTGAACGGGGAGGTCGTGCTGGCCGCGGGCGCCGATCCCGGCCGTGATCCGGCACTCGGGCTGCGTGCTGCCGCCTGCGCCGCAGGTCGCGGCGTGCCGCTGTCTGCCTCGGCGGCCGTGCGTCTCGCCGACGCGACAGTGCCGTCCACGCCGTGGAACCCCGAGATGCGCCGACTCTTGGTCGACCTCCTCGCCGCGGGCACGGGCCTGGTCCGGGTGTGGGACGAGCTGGACTTCGCCGGTGTCGTGGCGCAGTGGCTGCCCGAGTGGGATGCGATCCGCCTTCGCGGGTCCTCATCCCCGGTCCATACCCTCACCATCGACCGACACAGCATCGAAACCTGCCTACAGGCTGCCCACCTCCTGCGCGACGTCCGCCGGCCGGACCTCCTCGTCGTGGCGGCCCTCCTGCACGACATCGGCAAGGGTCGCGACGGCGACCACAGCGAGATCGGAGCGCCACTGGCGCGCGACATCGCCCGTCGCTGGGGCTTCATCGAGTCCGACGCCGACAGTATCGCCCTCTTGGTGCGGTGGCACCTGTTGTTGCCGACGACGGCCACCAGACGCGACATCGAGGACCCGGCTACCGCGGCCAACGTCGCACAGATCGTTCGAACCACTGACACCCTTACGATGCTCGCCGCGCTGACCGAGGCCGACGCCCGCGCCGCCGGACCCACGGCGTGGACGAGCTGGCGTGCCGGTCTCGTCCGGGGACTCGTCGCCAAGACTCGAGACCACCTCGGTGACATCCCCGGTACCGCCGGGCCGGGAGGGTACGAGGGGTGGCCGATCGGCGCACCCGAGCCGGGCCTGGAGCCACCGGCCGCCGAGGCACTCACGGTGACGACCAGACCGCACCATGATGGCTCCTTGATCCAGATCAGCGCCTCCGACCGCGCCGAGCTGATGGCCGACCTTGCCGGTGGGCTGGCACTGGCCGGGCTGCAGATCCGGTCGGCTCGGGTGCTGACCCAGCGCGGCGTCGCGTCGTCCCTGTGGGAGACCACCCGTGCTGAGGTGGACCCGGCCGAGTTGCAGATGAGGTTGCGCAAGGTGCTGGACGGCAGCCTCGACCTCGCGTCGAGGTTGTCCGTACCGTCCGGTGGCGACCGGGCGCCGCCGATCGTCACCGTGCTTCCGGTGCTCTCGCCTCCCGCCACGGTCATCGAGGTGCGCGCCCGCGACCGTCGAGGGCTCGTGTGGTCGGTGTGCCGGTCGATCAGCGCGGCCGGCTGGGAAATCCGGTCTGCACACTTGTCGACGTTCGGTCCTGAGGCGCGCGACGTGTTCTACGTCGTCGACGGCGCGGACGGCGCATCCCCCGACGAGCGTGCCGAACGTCTGTGTCAGCAGGTCGCGGCGGCCCTGGCCTGAGAGGCTAGGCTGGTGGGCGCACGCGCGTCGGACGCATCGACGCGTTCCGTCTTCGATCTCCGTCGCCGAAGGACACCACGCGTTGTTCGACACCCTGCAAGACCGCCTGCAGACCACGTTCAAGAACCTTCGTGGCAAGGGCCGGCTGTCCGAGGCTGACATCGACGCGACGGCCCGCGAGATCAGGATCGCGCTGCTCGAGGCTGACGTCGCCCTGCCCGTCGTGCGCGACTTCATCGCGAACGTCAAGGAACGCGCCCGCGGCGCCGAGGTCAGCGAGGCGCTCAACCCCGCCCAGCAGGTCATCAAGATCGTCGACGACGAGCTGGTCAAGATCCTCGGTGGCCAGACCCGCCGGCTCTTGATGGCCAAGAACCCGCCGACCGTGATCATGCTCGCGGGGCTGCAGGGTTCGGGCAAGACGACGTTGGCCGGCAAGCTGGCCCTGTGGCTCAAGAGCCAGGGCAACTCGCCGATGCTCGTCGCGGCGGACCTGCAGCGGCCCAACGCCGTGACCCAGCTGCAGGTCGTGGGGGGACAGGCCGGAGCCACGGTGTTCGCCCCAGAGCCCGGCAACGGTGTGGGCGATCCGGTCACGGTCGCGCGCGACTCCATCGCCGAAGCCAGGCGGACCCTGCACGACGTCGTCATCATCGACACCGCGGGCCGCCTCGGCATCGACACCGAGCTCATGCAGCAGGCCTCGGACATCCGCGACGCTGTGCACCCGGACGAGACGCTCTTCGTCGTCGACGCCATGATCGGACAGGATGCCGTACAGACCGCTCAGGCGTTCCTCGACGGTGTCGGGTTCACCGGTGTGGTGCTGTCCAAGCTGGACGGCGACGCACGCGGCGGTGCAGCGCTCTCGGTGGCGCAGATCACCGGACGCCAGGTGATGTTCGCCTCCAACGGTGAGAAGCTCACCGACTTCGACGTCTTCCACCCCGACCGGATGGCGTCGCGGATCCTCGACCTCGGCGACATGCTCACGCTGATCGAACAGGCCGAAAAGGTCTTCGATGCCGATCAGGCGGCGACCGCGGCGGCCAAGCTGCAGGGCAAGGGAGGGGACTTCACCCTCGACGACTTCCAGGAGCAGATGCACGCCCTGCGCAAGATGGGCTCCATGTCGAAGATCTTCGGCATGCTGCCCGGCATGGCGCAGTTCAAGGATCAGCTGGCCGGCTTCGACGAGCGCGAGATCGACCGTATCCAGGCGATCATCTCCTCGATGACGGCCAAGGAGCGCGCCGAGCCCAAGCTCATCGACGGCTCGCGACGCGCTCGGATCGCACGGGGCTCGGGGACCCAGGTCAGCGATGTCAACCAGCTCGTCGACCGCTTCTTCGAAGCGCGGAAGCTGATGCTCCAGATGGCCAAGGGCGGTGGCATGCCGGGCATGCCGGGCATGCCCGGCATGCCGGCGATGCCAGGCATAGGTGGCAAGCGGGCGAAGGTCCGCCAGCAGCCCAAGAAGGCCAAGGGCAAGCGTACGTCCGGCAACCCCGCCAAGCGTGCCGCCGAGGCGCGGGCAGCGGCGACACCGCAGACTCCCGGCGCCGGTGGCGACGCCTTCGGGTTCAAGGGACCTGGTGCTGGCCCCGGCGGTGCAGACGACTTCGAGCTGCCCAAGGAGCTGCGCGACCTGCTCTGAGTGTTCCGCGGCGGTACGGTCGACACATGACCGAGCGCGGCGATGAGCCTGCACACCCACTGGTGGTCGTGATGGGCGTGTCGGGAGCGGGCAAGACGACCATCGGTGAGGCGGTCGCGTCCCGGCTGAACGTGGAGTACGCCGACGCCGACGCCTTCCACCCCCAGGCCAACATCGACAAGATGAGCAACGGGTCACCGCTGACCGATGAGGACAGGTGGCCGTGGTTGCACGCCATCGGCTCCTGGTTGAACGAACGCCAAGCGACCGGGGGAGTCGTCAGCTGTTCGGCGCTGCGCCGGGCGTACCGCGACGTGCTCGCCGGTTCGGCTGCTGGGGTCACCTTCTTGCACCTCGACGGCGACCCGGAGATGATCCGCGAGCGGATGGCCAGGCGGAGTGACCACTTCATGCCGACCTCGCTGATCGACTCCCAGATCGAGGCCTTGGAGCCGCTGCAGGACGGCGAGCGGGGGATCGCCGTCGACGTCTTCGGTAGTCCCGAGGAGATCGTCGAGACCTGCCTGTCCGAGCTCTCGCGCTAGCCCTCGGGGCACGGGTCAGAGCGGGCGCGAGACATCCGCCGGGACGTGCTCGGCGAAGCCGTCCTCGATGAGCCGTACGCGGATACGCTCCGCGGACTCGTCCAAGGCGGCCGGATCGGGGTCGTGGTCGACGTTGTGCACGTCGAAGTCGGCCGCGCTGAACGCCGGCCAGACATGGATGTGCAGGTGGTCCACCTCGAAGCCCTCGATCAGCACCCCGATGCGGGTGGCGTCCCACTCGGCCTGCTGTGCGGCGCCGATTCGCTTGGCGACCCGCACCAGGTGCTCGAGGAGGGTGTCGTCGGCCTCGGTCCACTGGCACACCTCGGCGCGGGGGACGACAAGCGCGTGCCCGGGTGTCAGCGGCGCGATCGTCAGAAAAGCCACCGCCACGTCGTCGGACCACAGGAACCGCCCGGGGATCTCACCGGCGATGATCTTGGTGAACAACGAGCTCATGGGCACATCCTGCCGCACCGGGTCGAGCGTCGGCCGGTACGGGCGGTCCGCCGCCGGATTGGAGTGCGGCGCCGACGTCTGGCAGAATGACCCACTGCGTCTACGCGCTCATGGACCCTCTCATCCCCGAGCGTCGTAGATCCACCGATGCAGCGGTCCGCGTCCCCACCCGGCAGCCGCCCCGTATCACCAACCACCAGTATCCAAGGAGACACCACACCCGTGGCCGTCAAGATTCGTTTGAAGCGGATGGGCAAGATCCGTACCCCGTTCTACCGTGTCGTCGTCGCTGACTCGCGCACCAAGCGTGACGGTCGTGTCATCGAGGAGATCGGTACCTACAACCCCAAGGCTGACCCGTCGATCATCCACATCGAGTCCGAGCGCGCGCAGTACTGGCTCGGGGTCGGCGCACAGCCGAGTGACGCTGTCGCGGTGCTGCTCAAGCTGACCGGCGACTGGCAGCAGTTCAAGGGCGAGAGCGCACCTGGGCCGATGAAGGTCGCCGAGCCCAAGCGTGACAAGGCCGAGATCTTCAACGAGGCCCTCAAGGACGTCCACGCCGAGCCCAAGTCCGAAGCCGTGACCACCTCGAGGCCGGCCCGGAAGAAGGCTGCCGCCAAGTCGACGGCCGCGCCGAGTGCCGTCCCGGCCGAAGACTCCCCGGCCCCGGAGTCCCCGGCCCCGGAGTCCCCGGCCCCGGAGTCCCCAGCCCCGTCGGAGTCTGCCTCGCCTGCACCGAGCGAGGCGCCCGCCCCGGCCGAAGCATCGGCCGCAACGGGCGACGACACCGCCGCCGAGGCGCCGGCAGAGACCGCGAAGAGCTGAGTCGTCGATGGTTACCGAAGTGATCGAACACCTCGTCGGAGGCATCGTCGACAATCCTGACGACGTCGACGTACGGTCCAAGGACCTGCGGCGTGGACGGTTGTACGAGGTACGGGTCAATCCCAGCGACCTCGGCAAGGTGATCGGTCGGCAGGGCCGCACCGCTACGGCGATCCGCGCCGTCGCGGGAGCTCTCGCCGGTCCGGACGGTGCGCGGATCGACTTCGTCGACGTGGACCGCCGCCGCTGAGCCCATGCTGGTGACAGTCGGTCGAATCGGCCGCGCCCATGGTCTGCGTGGTGAGGTCAGCGTCGACATCCGTACCGATGAGCCCGAGCGTCGTTTCGCCCCGGGCTCGTCGCTACGGATCGAGCTGCCGGCCCGTTCGGGTTCCGGCGACGGTGCACCGGCCGGCGGGACGCTCACCGTACGATCGTCGCGCCTGCACGGCGGTCGTCTCGTCGTCGCGCTGGACGAGGTGTCCGATCGGACGGCCGCCGAACAGCTTCGCGGCGCCATCGTCAGAGTCGAGGTGGACGTCGACGAGCGCCCCGCCGATGGCGAGGAGTTCTACGACCACCAGCTGATCGGCCTGCGCGTGCAGACAGAGGACGGATCGGCGGTCGGATCGCTGACCGAGGTCCTGCACCTGCCGGGGCAGGACACCTTGAGCATCAGCACCAGCACCGCAGGTGAGGTGCTCGTGCCGTTCGTCGCGGCCCTCGTACCCACGGTCGACCTGGCTGCCGGATACATCGTCGTGACCGACCTGCCCGGGCTCCTCGAGCCCGACGCCGCGGACTCCGCGGACGCGCGGGCAGCGCACCGGGACCGGACCTGACCGTGCGGATCGACGTCATCACCATCTTCCCGGCCTACCTGGAGCCGTTGCGGTTGTCGCTTCCGGGCAAGGCCCAGGACAACGGACTGCTCGAGATCAACGTCCACGACCTTCGAGACCACACCCGCGACAGGCACCGAGCAGTCGACGACACCCCCTACGGCGGCGGCGCCGGCATGGTGATGTCCCCCGAACCGTGGGGCGAGGCACTCGACGCCGTCGCGCCGCCGGACGGGCCCGCCCCGCGCCTTCTCGTCCCGACACCTGCAGGGCGGCCGTTCACCCAGGCCGACGCCGCGCGCCTGGCCAGCTACGACTGGCTGGTCTTCGCCTGCGGCCGCTACGAGGGCATCGACCAGCGCGTGGTGGAGCATGCCGCCACCACGATGGTGGTCGAGGAGGTATCCCTCGGCGACTTCGTCCTCAACGGCGGTGAGGTCGCCGCCCTGGCGATCATCGAAGCCGTCGTGCGCCTGCTGCCCGGGTTCATGGGCAATGCCAGCTCCCTGGCCGAGGAGTCCCACGTGATCGGCGGCGGCCTGCTGGAGTACCCCGTCTACACCAAGCCCCCGAGCTGGCGCGGGATCGACGTACCCGATGTGCTGCTCTCGGGCCACCATGGCCGGATCGCCGCCTGGCGACGCGAGCAGTCGTTGCAGCGCACCCGCGAGCGTCGCCCGGACCTGCTCGACGAGGACCCCGGGTGACGCCGGTGCTGCCGCCACGGCGATTTCGTGCCCGTGCGCCCGCTGTGGCAGACTTGTCTGTCGGCGCTCAGCCGGTCCACTGCCACAGGGGCGGACCACCGGCGCGAGCCGCCTCCACCACTTTTCAGCACCGAGCTATTCGTAGATGACCTGTGGCATGTGCGAGGAAGAGTCACCATGACCAACGCCATCGACGCAGTCGCCAGCGAGTCCTTCCGCGACGACATCCCGGCGTTCCGCGCCGGTGACACCCTCAAGGTGCACGTTCGTGTCGTCGAGGGCAACCGGTCGCGGGTCCAGCTCTTCCAGGGCGTGTGCATCAAGGTCCAGGGCTCGGGCATCGGCCGCACCTTCACCGTGCGCAAGGTCAGCTTCGGCGTCGGGGTGGAGCGTACGTTCCCCCTGCACACCCCGGTGCTGGAGAAGATCGAGGTCGCCACGCGCGGTGACGTCCGCCGCGCCAAGCTCTACTACCTGCGCAACCTGCGGGGCAAGGCCGCCAAGATCAAGGAGAAGCGCGAAGTCTGAGCGGGCTGTCACGTGGCGTTCACCATCGATTGCCGATTGCGCGCCGAGGCGCCCGGTAGGCTCGCGTGGTGAGCCCCCACGAAGACACCGCCGTCGCAGGTTCACAGCAGGCAGGCCCACGATCGGGCAAGCAGCAGAAGAAGCCGTTGCCGTTGTGGCAGGAGACGATCCTGCTCCTCGTCACCGCCTTGGTGCTTGCCGTCGTCGTCAAGTCGTTCTTCGTCCAAGCGTTCTTCATCCCGTCCAGCTCGATGGAGCCGACGCTCATCGGCAGCCCGAACGGCCCCAACGACCGCATCCTGGTGCAGAAGGTCTCGTACTGGAGCGGTGACATCGACCGCGGTGACATCGTGGTGTTCGACGATCCCGGAGGCTGGCTACCTGCCTCGGAGTCCCAGCAACCGCACAACGTCGTCCAACGCAGCCTCGAGGTCTTCGGGTTGTACCCCACCGGTGGCCACCTGATCAAGCGTGTCATCGGTGTCGGGGGTGACCGGGTCGAGTGCTGTGACCGCAAGGGTCGCGTCGAGGTCAACGGGGTATCGCTCGACGAGCCGTACCTCGCCGACCAGACGTCGAACCAGGATGAGCCGTTCGACGTCGAGGTGCCCGAGGGCTACCTGTGGGTGATGGGCGACAACCGCGGCAACTCCGCCGACTCCCGCGCTCACCAGGGCGATCCCGGTGGCGGCTTCGTGGACGAGGGCGAGGTCGTCGGCAAGGCGTGGATCACGGTGTGGCCATTCGGCCGCGCCGGTTCGATCGACGAGCCCAGCGTCTTCGACGACCCAGCCCTGGACCAGCAAGAAACGGCCCCGAGACAGAAGTGACCGCATGACCCAGATGCCCCGCGGGTCGACGATCCGCCGCGATGCTGGTCTCTACGGGTACGAGCGCGCACTCGAGCGCGCCGGCATGACGCCCATCGCCGGCGTCGACGAGGCTGGACGAGGCGCGTGCGCCGGGCCGCTGGTCGCTGCAGCGGCGATCCTCCCGCCGGGAAAGCGCGGGGAGGTTCCCGGCCTCGCCGACTCCAAGCTGCTCAGCGCCAAGCAACGCGAGGACTGCTACGCACACATACTCCGGCGGGCCGTCGCTTGGTCGGTGGTGACGATGCCGTCCTCGGACTGCGACCGGATGGGCATGCACGTCGTGAACATCGAGGCGCTGCGGCGGGCCCTGGCGCGGCTCACCGTCCGTCCTGGCTACGTCCTGACCGACGGCTTCGGCGTCGACGGGATCGGCGTGCCGGGACTCGCGGTCTGGAAGGGCGATCGCGTCTCGGGGTCGATCGCAGCGGCGTCGGTCATCGCGAAGGTGACCCGGGACGCGATGATGGTGCGTCTGCACGAGGACTATCCTGCGTACGACTTCGCGACCCACAAGGGGTACGTCACCCCTGAGCACCAAGCGGCCCTTCGGTTGCACGGGCCGTGCCGGGAGCACCGCACTCGCTTCATCAACGTGCGCGTGGCCGGCTCGAGATCTGACCTACCACCGATGCGACAACGCCGCCCCGCGATGGCCGGCCAGGAGAGGAGCTCGGCGGATGAGTTCTGAGGACCTCGAACGCTATGAGGCCGACATGGAGCTGCAGCTCTATCGCGAGTACCGCGACGTCGCCCTGATCTTCAAGTATGTCGTGGAGACGGATCGCCGTTTCTATCTGTGCAACGCGGTCGACGTCAAGGTCCGCTCCGAGACCGGCGACGCGTACTTCGAGGTGACGATGAACGACGCGTGGGTGTGGGACATCTACCGCCCCGCGCGCTTCGCCAAGAACGTCAAGGTGCTGACGTTCAAGGACGTCAACGTCGAGGAGCTGTCCAAGAGCGACCTGGACGTGCCCAAGAGCTGAGCCGGTCCGCGTCCACAGCACCGCCCGGCCACGGTCCGTCCACAACTGGCGCGGCCACGTCTGTTGGTTGCCTTCGCCACACCAGAGGCTGGTATGCGGAGGTGGGCGCATGGCGTCGACGCATGCACAACGCAAGGCACTGGGTGACTACGGCGAGCAGATCGCCGCGGACTATCTGACGGCCGAGGGGATGGTGATCCTCGAACGCAACTACCGCTGCCCGGTCGGCGAGATCGACATCGTGGCGCGAGACGGGGACACCCTCGTGATCTGCGAGGTCAAGACGCGGCGCGACCTGTCGCACGGGACTCCCCTCGAAGCGGTCACGACCCACAAGGCGCGGCGGTTGCGACGACTCGCCGGTCATTGGCTCGACGACCGCGACCTGCACGTGCCCGGGGTCCGCATCGATGTCGTCGCCGTCATCGTTCCCACCCGCGGTCGCGCCCGGGTCGAGCGCGTGGCCGGGGTGAGCTGAGATGTCGGGTGCACGTACGCGGTCGGTGACCTTGCAGGGGATGCGTGGGCGCATGGTCGAGATAGAGGTCGACGTGGCGCCGGGGCTTCCCAAGATCGTGCTCGTCGGGCTGCCCGACGCGTCGGTTGCGGAGTCCCGTGATCGCTGCCGTGCGGCGGTCGTCAACTCCGGGTGCTCCTGGCCGGACCGCAAGGTGACGATCAACCTGTCACCTGCCGGCATGCCCAAGGTGGGCGTCCACTTCGATCTGGGGATCGCCTTGGGAGTCCTCGTCGCCATCGGTGTGGTTCCGGCCGAGCCGCTCGCGGAGGCACTGGTGCTCGGTGAGCTCGCCCTCGACGGACGCCTGCGCGCGGTGCCTGGCGTCCTGCCTGCGACGTTGTCGGGCCTGGAGGCCGGTTGCACCAGGATTCTCGTCCCCGAGGCCAACGTGAACGAGGCCCAGGTCGTGGCAGGAGCAGAGGTGGTCGGACTTCGCTCGCTGCGCCACGCGATCGCCGTCCTCACTGGCGCGGAGATCCCCGACGACGAGCCGGTCGCGCCGTTGGAGCCCTCGACGCCCATCGTCTGGGGTTCGGCGGGTCGGTTGGGCGGCCTCGAC
>Ga0136622_10000011_pt1 | contig 56940 bp, 48 predicted proteins | sample AntDrymUQ4482106_2_FD_104803 | JGI IMG/M metagenome (GOLD analysis project Ga0136622, IMG submission 104803) | Polar desert sand microbial communities from Dry Valleys, Antarctica - metaG UQ448 (21.06) | ecosystem: Environmental > Terrestrial > Soil > Desert | place: Antarctica: Dry Valley...
CGACGTGGCCGACACCGCCGCAGACGCCATGGGCGACACGGGTGAGACGGGCGACATGGCCGACGCCGACGTGGCCGACACCGCCGCAGACGCCATGGGCGACACGGGCGGCGCCGGCATGGTGGGCGCAGACGACGATGACAGCATGCGCGACATCGGCGGCCTCGTCGCCGAGGTCCCCGATGGGCCGTACGGCTCCGGCTCCGCCGTTCCCGCCGAGGACGGCTCGGGACCCGCCGGGTACGACATCAAGGGCAACGCCGACTCGATGCTCTACCACACCTCCGACAGCCCCTACTACGAGCGCACCAGGGCCGAGGTCTGGTTCGACAGCGAAGCCACCGCCCGCGACGCCGGGTTCACCCGCTGGGACGAGAACTGACACCAGGGCCGACATCGACAACGGAGCTCGCCAACCTGCTCATCGGCGCCCGATGAAGCCGCGGAGCTCGTCTCCCGGGCGGATCACGGTCACCCCGGCTCCGGGCGGGGTGCCACCGGGGACGTGGGGTCGATGTGGGCGGATCCGGTGACGGTGGCCTCAGGGGCGGCGGTAGGGCACGTAGGTGGGCCACCACATGGCGGCGTCGACGTCGGCCTCGAGGGTCTCGAGCGATGAGTGGGCCAGCCCAGAGGTGATCGCCTCGCCGGCAACGGCGAGGGCGATGGCCCGGGAAACCTGGCGAAGCGCCCGAACCGGGGGGTAGAGCGCCCCGGCGTCGAGCCGCTCCTGCGTCACCGCCTCGGCCAGGGTGCGGGCGGCGGCGAGGATCATCTCGTCGCTGACCCGGGTCGCCTCGGACACGATCGCCCCGAGCCCCACACCGGGGAAGATGAAGACGTTGTTGGCCTGGCCGACCTCGCGGACGACGCCGCCATGTGTCACCGGGGCGAAGGGACTGCCGGTGGCGACGAGGGCACGGCCATCGGTCCAGCTCATGATGTCGGCCGGGCGCGCCTCGCTGTTGGCCGTCGGGTTCGACAGCGGCATCACGATCGGGCGATCGCAACCCTCGCCCATGGTCCGCACCGCCACCTCGCTGAATGTGCCGGCCACTCCCGTGGTACCGACCATGATGGTGGGCAGGACGTGCTCCACCACCTCTTCGAGGGTGGGGGTGGCTCCGAGGTCGATGCCGAAGGCGGTGGCTGCATCTCCCCCCAACGCAAATGACCGCTTGGTGTCATCGAGATCCGTGCGGGCGGCATGGACCAGGCCGCGCGAGTCGATGAGGACCAGTTTCCGACCGATCTCGTCGGCGGACATACCAGAGTCGAGCATGGCCCGCCGAAGCAGCCTGGCGATGCCGATCCCGGCTCCCCCGGCACCCACGAGCATGATCCGTTGCTCGGGGAACGGGCGCCCGAGGTGTCGCATCCCGGCCAGAACCCCCGCCACCACCACCGCCGATGTGCCCTGCACGTCGTCGTTGAACGACGGGACCCGGTCCCGGTAACGGTCGAGGATGCGGAGGGCGTTCTGATGCTTGAAGTCCTCCCACTGGATGAGGCAGCCGGGCCACACCTCCTGCACACCGGCCACGAAGGCGTCGATGAGAGCGTCGTACTCGGCGCCACGGAGCCGGGGGGCGCGGTAGCCGATGTAGAGCGGATCACGCAGCAGGTCGGCGTTGTCGGTGCCGACGTCCAGGCTGACGGGCAGGGTCAACGCCGGGTACAGACCGCACGCCGCCGTGTACAGGGCGAGCTTGCCGATGGGGATGGACATGCCGCCTGCGCCCAGGTCGCCGAGGCCCAGGATGCGCTCGTTGTCCGTGACCACGATGAGCCGCACGTCCTCGAATGGCCCGTTGCGGAGGATCTCGGGGATCCGGTCACGATCCGCCGGTGTGATCCAGGCACCGCGGGTGCGGCGCAGAATGTGGCTGTAGAGCTGGCCGGCCAGACCGACGGTCGGGGTGTAGACGATCGGCAGCATCTCCTCGAGGTTGTCCGCCAGCACCCGGTAGAAGAGGGTGGCGTTACGGTCCTGCAGCGCAGCCATGCCGATGTAGCGCTCCAGCGGATCGTCCTTGCGGCGGCTGCGCTCGAGCTCGAGCTCCGCCTGTTCCTCGATCGTCATCACCTGGTCGGGCAGAAGCCCACGCAGGGCGAAGGCGTCGCGCTCCTCGGGCGGAAACCCCTGGTCCTTGGTGAGGAGGCGGTTGCCGAGAAGGGTGGTCCCGGAGATGTCGATCTCGGCCGACCGGCCCGCCGCGATGGCGTCATACGGGGGCGCAAGGGGGCGCATTCGGCTGAGGATAAGCGGGCCGGAGCCGGCGGTCCGCTTCGGGGACGCCGATGACCCTACGACGCCTTCGGGGGCGGGCCGATCACGGCGTCGATGGAGCGGATGGGGATGACCCAGCGTGACGGTGATCGGGTCGCAACGAGTACGTGGTCCGGGGTGACGGCGGCCACGGTGCCTGCCACCTCGAATCCGTCACCGAGCACGGTCACCGACAGTTCCTCGATCTCCAGCATCCGCAGATAGGCGACGAACGATCCGTAGACCCGGTCACCGGCGACACCCTGTCCGGCAGGGTCGAGCCTGACCGCGCCGATGGCACCGACCCTGACCGCGGCGAGCGCATCGGGCAGCCCGAGCAGGGCGAGGTCGTTGCGGGCGGCCAGCAGGGTTCCCGACAGCGTTCGCCGTCCCAGGGTGACGGTGACGCCGTCGCCGTGGTTCATCGCCTCCCACAGCGTGTCGACCACGGTGCGTCCCCGCAGACGGAAGCGCTCCGCCTCCTGCTCGGCGTCCGCCATCTCCAAGTCGTACTCCCTGGCCCCTCGCCGCGCCACGTCACCGAGGTCGTCTCCGGTGGCCGTGCCCGGGGTGAGCGGATCGCCCCCGGGCTCGGTCGGGTCGACCGGGTCGGGCGCCATCACCCGGTGTCGGGCTCAGGCGTCGTCATCGACGACGGCGGCGGGCTCGGCCGGCGTGCCGTGGACCGGGAACCCGCGCAGCCACTCGAAGATCTCGTCGCGGAAGAAGCGGAAGGTCCTCCCCCCGGGGAGCCGGTAGGACGGGATCTGTCCCTCGCGCGCCATCCGGCGCACCACCTGGATGTTCATCCCGAGCAGCTCGGCCACCATTCCGGTGTCGAGTACGGGAGGGTATTGCTCCATGTGCTCCATGAACGCCCCTCAACGTCGATGGTCGCCATGATACGTCCGGTCAACGACATTTTGGAGACACCGGTTTGGAGGCCGCCGGCCCGAACTTCAGCGGATTGGTACTCACCAGGGGTACGCAGAACCTTAGGTTCGATGAATCCTGGCGCCGCTCGTCGAACTTCAGCGGATCGCGTGTCGTGGCGACACCCTGGAACCTTAGGTTCGCCAGATGACCCCTCCGTCAGATCACGATCGTTGCTGCGTCCGGAGTGGGCTCGCCGAGGAGATGACCGATCTGGCGGTTGAATCGCTCCGCATCACCCGTGGTCCGGTAGACGACCCCTCCTTGGCCGGAGTGCGCCGCCATCCCGTTGGCGGAGAGCACCCTGCCCACCTGGCGGGCAACCGCCGGGGCGGGGTCGATCAATCGCACCCCTTCGCCGAGCAGCCTTCGGATGACACCGCCGATGAACGGGTAGTGGGTGCAGCCGAGCACCACCGTGTCCACTCCGGCCTCCATCAGGGGCGCCAGGTGGGTGGCGACGGCCGCCTCGATCGCCGGGCCTTCGAGGTCGCCGGCCTCGATCATCTCGACCAACCCGCGACCGGCTCGCTCCACCACGGTCACTGCGTTGGCGTGCCGGTCGACCACCGAGGCGTACAGCTCGCCCTGGAACGTGGCCGAGGTGGCCATGACCCCGACCACCCCTCCCCTGGTCTGCTCCGCCGCCGGTTTCACCGCCGGTTCCATCCCGACGAAGGGGACACCGGGGATCGCCGCCCGGAGCTGGTGGAGCGCCGCCGCCGACGCCGTGTTGCAGGCGACCACGATCGCCTTGGCCCCGGCGTCGAGGAGATGGGCGACGATGGCGAGGCTCCGCTCCCGCACCGACTCGAGGCTGCGGTCGCCGTAGGGCGCCCAGGCCTGATCGGCGAGGTAGTGGATCGACTCCGCCGGGTGCTGGAGCCGCACCTGAGCCAGGATGGACAGCCCGCCCACCCCGGAGTCGAACATTCCGATGGGGGCATCGGGGCCGGCGCGGTTCACGGATCCTCCTCCAGGGCGTGGCGCAGGTCGTCTGCGAAGCGCTCCGGCTCGACCAGGAAGGCGTCGTGGCCCTTGTCGGAGGCGATCTCGACCAGCCGGTTGGGCACCCCGGCCGCAGTGAGGGCGGCGGCCAGCTCGACCTGCTCCTCGGGGTAGAAGCACACATCCGAGCCGATCGAGAAGTTGAGGTGGCGCTGGTGGCGGCACGGTGAGAACAGCTGGTCCCAGTCCGCCGCCCCTGCCTCGGCGAGCAGATCGACCGACTGCCAGGCGTCCATGATCCGTAGATACGAGTTCGCATCGAAGCGGGCGACGAACTTGGTCCCCTGGTGCAACATGTAGGACTCGAGGGTGTGGCGGAGCCGGTAGCCACCCGGGAGTGCCTCCCCCACGATCTCGTTACGCGCCCTGGTGCGCATGGCCGAGAGCGAGACGAAGGTCTTGTGGCCGATCATCCTGGCAAGGGCGAGCCCGGCGACGGGTGGGGTGTCGCCATAGGCCCCGCCGGCGAAGGCGGGGTCGGCGGTGATCGCCGAGATCTGCTCGAAGTTGTGCACGATCTGCAGTGCGGTCGCCCCGAGCCCGGCGGCGACCGGCACCACCACCTCGACCCGATCGGGATACCGGGTGGCGAGCGACAGGGCCATGAACCCCCCGGTGGACCCGCCGACGGCGGCGTGGAGCCGTCCGATCCCCAGGTGGTCGAGCAGCCGCATGTCGGCGTCGACCATGTCGCCGAAGCCGACGGCCGGAAAGGACGCCCCGTACCGGCGGTCGGTGGCCGGGTCGGTCGACGACGGTCCCGTCGAGCCGTAGCAGCCACCCAGGTAGTTGGCGCAGACCACGAACCACCGGTCGGTGTCGATGGCCCTGCCCGGCCCGATCAGTTGCTCCCACCACCCGACGTGGAGGTCGTCCGTCCACCGATCGCCCACCCCGGGAACGGCCCGGTTGATCCCGGCGGCGTGCTGGCTGCCGGTGAGGGCATGGAACACTAGAACGGCGTTGGAGGCGTCCTTGGACAGCGTCCCGTACGTCTCGTAGGCGAGCACGACCCGGTCGAGCGAACCGCCGCCGGACAGCGGGAAGGGCTCGCCGGACGCTCCGAAGGTGAAGAAGCGGGTCTCGACCTCGCCCACACCTGCGTTGCTCATGGGTCGCCGCCTCCGGGTGGATGCGGGGGCACGATAGGTGAGGTGGACGCCGCTGCGGTCTTGACAGCGGGCGAATCGGTGGTACTAATGCGTGACCCAACCGAGGAGTCATCCCAGGACCGACGTCTCCCCGTGAGACAACCGATGCCAAGACATCATCGAGAAAGGTGGAGGGAACAGGCCCTGCGAAGCCTTGGCAACCACCCATGGGGAACGGTGCCAAATCCTGCTCCCGGCGTTGGCCGGAGAGACCGATGACCGAGGATCGACCTCCTCCATCAGCCGCCTCTCCCCAACCCGGAGATGGCGGCTCTCTCGTTGGATGAGCCATCGTCCCGGGTGCCGCCGTTGTTCAGCCGACACGACGACGAGGAGACCTCATGTCAGACAAGCAGTTCCGGTACGAGACGCTGCAGCTCCATGCCGGACAGGCACCCGACCCGGCCACCAACGCCAGGGCGGTCCCCATCTACCAGACCACCTCATACGTCTTCAACGACACCAACCACGCCGCCTCGCTGTTCGGGCTGGAGGCGTTCGGGAACATCTATACCCGGATCATGAACCCGACCACGGACGTCTTCGAGAAGCGGATCGCAGCCCTCGAGGGCGGGGTCGCTGCCGTGGCCACCTCGTCCGGTCAGGCGGCCCAGCTGCTCACCATCGCCACCATCGCCCAGGCGGGCGACAACATCGTGTCGACGTCGTACCTGTACGGCGGGACGTACAACCAGTTCAAGGTCACCCTCCCCCGGCTGGGGATCGACGTGACGATCGTCGACGGTGACGACCCCGGCGTGCTCGCCGCCGCCATCGACGACAACACCAAGGCGCTCTACGTCGAGTCGATCGGGAACCCGCAGTACAACGTCCCCGACTTCGAGCGCATCGCAGCCGTCGCCCACGGCGCCGGGATCCCGTTCATCGTCGACAACACGTTCGGGGCCGCCGGCTACCTGGTGCGCCCCATCGACCACGGCGCAGACATCGTGGTCGCATCGGCCACCAAGTGGATCGGCGGTCACGGCACCTCGATCGGCGGGGTGATCGTCGACTCGGGCAACTTCGATTGGCGCTCGGACAAGTTCCCGCTGTTCACCGACCCGGCTCCGGGCTATCACGGGCTCGACTTCGCCCAGGTGTTCGGCCCCGAGGGGCCATTCGGGAACATCGCATTCGCCATCAGGGCGCGGGTGGAGGGTCTGCGCGATCTCGGGGCGGCGCCGTCCCCGTTCAACAGCTTTCTGTTCCTCCAGGGGATCGAGACGCTGTCGCTCAGGGTCCAGCGTCATGTCGACAACGCCCTCGAGCTGGCCCAGTGGCTCGACCAACACCCCCAGGTGACCTGGGTGAGCTTCCTCGGGCTGCCCGCCCATCCGTCACACGAGCTGGCCAACCGCTACCTGCGCAACGGGTACGGGTCGGTGCTGTCGTTCGGGGTCGAGGGTGGCTACGAGGCCGCCCGCACCTTCATCGACTCGGTGGAGCTGGCCAGCCATCTGGCCAACGTCGGGGACGCCAAGACCCTGGTGATCCACCCGGCGTCGACCACCCACCGGCAGCTCGACGAGGCGGAGCAGGCCACCACAGGGGTGACGCCCGACCTGGTGCGGGTCTCGGTCGGTATCGAGCACATCGACGACATCAAGGACGACTTCGCCACCGCGTTCGCCAGGATCCAACAGCCCGCCGGGGTGTGACGACCACTAGGCGCAGCGCCTACGCAGCTCGGGTAGGACCTCGGCGCCCAGCATCCGCAGGGTGGCGTCGGGGTCGACGCTGGCGACCTGGATGGCGACGATGTCGGCATCCAGGAGCGTCACCAGCGGCGTGTAGGCGGCGATCACGGCCTCGGCGCCGGACACCACGGTGTACTTGTCGAGGATCTCGGATCGATCCATCTCGTCCGCCCGTCGGCGAAGCACCATCGGGTCGACCGCCTCCAGCCTGCCGGGGGCCCGCAACCCGCGCATGCTGCCGAGGGCCTGCCATGCCTCCTCCCCACTGCCCGCCTCCACCACCCATCGGGTGGCGGTGACCAGGCAATCGGGGGCACCGGCGGCGGCGGCGGCGGCTCGGAAAGGGCCGATGACCTTCTCGGTCGACTCGGCCGGGTCCTTGACGCTCGTTATCAACCCGTCGGCGTTGGTACCGGCGAAAACGGCCGACTTGGGCCCTCCTGCCGCCATCAGCACCGCCAGCTCACCCAGCGGGGGACTGTAGAGCTTGGCCTTGTCGACGGTGTAGTAGCGGCCCTCGTGATCGACCTTCTCCCCGGCGAGGAGGCGGCGGATGATGCTCAGCGCCTCGGCCATCCGGTCGATGCGCTCCTGGTAGCCGGGGAACTCGAACCCCATCGGTCCCTCGTTGATGTTCTCTCCGGTGCCGACCCCGAGCATGAAGCGGCCCCCGCTGAGCCGGTCGACGGTCGCCGCCGCCTGGGCGATCAATGCCGGGTGGTAGTGGAACAGCGGGCAGGTGACGCTGGTGGCGAACTCGACCCGCTCGGTACGCATCGCCGCCGCCCCCAGCCAGCTCCACACAAAACCGGCGGCGGACCGGTCGTCGACCCAGGGGTGAAAGTGGTCGGACCCGAGGACGACATCGAAGCCGACCTGCTCGGCGAGCACCGCCTGCTCGACCAGCACCTCAGGTTGATAGGACTCGTGGCTGCACAGCCAAGCGAACCTCATCGGTTCAGCTTGCCATCGGGATCTCGACGACGAAAACGGTGAAATCGCCCTCGGGTCTGCACTCGACCACGCCACCCACCCTGCGGATGAAACGCTGCGCCTCGGCCAGGGTCCGCGCCCGGTCGGGGTCGTGGTCGGCCCTCGGTCCCGAGTCGACCACCATCCACCGGTAGCGGCCGCCGGCGGCGTGACCGTAGACCAGGACCTCTTCGCCACCCCGGCCCGAGGCGTCGCGCAGGATCGCCTCCATCACCCGGGACAGGTTGTTCGAGGGATTGGCCACGAACCCGGACCCGATCTCGGTGGTGAACGGCACATCGGAGTCGATGGATGCGATCACGGACTCGGTGAGGCTGACCACGTCGACGGCGGCTACCGGTCTGGTGGCGGCGACCGAAGGCTTGGCGGCCGCCACCGCGACCTCGGCCTCGTCCCCGTCGAGAACGCCGACATCGTCCGGCTCGGAGCCGGCGTCGGGCTCGGCCGACACCCCGGTGATGGTCTCGACGTCGGGCCCCTCAGGCTCGGTGTCCGGCTCGACCTCGGCGTCGGGCTCGGCGGAAATCCCGGCGATGGTCTCGACGTCGGACCCCTCAGGCTCGGTGTCCGGCTCGACCTCGGCGACGGCACCGGGCGCAGCGTCGGCGGGCGGCCGGTCCGGGGTATCGGCGACGAACTCGGGAGGGGTATCCGCATCATGGGCGATACCTGGCTCGGTCACCTCGCCGGGCGTCTCGTCGACCGCTCCCTTCGGTGTCTGGGCGAAGCCGCCGGACGCTTCCTCGGCGACCTCATCGACCACAGACGCCGCCGCCACCGGTTCAGCCACGACCTCTTCTCCGGCGACGGCTGCGGCCTCCTCGGCGGAGGTGGTGTCCGCCCTGCGCCAGCGCGAGCGCCTGCGCCGCGTGGGCGCCACCGCCTCGGCGGTGGCATCGGCCCCTTCCGCAGACGCCCCCGAGACACCCTTGGGGTCGACGGTCGACTCCTCCGGCTCGACGAATGACCTCGCCGGCTCGATGAACGGAACCGTCGCCGTTCCCGAGCGCTCCCATTCCTCGAGATCCGAAGTCTTGGCGATCTCCTCCCAGACGGGGGCACCGGTCACGGTCTCTGCCGCGGCGTCGCTCCCCGGTCCGCCCGGGGGTGCGTCTTCGGCGGCGCCGACCAGCCATGCCGCCGCTGCGGTGTGCGGATAGACGGGGGCCACCGTCCCGTCCACCTGCCGCGGCCACAGCCGGGCAGGGGAGAGGGCGAACAGGGCGGGGGCGAGCACGAACCGGCCGAGGGTGACGGCGAGAAGACCGGCTCCGACCACACCGGCGGTGATCATCTGCTGTGTCCTCCAGCCGGTCAGCATCAGCGCCAGGAACGGCAGCCACAGCAGGAGAGCGGCGCCGAGGTGGGTGAACCGGGTGGCGGAGAGGGCCCGGATCGACGACTCCGGCGCCCCCTCGGTGACGTCGTGGGCCTCGCGTGAGGAACCCCAGGCGAGGACCAGCCAGGCGGCCACCAGCGCCAGGCCGATCGCCCACGCCATGGGGGTGGCGACGGCATCGAGCGTCTCGGCCGGCGTGGAACCGAGTGGCGAGGTCAGCCAGCCGGCGACGAATCCCAGTCGGACGACCAGCACTGCACCGGCGGCGGCGAGCACGGCGGCAACCACCAACCGCATCGCCGCCCCTACCCCGCGCAGCAGCCAGGCGGCGAGAAGCAGGATGACGACGGCGGCGATCACCACGACGAAAGGCGCCCTGGCGTCGACGGCGGCGGCGGTCGCCATCTGACGAGCCGTGGTGCCGCCGATGTCGGCCCGGAACGGGGCCGCCACCGCCTCGACCTCGCCGATGACGTCCTGGGCGGCCGGCGAGTCCGCATCTACCGTAAGCGGGGCCCTGACCAGCTTGGCCCTGTCGCTGGCGAGCCGGTCGGTGATCTCGGCGGGCACCGTCGCCGGGGAGCCGTTGGCGAAGCTCCCCTCCTCCGAGTCGGCCCTGGCCACCCCTTCGATGGAGGAGAGCGTCGCCGTGTACTCGGCCAGCTGGGCCTCGGCGTCGCCGAACTCGATGTTGGCACCGGTCACGAAGGCTGCGTCGATCTCGTTGGTGGCGAACCGCTCGGCGATGGCATCGGCCACCTGGCGACTCTGCGACGACCGTGGCAACGAGTCCGCAGACGTCTCCCCGGTGTTGAGTCCCACCACACCGAGCAGCGATCCGACCCCGAGCAGCACCATCGCCACCGCCACCGTGATCTTGGGGCGGGCGGTGGCCACCGACACGATCCAGCGGGAGATTCCAGGGCGGACGGCTGCCGGTCCCAGACCGGCGCCGGTGGTGAGCCCGGCCCCGAAGAGCGAGAGGAGCAGACCGAGCACCAGCACGCTGACCGCCCCGGCAGCCAGCACGCCGATGGCGGTGGCATAGGCGGTGGTACGGACCAGCACCGTGGGCATCACCCAAAGGGACAGGAGCACGGCGGCGGCGATGGTCGAGGCGATGGCCACGGTCCGGCCGGCGCTGCCCACGGTGGCGACGACGGCCGCGGTCCGTCCCGCCCCGGCACGGCGCTCGGCAACGAATCGGTGGCCGAACACGAACCCGCTGGCGGTGGCCAAGCCCCACGACGAGGCCACGCCCAGCAGCACGCTGAGCGTGGTGAAGTCGACCAACCGCCCAACCCCCCACAGCACGATCATGGTCAGGGCGACGGCGGTTACCGAGGTGAGGGTGATCAGCCCGGCAAGGGCCGGGTTGCGCAGCAACAGCAGGACAAGCCCGATCGACATCAGGGCGGCGATGGCGAGCGGCATCGCCGAGCCCAGCGATGCCTCACGGGCATCCCGCTGGATCATCGCCGAACCTCCGACCGTGACCTCTATCACCGTGTCGTCGTAGGTGACCCCGCGTAGCACGGTGTCGGCCCTCTCGGCGAGCTCGGCGTCCGAGCCGCCGATCCGTGCGGTCAGCAGACCCTCCGAGCCGTCCTCGGTGGCGTACGAGTCCGGACCACCCAGGCTCCAGTAGGTCTCGACCTGGGTGATGCCGGTGTGCGACCCGAGCTCGTCCGCCATGGCGGCTACGGCGGCGGCGACCTCGGGGGCGTCGAGCTCGGCGAACACCGGGTCGATGAGCAGGACCAGGTTGGGAACACCGATGTCGAAGGCGCGCACCATGGTGCGCTCGGCGTTCCAGGCGTCGCCGGCCTGATGCGACCAGCCGCCACCGGACGAATCGTCGAGCACCCGGCGCCCCAGAAAGCCCCCGGCGAGGAGGATGCCGACCACGACGGCGACGGCCGCCAATCGATACTTCATGATGCTGGTGCCCCCCTTGGCGAACCCGTGGCGGGCCCGCCCCGCGGCGGTGCGGATAGGCCGGTGATTGTAGAGACGGTGACCGGGCTGAGAAATCGGATCTTACGTGGATTGCGGTGCTTGTCGATAGCGATTGTGGTGCACCAGATCATCGAGGGGCTTGCGTCCGCCGTACCGTGCGGGGCCGGATCCCGGCGCCGGGTAGCCGAGGGCGATGGCGTACCGGCACCGCCTCCCGTCGGGCAGGCCGATGACGGCTGCGGTGTCGCCGTCGCGGTGGAGGGTGACCGGACACGAGGCCACCCCGATGGCGTCTGCGGCCAGCATGGCGTTCTGGGCGACCCTGCCGCTGTCGAACTCGTAGCCGCCCGGCTCCTGGACGATGATCACCGCAACCGGAGCCATGGCCAGCGGGTCGGTGAAGTCGCCGGTGGCCGCCACCGCCCGCTTGACCTCGGGGTCATCGACCACCACAAAGGACCAGTCCTGCCGGTTCTTCGACGAGCCGGTCCATCTGGCGGCATCGAGGATCATCCGCAGGTGCTCCGGATCGAGCGGCTGGTCGGCAAAGCGCCGCACCGCCCGCAGCCCGGCCACCCGGCGATAGAAGGCGTCATCCACAGGGGTCAGCGTACCGGGCCCGACCACGACCCAACGAAGAGGCGTCGAGTCGCGGTGATCGGCATGAAATCTGTCACAGGGCGTCGGTAGGTTCGTTCCCATGAAGACGACATACGTGGCCGGTGAGTCGGCCCATGACCTGATCCGAGCCTTGCGCCAGTTCGAGCCCACCCCACAGAACGGCGGGATGATCGAGATCACCGCCTGCCTCGATCGTGGCGAGGCTGTCCCGCTACAGCGGGCATTGATGCGCATCGAGGCCGAACTCCTCGCAGAGGACGCCGACCGGGTCGGCATCGACGACAAGCCGCCGCCACGCAGCAGCGCCCAGAGACGAGCCGACGCCCTTGTGGAGCTGGTCCGGCGACTCGGCGAGGCGCTGGCGACCTGACGATCCGGTCATGGGTGCATCACCTGGACCAGCTCGGTGCCGCCGTCTGCGACCAGCAGACCCCGCCCCGGTGGGACCCGGGCGGGAAGCCGTCTGGGCAGCGGGGTACGCCACAGGTCGGCGTCGACACCTGCGGATGGGCGGAGCCACACCCCGAGCCTGCATCCGCCCATCGCCCGGGCCCAGTGGTCGTACACCGTCTTCACCTCGGGACGGACCGCGGCCACCATGTGCAACCCGGGGTGGCGGGTCGTCACCAACCGCCCGATCTCGGTACCGGGGAGATCGTCCCCCTCGTCGATGACGATCAGCACCGGATCGTCAGCGCCGAGCAACCCGTCGACCAGGTCGCCCAGATCTGCGGCACCGGCGAGGAGCTCGACCCCGTCGATGGCGCCAAGCGGCGATGACCCGGAGGCGAGGGCCAGCACCCGGACGTCTCCGGCTCGGCGCCGTACCACCGAGGCGACCGCGGCGAGCAGCGTTGACTTGCCGCTGCGGGCCCCGCCTGCGATCAGGAGGTGATCGCCTGCCGAGAGCCGGACACCGACCGGAGCCAGCTCGCGGTCCCCGATCCCGATCGGGATCGTCCACCGCTCGGTTCCGATCTCGAGCAGGGCATCGACGTCGGCGGCGGATACGTCGTCCGTCAGCATGCCCACCGGCGGCGGGGGACGATCACGTCCGGTCATGGCGGCGGCGGCGGCGGCAACCGGCCCGGCGACGGCCACCTGGACGGTGCGTCCGGTGAGGGCGTGGATCGCCCGCCCGGGGGGCAGGGCATCGACGCCGCGCACCCCGAACACGGCGGCCCCGATCGGGTCGGCCTGGCGGAACAGGAGGCGGTTGGCGACGGCGGCCTCCCCAACGGCGGGCAGCCCCGCCGGTCGGGGCGTGGCGAACACGGTCACGATGCCGGCGCCGGGCCCTTCGGCGATCACCTTGATCAGCCGGTCGCGCATCGTCGACTCCACCGGGCCGTCCACCGAGCGGAGCACCGCCTCCAGCCCGTCGATCACGAGCACGATGCCGGTCACCCCGTCGCCCGTCGCCGACCGCCTCCTGTCGATCTCGGCCAGCAGCATCCGCAGCAGCCGAGCCATGCGCTCGCCCTCGAGCGGCGACACCACCGCCCCCACCCGGGCCAGCCGGGCGAGCGGGGCGAGATCGCCTCCGCCGTCGATGATGTACAGGTGGCGGGGATCGGGGGCGGACGCCAAACCGAGCACGATGGTCTCCAGGGCGGTGGTGAGGCCACAGCCGGTCACCCCGTACAGACCAAGCGACCCGTCCTCGGGCGACCAGGTGAAGGTCACCATGCGCTGCCGGTCGGGCTCGTCTGCCAGCCCGACCGCCACCGCCCCCTGGCGGTCGTCGTCCGGGTGGGGCAGATCCTCCGTCATGATCCGGTCGGGTAGCGGCTCCGGCCATGGCCGGCGGGGCGCCTCCATCCCCAGCCGCATCACCGCCTCGTTGGCGGCGGCGGCGACCCGCTCCAGGTCGGTGGGCCCGGCGGTGCCCCGCCCCACGATGATGCGATCGTCCCCGGTCCGGTCGGACCGCTGCTCGTGGGCGAAGCGGAAGGGCCGGATCGTCACCGGCGACCGCCCCGACCCCGACCCGCCGGTCGATACCATCGCCGCCTGGAAGGCCACGATCTCCCCCGGTCCCAGCCGCACCAACCCACGTCCGGGCATCCGCCTTCCGATGGCGGCGGCGGCCGGATCGCCGAGCACGTCCACCGAGTCGGCCCGGTCGGTGACTCGCAGGGCGATGCGGATGTTGGTGTTGGCCCTGATCGCCTCGCCGACCACCCCCGCCGGGCGCTGGGTGGCGAGCAGGAGATGGACCCCGAGGCTCCGGCCCCTGGCGGCGATGTCGATCAGCGACTCGACGAACCGGGGCAGCTCCCGAGCCAGGGCGGCGAACTCGTCGACCACGATGAGCATCCGGGGCAGACGCCCCCCGAACCGGAGGAACGAGTCCAGGTCGGGAGCGCCCAGAGCCCGCAGCCGCCGTTCGCGGTGACGCAGCTCGGCCTCGAGACAGCGCAGGGCCCGCGCCGCCAGCCCGTCGTCGAGATCGGTGACCAGACCGACGGTGTGCGGCAGCGCGGCGGCGGCGTCGAAGGCGCTGCCGCCCTTGTAGTCGACCAGGACGAAGGTGAGTCGGTCCGGGCCGTGTTGCATGGCCAGCGCCGCCACCAGGGTGCGGAGAAGCTCGCTCTTGCCGGACCCGGTGGTCCCCGCCAGCAGCCCGTGGGGCCCGTCTGCGGTGAGATCGATCCGGAGCGGCCCGGTGTCCGTCACCCCGATCACGGCCTCGGGCCGGTCGCCGGCGGCCTGCCACCGGCCGATCAGCGTGTCCGCGGTCGGGTCGGAGGCCCCGATCAGATCGAGGAGCCGCACCGAGCCGGGCAGGTCGGAGCCCGCCTCGACCAGATCGGGATCAGAGAGACCGGCCAGCGAGCGGGCCAGCCCGGCGGCGACGGAGTCGACGGCTCCGGCGACGGCGATCAGCAGGGGCTTGCCGTCGACGGTCAGCCGAGCCCGGTGACCCTCGACCAGGGCGACCTCGGTGCACTCCGAGGGGAGCTCGTCCTCCGTCGCCGCCACCACGATCCCGACCGCAGCCACCCCGCTGCCCGCCAGCAGCCGACGCAGCCCCACCCCGTCCGGGTCGCTGAGCTGCCCGCGGTCGATCACCACCAGCACCACCGGCCGGTGGTCCTCCGCACCCAGACCCAGCCCGATCCGATCCAACACCGCCGCCGTCTCCACCGGGTCGCCGGCGAGCAGCCGCCGCCCGTCGCCGGTCCCCACCATGGTGTGCGGGAGCCACTTGGCCCAGGCCCAATCGCCCGGTCGGTCGGTCACCACCGCCACCCTGAGGTCGGAGGGCCCGTGGAGCGCCGCCGCCTGGCAGGTCAGTCCACGCGCCAGGTCGAGTGCGGTGGAGCGGTCCCCTGCGATCCCGAGGACGGTGCCCGACGCCATGTCGACGGTGACCGGAGCGAGCCCCAGCTCGGTGTGGGCGGTCACCGCCTCGACCACGGCGCCGCCGATCGACTCGGGATCTCCGATCAGCGGTGGCCTCCACCTCACCTTCCCGTACCCGGCGACCAGACGGAGGAAGTCGGGGTCGCCGGGCCGGCGCTCCCAAACCCTGCTGGAGCGGCCCCGCACCCACCAGGCGAGCGTGGCGACCGACGGGTGTGCGGTGCGGCGGCGGCGCAGCTCGCCCAGCCGGCGCCGTTGCAGGGTGGCACCCAGCGCGGCGGCCTCGGTGCCGATGCGCTCGGTGTTGAGCCGGCGGGTCCGGCGCAGCAGGCGGCGGTCGTCGATCCGGCCCCCCACCATCACGACGGGACCGAGCAGGGCAAACAGCGCCATCCGCGGATCGATGGCGACCGCCATCACGATGCCGAACAGCACGGGGGCGGCGAGAGCGACCCAGCCCATCCTCCGCGGCGCCGGCTCCCCGGCGGGCGGATCGGGCAGGATGATCGCCGGGTCGGGCGCCGGTAACGTAGGCCGCGGCCGTCGGTTGAACGGAATCGTGGGTCTGGCGGTGGTGGCCGCACACCGGGCCGGTTCGGGGGCGGGGGCGACGCAGGCAAGGGTCTGGCCGATCACCAGCACCGTGTCGGCATCGAGCGAGCGGCCGTGACCGGGAGCCGCCAGGCGGGCGCCCGCTCCGATCTCGAGACCTAGATGGCGGGGGGCGACTCCCCCGGTGCGGAGCCGTACATCGGCCCGATCGCCGCTTCCCACGACGTGGCGTCCTGCGGTGAGCTCCACCGCCATCCCGGCTCCGGGTCCGGCGAGGATCTGGAACTGGAACCGGGGCGGTTCCCCCGAGACAGGCGGGATCGACCCGGTGGCGAGGACCGCCCCCGCCTGCAGACCGGTCTCGAGGAGCTGCCCCGGGGGCACCACCCTCCCGTCGACGGCGGCGGGTTCGACCGTCCCCAATGAGGCGAGCAGGTCGCCCATCGTCGCCGTTGGAGCGCCCGCCACCTCACAGTCGACGGGCTCTCCCTCACCGGTGTCGACGACGATCGGGATCACACCGGGCCGGTGCCGCCTACCGGGAACGACGCCGGGGAGACGCCCGACCGCGGCCCGACCGGGCTCGGGCCGGAGGACACCACCCCGGCCACGGCCTGCTGGTCGGCGAGGAGTTGGGCGGCGGCGGCCGCATCGAGCTCGGCCGCCGTTGCTCGCAGCCCCGCCGCCACCGATCCGAGCTGCGCCGACTGGGAGCGCAGCTCGGACTCGAAGGCGGTGGCGGCCGGGCAGTCCCAGGCCTCGGCGGACATCGGCGCCAGACCGTCCATGGCCGACTCCAGGTCGTCTGCACACCGGCGCAGCGCCGCCGCCGTCGCCTGCTGCTCCGCCGGGCTGGTCATCGTCGGTGGCCGTGCTCAGGCCGTGCCGTGGAAGACCAGGTCGTACTGGGCAGCCTTGTCGTTCATGGCCTTGCTGGTGGCGTCCATGTCCACCCCGAGCTGCTCGAGCATCGGCTTGTAGCGACCGTTGAAGTCGTCTCGGAACTGCTCGGCGACGCCGCCGGTCCAGATCAGGGCCCCCACCGAGGAGGAGACGGTGGCGATCAGCGACTCGACATCCGCCGAAGCCGCCATGAAGGCCGAGCCCGTGTCCCTGAGGGTCTGCGAATCGACCTGCTGGGTGCCTGACATCCTGACTCCTTTCCATCCGATCGCCCGATGGCGATGCGTTATTCGAAATGTATGACATTGTTTGACGATCATCAAGAGGTCGACAGAGCGGTGCCACGGGGTGAGGATGGGAGACGCCCCCCTTGTCACAGGACCGCAGGGACGAGCAAGACGATGCGACCTCAGCCACCCGACCCGCCGCCGCTCGAGCTGACCGTGGTGGTGGAGCCGATCGACGAGCGACCGCCAGCGCTACCTCTGGTGGTGCCGAAGGCGGACGTCGCTCTGCTCGTCTGCGTGGCCGCGGCGGTGGCCGCACTGGTCTTCGCCGGTCTCACCTGGTGGGCGTTGGGCACCGGATGACCGCGGTTGGATCTGTGCGCTGTCCATCCGGTCTGCCATCCTGGGCCGATGAAGACAACGCATGGGAATCGGGGGCCGACCCCATGGTGGCACGGCGCCGTCGGCTACCAGGTCTACGTCCGGTCGTTTGCCGACGCCGACGGCGACGGCGTCGGGGACCTCGCCGGGATCAGCTCCCGGCTCCCCTACCTGGCGCACCTCGGGGTCGATCTGGTGTGGATCACCCCGTTCTACCCGTCACCCGGTTTCGACCATGGTTACGACGTTGCCGACTACTGCGACGTCGACCCTTCCCACGGCACCCTCGCCGACTTCGACCATCTGGTCGCCGAGGCCCACCGCCTCGGGCTCCGGGTGATGGTCGACATCGTCCCCAACCACACATCGTTGCACCACCCGTGGTTCCGGGCGGCCCTGGCCGACCCCACCGGACCGTACCGCGGGTACTACCACTGGCGTGACCCGGCCCCGGACGGCGGTCCCCCGAACAACTGGGTCGCCCACTTCGGCGGATCGGCGTGGACCCTCGACCGGGCCTCCGGCCAGTACTACCTGCACCTGTTCCTCCCCGAGCAGCCGGACCTCAACTGGACCAACCCGGCCGTGCTCGACGAGTTCGACGCCATCCTCCGTTTCTGGTGCGACCGGGGGGTGGACGGGTTCCGCATCGATGTTGCCCATGCCCTCAGCAAGGACCCGTGGCTGCGGGACAACCCCGTGCTCTACCCGGTCACCGCGGGGATGGAACCCGCCCGCGCCTTCGCCGCCTTCGAGCACCGCTACGACCTGGACCAGAACCCCACCGTGGGGATATTCCGGCGATGGCGGACCGTGGTCGACCCGTACGAGGCCGCCCTGCTGGGCGAGACGGGTCCCCCCGACCCGGTCAGGCTCGCCCGCTACCACGACCGGGGCGCCGCCCTCCACCACACCTTCTTCCTCAGACCGGCATGGATGTCGTGGGACCCGATGCTGCTGCGCGACGGGCTGCGTGGGGTCCACCTCGCCTCCCCCGACTCGGTGGCGTGGGTGATCGAGAACCACGACACCAACCGGGCCGCAACCCGCTTCGGGGGAGGCGACCGGGGCAGAAGGCGGGCGCTGGCGCTGACCACCCTGCTCATGGGTCTCGGTGGAATGCCGTTTGTCTACCAGGGCCAGGAGCTGGGCAACGAGAACGGTGAGGTGGCGCTCGAGGCGCTGACCGACCCGGTCTCGACCAGAAACCCCGGAGCCACCAGCGGTCGGGACGGCGCCCGAACCGCCATGGCCTGGGACGACGGTCCCGGTAACGGCTTCACCGAGGCGGCGGCGGCGTGGCTGGTGTCGACCCCGCGGCCGCTCGCCGACACCGTAGCCGGCCAGGTCGACGACCCCGGGTCGTGGCTCAACACCCACCGCCGGCTGATCTCCTTCCGCAGCCAGCACGGCGACCTGGTCGACGCCCCGGTGCGGTGGCTCGACACCGACAGCGGGCTGCTGGTGGCGCTGCAGCGGGGATCGGTGCTGGTCGCCTGCAATCTCGACGAGCACCCGGCCGACCTCACCCTTCCCGAAGGCGGTTGGGCGCTTGGTTTCTCCAGCAGACCGGACACCCCGGTGACCGTCACCGCCACCATCGCCGTGCCCGCCGAGACCTCGCTGATCCTGGTCGGCGGCTGACCCGCCGGACAGGGCGAACGAGAGTCCCGGTCCGTACGGGGCCGGGCGCTCTGCACGGGCGGACGCTGCCGGGTTCAGTCCCTGATCGCCAGCCCGGTCTCCGGGTCGAAGAAGTGGGTGTCGGCCGCGGTGACCGCCACCTCGATGTCGTCGCCGATCTGGGTGGTGCTGCCCCCCTCGAAGCGGGCGGCCGCCCTGGTGGTCTGCGAGGCCATCACGTCCTCCGCCCCCTCCTCCATGTCGAGGGCGTCCGACGAGAACACCGGCTTGGCGTCGAGATCGAAGTAGACGATCTTCTCGAAACCGAGGGCCTCGACGGTCAGCGCCTTGGAGCGGAGCCGCTGATCGTGCGGGTGCTCGGTCATCAGGGCGGCGTCTCCGATGTCCTCGGGGCGGATGCCGGCGGTGACGCTGCGCCCGACGTAGTTGCGCAGGGCGGGCCGGTTGGCAAAGACCTGATCGGGGAGCGTCACCGTCTGCGACCCGACGTGCATCACCACCCGGCCGTTGTCCTGGGCCAGTCGTGCCTCGAACAGGTTCATCGAAGGCGAGCCGATGAAGGCGGCGACGAACAGGTTGTTCGGGTTGTCGTAGAGCACCTGGGGCGGGTTGACCTGCTGCAGGATTCCCCGGTTGATGACCGCGACCCTGTCGGCCATCGTCATCGCCTCGACCTGGTCGTGGGTGACGTAGAACGTGGTCACCCCCACGTCGCGCTGCAGCCCGGTGATCTGTGCCCGCATCTGGACGCGGAGCTTGGCGTCGAGGTTGGAGAGGGGCTCGTCGAGCAGGAACACCTGGGGGCTGCGCACGATGGCTCGTCCCATCGCCACCCGCTGCCGCTGGCCGCCGGAGAGCTGGGCGGGCTTGCGGTCGAGGATCTCGTGGAGCTCGAGCATCCGAGCGGCGTGGTCGACCTTCTGCTTGAGCTCGGCCTTCGGGGTCTTGGCCAACTTGAGGGCGAACCCGATGTTGTCGGCCACCGTCATGTGGGGGTAGAGGGCGTAGTTCTGGAACACCATGGCGATGTCCCGATCCTTGGGGGGAACGTCGTTGACCACCCGGCCCCCGATGCTCAGCTCACCGCTGGTTATCTCTTCGAGACCGGCGATCATGCGGAGCGTTGTCGACTTCCCGCAACCGGAGGGGCCGACCATCACGAGGAACTCGCCCTCCTCGATCTTCAGGTTGAGATCGCTGACCGCCTTGTACCCGTTGGGATATGCCTTCTCGACGTGGTCAAAAGTCACCTCGGCCACCGGTGATCCTCGCTTTCACTCGATCGCCTCACGGTAGTCCACGGCGACACCGCGTTTCCACCGAACCCGGTCAGGCCACGGTGCCCGCGTAGGTGGTGAACCGGTCGTCCCTGGCGAACCCGACCAGGGTCACCCCGAGCCGTTCGGCGGCATCGATGGCGAGCGACGAAGGCGCCGACACCGCAACCACGGTGGCGATCCCCGCCACTGCGGCCTTCTGCACGATCTCGAAGCCCGCCCGGCCGGAGACGACCAGTACCCGGTTGTCGGCGGGGAGGACCTTCCCCATGGCCGCCCACCCGACCACCTTGTCGACGGCGTTGTGTCTGCCGACGTCCTCGCGCACCACCAGGAGGGTGCCGGTGAGGTCGAACAGGGCGGCGGCGTGGAGCCCTCCGGTGGAGGCGAACCACCGCTGTCCCTCCCCGAGCCGCTCGGTGAGCGTCTCGATGACCGACGCCGCCACGGGTTCGCCGACCGGGCGTTGCCGGCACACCACCTCGATGGCGTCGATCGAAGCCTTGCCGCAGATCCCGCAGCTCGAGGTCATGAACTGGTTGCGGCGGTGGCGATCGAGATCGGGAACCTCGGCCAACCGCACCGTGACCACGTTGAACTCCTGCTCCTCCTCGGGAAGCCCGCAGTAGGCGACCGAGCGGATCACCGCCGCCGCGCTGGCGATCCCCTCGGTGATGACGAACCCGGTGGCGAGCTCGAAGTCGTTTCCGGGGGTGCGCATGGTCACCGCCAACGGCACCAGATCGTCGTCGGGGGCACCCACGGCGCCGACCCTGATCTCCATCGGCTCCTCGACCACCACCGCCTCCCGACCCGACGACTCCCCGGCGACCGTATGGCGGCGCACCCCCACCCGAACGGTCGGCGTCTTCGGCCTGTGGTGGATCGCCATGACCGGAGGCTACCTAAGGTTCGCCGTACCCCTGGCGAGTACCAATCCGCTGAAGTTCGGGGATGGCGGGGGCTTCTGCCGAACCTAAGGTTCGCCGTACCCCTGGCGAGTACCAATCCGCTGAAGTTCGGGGATGGCGAGGGACTTCTGCCGAACCCAAGACCTACCCAGCGACCGTGGCTCGGGCTCTGCGGGAGCCGCTCCCCACCGCTGGTAGGGTCTCTGCTCCCCCGCCTGGAGATTCCCGCAGATGACCACCGCCGCCCCCGCGGTCGATCTCGTCGCCGCCCGCATCGAGAACGGCGTCAAGGTGTACGGATCGGGTCAGGCCCAGGTTGTCGCCCTCAACGGGGTCACCGAGCGGTTCAGCACCGGCGAGTTCACCGCCATCATGGGGCCATCCGGGTCGGGTAAGTCCACCCTGCTCCACTGCATCGCCGGTCTCGACGACCTCACCTCCGGCTCGGTGTTCCTCGGCGGGGTAGAGCTCGGCTCGCTCAACGACAAGGAGCTGACCCACCTCCGCCGGGAGAAGGTCGGGTTCGTCTTCCAGAGCTACAACCTGGTGCCGACCCTGTCGGCCGAGGAGAACATCGTCCTCCCCCTGTCGATCGCAGGCCGCAAGCCGGACACCCGTTGGTTCGACACCGTGATCGACACCATCGGGCTGCGCACCCGCCTCGACCATCGTCCCCGCGAGCTGTCCGGCGGCCAGCAGCAGCGGGTCGCCGCCGCCAGAGCCCTGGTTTCCAAGCCGGCGATCATCTTCGCCGACGAGCCGAGCGGCAACCTCGACTCGGTCTCGGGCAACGAGCTGCTCGGGTTCATGCGCTCGGCGGTGGACAACCTCGGGCAGACCATCGTGATGGTGACCCACGATCCGAACGCGGCGGCCTACGCCGACCGCATCGTCTTCCTCGACGACGGCCGGGTGGTGGACCACATGACCCATCCCACCGCCGAGAAGGTGCTCGACCGGATGAAAGGCATCGGCGGCTGACCATGCTCAAGGCGGTCTTCAAGAGCCTGTTCGCCCACAAGACCCGGCTGATCCTGACCGCGGTCTCGATCATCCTCGGGGTGGCGTTCATCGCCGGCACCTACATCTACACCGACACCACCAGCCGCGCCTTCGACGGGATCATGGAGGAAGCCTTCAGCGGGATCGACGTGGTGGTCGCCGGTGACAGCGAGTTCACCTTCAGCGCCACCGGCATCTATTTCGACCAGAGCCTCCTCGACGACATCGCCGCCATCGACGGGGTCGCCTCGGTCGAGGCAGGTGTCGACGGCTTCGGCACCCAGATCCTCGACCCGGAAGGCGAGGCCATCGGTGGTGGAGGCCCGCCCCAGTTCTCCGGATACCTCCCCCCCGAGGTCGGCGCCGCCGGCGGCTTCGTGCTCAGGGAAGGAAGGACCCCGGCATCGAGCGGCGAGGTCGTCATCGACGCCGCATCCGCCGAGACCGCCGGGTACGCCGTGGGCGACACCGTCCCCATCGTGAGCCAGGTGCTGCCGGTCACCCGGTTCGAGCTGGTCGGGATCGTCGGGTTCGGCGAGGCCGACAACCTGGGCGGGGCCACCTTCGCCCTGTTCGACCTGCCGACGGCCCAGGCGGTGCTCGGCCAGGAGGGCAGGGTGACCGGGGCATACATCCAGGCGGAGCCCGGCGTCGACGTCGACCAGCTCACCCGCAGCGTCGGAGAGGTCCTGCCCGACAACGCCAAGGCACAGACCTCCCAGTCCGCCGCCGAGGAACAGGCGGGGGTGTTCCAGGACGCCCTCGGCTTCTTCAACACCTTCCTCCTCGTCTTCGGCTTCATCGCCCTGTTCGTCGGCACCTTCATCATCTACAACACCTTCCAGATCGTCATCGCCCAGCGGGTGCGGGAGCTGGCCCTGATGCGGGCAATCGGCTCGACCCGCAATCAGGTGCTGGGGGCGGTGCTGGCCGAGGCCCTGGTCATCGGGGTCATCGCCTCGGTCCTCGGTATCCTCGCCGGCGCCGGTCTGGCTCTGGCGCTGCGGGCGGCGCTGGAGTCGTTCGGGATCGCCCTGCCCGGCGGCGGCCTGACGATCCAGCCGAGGACCGTGATCGTGGCCATGGTGGTCGGCGTCGTGGTCACCGTGCTCTCCGCCCTCGCCCCGGCGCGGCACGCCTCGCGCATCCCACCGGTCGCCGCCATGCGCCAGGACGCCGCCCGGCCCGGGGAGCGGTCGCTGCTGTGGCGGACCATCGTCGGGCTGGTCATCCTCGCCGCCGGTGTCGGCAGCATGATGACCGGGCTGTCCGGCGACCTCGACAGCACGATCGCCTCGCTCAGCTCGGTGGGCGTCGGCGCCGCCCTCATCCTGATCGCCGCCTACGTGCTCAGCGCCCTGGTCGCCGAGCCGCTCACCCGGGCTATCGGTGCTCCGCTGGCCATGCTGCAGGGGGTGCCGGGGCGGCTGGCGCAGCGCAACGCCGGGCGGAGCCCGCGCCGGACCACGGCGACGGCGGCCGCCATCATGATCGGGATCGCCCTGATCACGCTGGTGACCGTGCTCACCGCCTCGGTGCGCGACACCATCGACGACGTGCTCAGCGGCGGGGTCGACGGCGAGGTCATCGCCACCAGCACCGACCAGTTCAGCCTCACCGGGTTCTCCCCCGCCTTTGGTGACGCCGCCGTCGCCCTCCCCGAGGTTGAGGTGGCCAGCCGCCTCCAGATCGGCCCGGTGATCCTCGACGGCGCCGAGACCTTCGTCGCCGGGATCGACGAGCATTTCGACGACCTGTTCCAGGTGGACTCGCTCGAAGGCACGTTGACCCCGAGCGACGCCGGGCTGGTGGTGCCGCTCTCGACCGCGGAGAGCAACGACTGGGTGATCGGCACCACCGTCGACCTCACCTTCGAGCAGACCGGCGGCCGGGTCTTCACCGTCGAGGGCATCATCGATGCCCCCATCGTCGACTCGCTGTCGATCAGCCGCTCCGCCTTCGATGCCAACTTCGCCATCCCCGCCGACGGCCAGATCTACTTCATGATCGCCCAGGGCACCACCCCCGAGGAGGCGGTGACGGCGATAGCCGCCGTGGCGGACGACTTCCCGACGGTGAAGGTGCAGACCCTCGACCAGCAGTCCGCGGAGCTGCAGGACTCGATCGGCACGGTGCTGGCGCTCCTCACCGCCCTGCTCGGTCTGACCATCCTCATCTCGCTGTTCGGGGTGATGAACACCCTGCTGCTGTCGGTTTACGAGCGGACCAGGGAGATCGGGCTGCTCAGGGCCGTCGGGCTCGACCGCACCCAGACCCGGCGGATGATCCGGGGCGAGGCGACGATCATCGCCATCCTGGGGGCGCTGCTCGGGGTCGGGCTGGGGATCTTCTTCGGGTGGGCGGTGGTCAGGGCCCTCGCCGCCGAGGGCTTCACCGGGTTCAGCGTCCCGGTCCCGTCGCTGCTCATCTGGATCGTGATCACCGCGATGCTGGCCGTGGTCTTCGCCATCCTCCCGGCGTGGAGGGCGTCGCGGCTCGACGTTCTCGACGCCATCGCCTACGAGTAGGGGAGGAGAGGCGCCGGTGCCCCGCCCCGCTCGGGAGAGAACACCTACGCTGTCCGGTGGTCTCCATCCCCTACATTTCTTAGGACCGAATCGCGCCGTGCTTGATGCGCTCTGGTCCTAAGAAAGCGAGAGTGAGGTCGGCATGCCGGGCGGCATCATGGGACGGCTGGCGGACGGCCCGGTACTGGGAGACGGCGGCTACCTGCTCGAGCTGGAGAAGCGGGGCTTCGTCCAGGCGGGCCCCTTCACCCCCGAGGTGGTACTCGACCATCCCGAGGCGCTGGAGGGTCTGCACCGGGAGTTCGTAAGGGCGGGCGCCGACGTCGTCCAGACCATGACGTTCTATGCCAGCGAGGACAAGCTGGCAACGGTTGGGCTGTCCGGCCAGGTCGAGGCGATCAACCGCCAGGCGGTGCAGATCGCCCGCAAGGTCGCCGCTGACGGCGATACCCTGGTGGCGGGCAACCTCTGCCTCACCTGGGGGTACCAGCCGGGCGACGCCGGGTCCGCCGACCGGGTGCGGCGGCTCTTCGACGCCCAGATAGATACCCAGCTCGACGCCGGCGGGGTCGATTTCTGGATCGGCGAGACCTTCTCGTACCTGGGCGAGGCGCTGCTGTTCGTGGAGCGGGCCGGCCGCACCGGTCTGCCGGTGATGGCAACCATGTCGTTCGACGCCGTGCCTGCCGCCTCGTACGAGGGTGACAGCCCCGCCGAGTGCGCCCGGAGGCTGGTCGACGCAGGGGCCGACATCGTCGGCACCAACTGCCTCAACGACCCGGACCTCCAGCTCCCCTGGGCGATCGAGATGCGGGCAGCCGTCGGCGTGCCCATCGCCTGCCAACCGGCCGGGTTCCGCACCACGCCCGAGCATCCCGACTTCACCGGCCGCCCCGAGTTCCCATACGGGCTCGACCCGCTGCAGCTCCCCCGTCGGGAGATGGCCCGGTTCGCCGCCGACGCCGCCGCCTCCGGGATCGGCTACATCGGGTCGTGCTGCGGGACGGCGGCGGGGCATGTGCGGGCGATGGCCAAGTCATTGGGCAAGCGCCCGGTCGAGGAGCGCACCTGGCTGTCGGACACCGGGCGCCCCATGTCGGCCTACGAGTGGCACGGCCACGAGGAGACCGAGGTCGGGTGAGGAGGTTCCGGCTCGGGATCGTCGGCATCGGCGGGATGGGGAGCGCCGCCGCCTGGTGGGCCTCGACCCGGCTCGGTGACGACGTCATCGGGTTCGAGCGGTTCGAGCTGGGGCATCGCCGCGGCGCCTCCGAGGACCACTCCCGCATCATCCGGCTGTCGTACCACCGACCCGACGCCGTCCGGCTGGCCCAGGCCGCCTACCGGACTTGGTCGGCGGTGGAGACCGTGTCCGCCGTCCGGTTGGTGGTGCGCACCGGCGGGCTCGACCTGTACCCGGCCGGTTCCTCGATCGACGCCGCCGGCTACCTCGACGCCATGGATACCTGCGGGGTCGGCTACGAGGTGCTCGATGCCGCAGACGCCATGCGACGGTGGCCGATGTTCGACCTCGACCCCGACACCACCGTGGTGCATCAGGCCGATGGAGGGCTGGTGCGGGCGGTGGCGGCCAACGCCGCCCATCGCCGGCTTGCCGTTGGCAACGGGACGACGCTGCTCGACCGGACCCCGGTGCGCCGCATCGAGCCGGCACGCGCCGGGTTCGTGATCACGGCCGGCGAGGAGCGGGTGCCGGTCGACCGTCTGATCATCACCGCAGACGCCTGGACCAACCAGGTGATCGCCGGGCTGGGGTGTTCGATCAACCTCACCGTCACCCAGGAGCAGGTCGCCTACTTCCCCAACCGCTCCGACTCGGGCACCGAGTGGATGCCGGTGTGGATCTGGATGGATGATCCCTCGTTCTACGGGCTGCCCTCCGTGGACGGATCGGGTGTCAAGATCGGACAGGACGTCGGAGGGGCCGTGGTCACCGGCGACGACCGCTCGTTCGACCCGGACCCCGGCTACCGGGAGCGACTGATCGGCTTCCAGGAGCGGTTGATCCCCGGATCGACCGGGCCGATCGTCGAGGAGCGCACCTGCCTGTACACCATGACCCCCGACCGCGAGTTCGTTCTCGACCATCTCCCCGGTCACCAGGGCGCCGTGATCGGGCTCGGGGCCGCCCACGGCTTCAAGTTCGCCTCGGTGTTCGGGCGAATCCTCTCCGACCTCGCCCTCGACGGCGCCACCGAACACGACATCACCGGCTGGTCGGCGACCCGCCCCATCCTCAACCAGGCCGGCGCCGCCACCTCGTTCCTGCTGTGACCATCGCTGCCCGGTACGACGTCGCCGTCGACCGCTCGGTGCGGGTGCGGATGGTGGACGGCGTCGAGCTGGCGCTGACCACATACCGCCCGGACGCCGCTGGTCGGTTCCCCGCCGTGGTGGAGTCGCTCCCCTACCGCAAGGACGACGACTGCTTCAGCCGCGACTGGCAGACGTTCACCTACCTCGCCGCCAGGGGGATCGCCGGGGTCCGCATCGACATCAGGGGGACGGGGGCATCGGACGGGATCGCCAGAGGCGAGTACCTACCGATCGAGCAGCAGGACAACGTCGCCGTCATGGAATGGCTGGCGAGCCAGGCGTGGTGCACCGGGCGTCTCGGGATGTGGGGCATCTCCTGGGGCGGGTTCTCGGCATTGCAGACGGCGATGCTGCGGCCGCCCATGCTGGAGGCGATCTGCGCCATGCACGCCACCCATGACCGCTTTGCCACCGACGTCCACTACATCGGCGGCGCCCTCCATCTGTTCGAGCAGGTGGACTGGCCGGTGGGGATGCTGGTCCAGAACCTGCTGCCCCCCGACCCGGACATCGTCGGGGCCCGCTGGACGGAGATGTGGCGGGCGCGACTGGAGGCGACCCCGCAGTGGCTGCCCGACTGGCTGACCCACCAGACCCGTGACGCCTTCTGGAGGCACGGCTCGCCGTGCGAGGACTACCGGGCGATCACGGCGCCGACGTTGCTCATCGGCGGCTGGCTCGATCCGTACGTGGACGGGATGCTCGAGCTGCTCGCAAACCTCGAGGCCCCGAAGCGGGCGGTGATCGGCCCGTGGGGGCACTACCGGCCCGCCACCGGGGTCCCCGGCCCCACCCTCGATCATTTCGATCTGCTGACCCGCTGGTTCACCCAGTGGCTCACCGACGAGGACACCGGGGTGATGGACGACCCGCTGCTCACCACCTACGTCCGCTCCGGCCCGCCGTACGACCCGCCCGACGGTGCCGCCCCGGGCTCATGGCGGGCCGAACCGGCGTGGCCCCTCACCGACGGCGAGCGGTCGGTGCTCCATCTCGACCGAGGCCGCCTGACCGATGCGCCCGCCCCCGGTCGCCGACGCCGTCTCCTGGGTGGGGCCATGGACCATCGGCACCGCCAGCCCGTTCTGGGACCTCGCCGGGACCGGGTCGTCGGACACGTCGGGTGACGATGCCTCCGCCCTGGTGTGGGAAATCGACAGGCTGCCCGGCCCGGTCGAGATCCTGGGGAGGGTCGAGGTGACGGTCGATGTCGAGGTCGACCAACCGGGGGGCCGGCTCATCGCCCATGTGGTGGACGTGGCCCCCGACGGATCCTGCTGGTTCGTCACCAGGGGGGTGCTCAACCTGGCGCACCGGTCCGACATGGCCGCCCCCGAGGTGGAGCCGGTCGGCGAGCCATTCCCGGTGACGGTGGCCACGGTGCACACCTCCGCCGTGTTCGGCGCCGGTCACCGGATCCGGGTCACCCTGGCGGGGGCGGACTTCCCGGTGGTGATGCCGCCACCCCGCCCCGTTCGGCTCACCATCCACACCGGGCCGGGACACCAGGGCCGGTTGGTCCTCCCGGTGGTGCCGCCGCGGCCGCCCCCCCGCACCCTGACCATCCCCGCCGCCGTTCCCCAGCCGGAACCGTCCTCCCGGCTCAGGGACGTCGACCGGCACCTGATCGAGCGTCTTGACACCGGGATCCGGGTCTCCCGGCAGGTCGACACCGTCGAGCTCCAGCCGGAGCGGGGACCGCTCACCTACCGATGGAGGCAGGACACCTGGGTGGAGGGCGACCACGCCGACCCGACGGCCTTCCGAGCCGGGGCCGGCGCCACCACCGCTCTCGAGCGCCGGGGCTGGGCCGTGGGGGCGCAGGCCGACGTCGCCCTCACCGCCGACGCATCCGATCTGCATCTGGCCATCTCGGTGCGGGTCACCCAGGACGGCGAGTCGGTGTGGGCCGACCGCATCGTCCGGTCGATCCCCAGGCAGTGGACGTGACCACGGCTCAGGAGCGACGCCTGGTCAACCGGAACATCACGCCGTGCAGATCGTTGGCCAGACCCATCGAGGGATCGGCGAGCGTCTCCATCAACTCGAAGTCCGCACCGAGGACGCGGTCGATCTCTCGGCGCTAGCCCGCCACGTCGAGCCCCTTGGCCAGGCTGACGGCGAGCAGCAACGCCCCCCGCGGTCGCGTCCATCTGGCCAGGTTCGCCGCATACGGTGCCTGCAGGCCCGGAGGGATCATATGGAAGCAGCCTCGATCGAGGACGGCGTCGAAGCTCCGATCCGGCAGCGTGCCGCTCGACGTGGCATCGGCGGCGAGGAAGGTGACCCCTGCCACCGAGCCGTGGGTGTCACGGGCACGCTCGATGGCGTGGTCGGAGAAGTCGAACCCCACCACCTCGAACCCGCGCCCGGCCAACCAGGCGGCATGCTCCCCCGAGCCACATCCGACATCGAGGATCTCGGCACCGGGCGCCAACCACCCCTCCTCGACCGCCCGTTCCAGGGTCTCGCCACCTCCGGCGCTCTGCCAGGGGCAGGACCCGCGCCTGGCCCAGCGTTGGTCCCAACGCCGCTGTCGCATCTTTCGCTGCACGCTCGCGGGCATAGCCTTCTCGGCGGCACGGGTGATCGCCTTGCGGGTCCGTCCGATGGCGGACATCGACACCCCCTGTCCCAATCTCCTCGACAACTCCCTGCTGGAACGGTACACCGATGGGGCGATCGACCCCTTGCCATTTACAGGATGGGGTGAGCCAATGGCCGGATCGCCGGTCGAAACACCCCGACGCTGGGGAGCGCCGCCGTGTAGCCTGCGCAGTCCGCCGGAGGTGTGGTCGGGGGGTCGGACCGCCGGGGAGACGACGGCTGTTCGGCCGCCTGGTTCGAGCCGGCAACTGGAGGTGCGATCGTGCGCAGGTCCCTCGTTCTCGTCTCGCTGGCTACCCTGGTTGCTCTCATGGCACCGGCGGCCACCGCCCAGGATGACGAGGAGGTCACCCTCACCGTCGGGCTCGGTCAGCCGCTCGACACCCTCAACGTCACCGCAGGCTTCCTGGTCAGCGAGTACGAGTTCTGGACGCTGCAGTACGCCACCCTCACCGACAAGGCTGCCGAGGATTTCGCCACCATCCCCGGTCTGGCCGAATCGTGGGAAGCCTCCGACGACGGCCTCACCTACACCTACACGCTGCGGGAGGGGCTGGTGTGGTCGGACGGTGAGCCGCTCACCGCCGAGGACGTGGCCTGGACCGTGAACACGTCGGCCGAGCAGGAGTGGCTGAACCATGCCGCCACCACGGGAAACCTGGCGGCGACCGTGATCGACGAGCGCACCGTCGAGATCACCACCTCGGTCCCCGACCCCCGACTCCCCCAGATGGACGCCTACATCCTGCCCAGGCACATCTGGGAGGAGCAGGCGGCGGACGGCGATCCCTCCGACTACCCGGCGGATGACGGCGTCGGCAGCGGCCCCTACGTCCTCGAGCAGAACCAGCCCGAGGAGTTCCTCCGGCTCGGCGCCAACGACACCTACTGGGGAGGGCGCCCCACCGTCGACACCATCATCTTCCGGATCTTCTCCAATGCCGATGCGATGGTGGCCGCCCTCGAGACCGGCGAGATCGACGCCGCCCACGGCATCCCGGCCAACAGCGTCGAGCGCCTGCTGGAGAACGACGAGATCACGGTGATCGAGGGCCAGCAGGGCGGCTTCGACGAGATCGCCTTCAACCTCGGCGACGGCGTCGGCCAACCCCACCCGGCGCTGCTCGATCTCGAGTTCCGCACCGCCATCGCCCACTCTCTCGACAAGGAGGCGGCCTTGGAGGACATCCTCTTCGGGCTGGGCGAGGTGGCCACCACCATCAGCCCCGGGGCCGACCCCAAGTGGCGTCCCCAGCTGACCGAGGAGGAGGTCTTCGAGTACGACGTGGCGCGGGCCAACCAGATCCTCGACGACGCCGGGTATCTCGACACCAACGGCGACGGCGGTCGCGAGATGCCCGGCGGCGGCGACAACATCGTGCTCCGCCACATGGTGAACAGCGATTCGGACACGGCTGCAGCCGTCGCCGAGTTCCTCACCGGCTGGCTCGCCGCCATCGGGATCGGGGTCGAAACCTCATCCTTCGACGAGGGGCAGCTGATCGAGGTGATCGGCCGGGGCGACTACGACAGCTTCTTCTGGGGCTGGACCCCGTTCGTGGATCCCGACCCGATGCTGTCGTACTTCACCAGCGATCTCCTCCCGTACGCCGAGGACGCAAGCGACTACTACAACGACGCCAACTGGGCGGATCCCGAGTACGACCGGCTCTACGCCGAACAGCACGTCGACCTCGACCCCGAGAGTCGAGTGGAGACCGTCCACGAGATGCTGCGGATCTTCTACGCCGCCGCCGGCTACCTCCCGCTGTGGTACGCCCCAGATCTCCAGGCCTACCGCAACGACCGCTTCGAGGGATGGGTGCGCCAGCCGGCGGACATCGGCCCGGTGATGTTCTCCAACAGCTCGCCCTCATACGTCATGCTCACCCCGGTCGGCGTCGATGGAGCCACCGACGGGACCACGGACGGCACCAGTGACGGAGCGGCGGCCCCGGCGGACACCGACGGAGAAGGCGGGACCAGCCCGCTGCTCCTGGTTGGGGCCGGTCTCGGCGCCGCCCTGCTCGCCGCCCTCGGGGTGGTGGCGTTGCGACGGAGGAAGGCCACCGGAGACGACCGGGAGTAGCCGCTGAGCCTCCGCACCCTCACCGGCAAGGTGGCGGGGTCGATCCTGACCTTGCTGTTCGTCCTCGTGGTCAACTTCTTCCTGTTCCGTGTGGTCCAGTCGGACCCCATCGCCACCCTCTTCCGGGGGCGCAACATCTCGGCCGAGACCAGAGCCGAGCTGGCCAGGCAGTTCGGTCTGGACAAGTCCACCCCCGAGCAGTTCGTGTTCTATCTGCGGGAGACGGCCCAACTCAACCTGGGGGTGTCGTACCAGAGCAGGCGACCGGTGTGGGACGAGATCAGCGCCCGCATCCCCAACACCGTGCTGCTGGTGGGCACCTCGGCGGCGTTGTCGGCCCTGATCGGGACCGCCGCCGGCATCGTCTCGGCGTGGCGACGAGGCTCGACCACCGACTACTCGCTCACCACCTCGACCATGGTGCTGTACTCGATGCCGGACTTCTGGCTGGGGATGATCCTGCTGTCGGTATTCGCCGTCTCCCTCGGCTGGTTCCCGATCGGGGGGATCGTCGACCCGGGGACCAACCCGACGGGGATGGCACGCGCCCTCGATCAGCTCCACCACCTGGTGCTGCCGGGGCTCACCCTCACCCTGGCCTACCTGGGCGAGTACGCCATCGTCACCCGAAGCTCGCTGCTCGACGTCATGGGTGAAGACTATCTGCACGTGGCCCGGGCCAAGGGGCTGCGCGAGATCAAGGTGCGCGACCGCCACGCCGTCCCCAACGCCCTGCTTCCCGTCGTCACCCTCTCCGCCATCAACTTCGGCTTCGTCCTCTCCGGGGCCATCGCCGTCGAGACGTTGTACTCGTGGCCCGGTCTGGGCAAGGCGACCGCCGATGCCATACGCGGCCCCGACCTGCCCATGCTCCAAGGCCTGTTCCTGGTGTTCAGCGCCGCCGTCATCGTCTTCAACCTGATCGCCGACCTCGCCTACACCTGGCTCGATCCCAGGGTCCGGACCGGATGACTGCGGCGATCCATCCCGGGAGGCTGCAACGGGGTCGGTCCTCGCTGAGCCGCGCCCTGCGGTCGCTGTGGCGTTCGACCCCGGGCCGGATCGGGCTGCTGGTACTGCTGGTGTTCGTGCTCATCGCCGTGTTGGCCCCGCTGCTCGCCTCCACCACGGGGCTCAACCCGGTCAGCGCCCGCGCCGCCGGCAACCCGCAGTGGGGCTCCCCATCCGAGCACCCCCCGCTCGGCACCGACAACCTGCGCCGCTCGGTGTGGGCCCAGTTCGTGTGGGGATCCCGGGTGAGCCTGTTCGTCGGGCTGGCGGCCACCGTGCTCACCATCGCCGTCGGGTCGGTGGTGGGGATCGTCTCCGGCTTCCTCGGGGGGAAGACCGACTCGACCCTGATGCGGATCACCGAATGGTTCCTGGTGATCCCGTTCCTCCCCCTGGCGATCGTGCTCGCCTCGATCCTGGGGCGGTCGGTGTGGAACATCATCTTCGTGATCGGGATCACGTCGTGGCCTTCGACCGCCCGGCTGGTCCGCGCCCAGGTGCTCACCGTCAAACAGCGCGCCTTCGTCGACCGGGCCCGATCGCTGGGGGCGTCGAACCGGCACATCGTCGCCAACCACATCCTCCCCAACGTCAGCGGGCTGATCCTGGCCAACACCACCCTGGCGGTGCCGGTATCGATCCTCACCGAGACCACACTGAGCTTCCTCGGGCTCGGGGACTCGCAACGGGCATCGTGGGGGAAGACGCTGGAGGAGGCGTTCGTCAACGGGGCGATCAGCAGGGGCGCCTGGTGGTATTACCTCCCCGCCGGTCTCGGGATCGTCGCCGTGGTCCTCGCCTTCACCCTGATCGGGCAGCGGCTGGAGGAGATCGTGAACCCGCGGCTGGGGAACGAGTCATGAACCAGTGACCGAGCCGCTGCTCTCCGTGCGCCATGTCACCGTGACCTACCGGGCCTCGACCCGGCCGGTGCCTGCGGTGCGCGGGGTCAGCTTCGACCTCGCCACCGGGGCTTCGCTGGGGCTGGCCGGGGAATCGGGATGCGGGAAGACGACCCTGGCCAACGCCATCCTGCGTCTGCTCCCCGCCGACGCCGCCCACACCGGCGAGGTGCTGCTCGACGGTGAGGATGTCTTCACCATGAAGCCCGGTCGGCTGCGGGCGGTGCGGTGGACCAAGGCGGCGGTGATCTTCCAGGGAGCGCTCCACGCCCTCAACCCGGTGCAGCGGATCGGGAAGCAGATCGCCGAGCCCATCCTCCTCCACCGGACGGCGAAGTCGGAGCAGGCGGCGAGGGCAAGGGTGGGCGAGCTGCTCGAACAGGTCGGGCTCCCCGCCTCGCGGGCAGCCGACTATCCCCACGAGCTGTCGGGGGGCCAGCGCCAGCGGGTGCTCATCGCCATGGCGCTCGCCTGCGACCCGCTGCTCCTGGTGGCGGACGAGCCCACCACGGCGCTCGACCTGATGGTGCAGGCCCAGGTGCTCTCCCTGCTCGCCCGGCTCAGGGCCGAACGGGGGCTGGCCATGATGTTCATCACCCACGACCTCTCCGTCCTCACCTCGGTGTGCGACCGGCTGGCGGTGATGTACGCCGGTCGGGTGGTCGAGGAGGGGCCGAGCGACACCGTGTTCGAGGACCCCAGGCACCCCTACACCCGGGCGCTCGCCGCCGCCTTCCCCACCATCGGCGACCAGGCGTCGCGGATGCATCCCACCGGGCTCGGCGGCGACCCACCCGATCCCGCCGACCTCCCCAGCGGGTGCACCTTCAACCCGCGGTGCCCGCTGGTCGAGGAACGCTGCCACCGCATCGACCCCGGCCTGTACGAAGCGGGCGGGGGCCGCCGGGCGGCCTGCGTCCTGGTGGGTGGGCCGTGACCACCCCGTTCGTCGAGATCCGAGACCTCCACCTCGCCTTCGGGAAGGCCCGGGTGCTGGACGGGGTGTCGCTGCGGGTGCTCCCCGGCGAGGTGCTCGCCCTGGTGGGCGAGTCGGGGTCGGGCAAGACCACCCTGATCCGCACCATCCAGGGTCTCCAGCCAGTCGACGCCGGGGTGATCGAGGTTGGTGGGGAGCCAGCGACCGGGCGCCACCGCGACGGTATCCAGATGGTGTTCCAGGACCCCACCGGTGCCCTCAACCCGCGCCGCACCGTGTACGATGCGGTGGCCGAAGGGTTGCGGGTCCATGGCCGCACCGCCGAGGAGGGGGCCCGGGTCGATGAGGCGCTGGCCATGTCCGGGCTCCGTCCCCCGGGCCGGTACACCGCCCTGTACCCCCACGAGCTGTCGGGAGGTCAGCGGCAACGGGTGGTGATCGCCGGAGCGATGGTCACCACCCCCAGGCTGCTGCTCGCCGACGAACCGGTCGCCAGCCTCGACGCCTCCATCAGGGGCGAGATCCTGGGACTGTTGCGTGATCTCGTTGACCGGACCGGGCTGGCGGTGCTCTGCGTCACCCACGACATGGGGCTGGCGTGGAACATCGCCGACCGGGTGGCGGTGATGTACCTGGGACGCATCGTCGAGGTGGGCCCCACCGAGCAGCTCCTCGCCGACCCCCAGCACCCGTACACCAGGGCGCTGCTGTCGGTGACACCCGAGGCGACCGGGAGAGCGCCGCAGATCCTCACCGGCGAGATCCCCGACCCGAAACGGATACCGGCCGGTTGCCGGTTCCATCCCCGCTGCCCCCTGCTCAAATCGGGCACGGTCGACCACCTCGCCCCGAGATGCCGGGGAGAGGACCCGGCGGTGCTGCTGGCAGATGCAGTGCGGGCGGCGGCCTGCCACGCGGTGCCGGCGACGCCCTGACCGGTCCCTCGCACCACCGGTGAGCCACAAACCGACGGTACGGTCGGTCTACGGCTCACCGGTCGTTGGAGCCGGGTGTCAGCGGCCTGCTTCCGGCTCCTCGGGCTCGGGGAGCACTTCCCAGCCGACCGCCTGGTCGACCAGGTACTCGGAGATCTCACGACACCGGTCGAGCATGTCGCACATGGTGTCCCTGCCCATCATCACGTCGACCAGGTTCACCTGGGTCCGACCCACCAGACCCAGCCGGCGTTCCGGCTGCGCCTCCAGTGCCCCGATCGAGTCGACCGCCGAGACCTCGACGGGGATCTCGGTTCCGGACACCCCTCCCAGCTCGGCGCCGAGGATGACGAGGTCCGGCGGGTTGCCCAGCGGCGGGAGCGACCAGTTGAAGGAGAGGGGCAGCATGTAGTCGCCCTCGGGCTCATGGAAGTCGTCGTACATCTCGTCGACCTTGTCCTCGAGACCGAGCAACACCCGCGGCTCGACGTCGAAGGCGAGGTTGAGGTCGAGCGGCCCGTTGCACGCCGATTCGGGATGGAGGTCGACCTCCCACGACTGACGCAGCGAGTACGTCTCGATGAAGTGACGCTCGTCGTGGACATGGAAGCCGTGCTCGACCGCATGGTCCTTGAGATAGGTGATGAACCCGGCGATGTCGATGGCCAACGACCGCTCCTCGGCGTGGGATGCCCCAACGTTATCGCGACCCTGATCCGGGGGGAACGGGCTGCCCGCCCCGGCGGCCCGGCCGACGACCCGGTACCCCGACGTTCGAGCGTCTGACCTGGCGCGGGCCGAGTCAGGGGCTCGAGGTTCGGAAGCTGCTCAGTCGATGAGCCGGATGAAGACCCCGCCCCAAACCTTGGGCTCGAACCAGGTCGACTTGGGCGGCATCACCAGCCCGGCGGCTGCGATGTCGAGCACGTCGGATACCTCGGTCGGGTAGAGCAGGAAGCACACCTCGCACCCCCACGCCTCCGCGTCGGGAACCCCGGGACCGGCGACGTACCGGAGGTTGGGGTCGGTGCGGGGATCGTCGATGCCCAGGATCGGGCCCAGCACGAGATCCTGGAGCAGCACCGCATCCAACGCCCCGTAGAGGTCGTCGGGGATGAGCCGCTCGGGGATGGTGGTCATCCACGAGCGGCCGCCGCCGATCATCCCGACCGAACCCCGCCGCTCCGGGCGCGGGTCGACGTCATCGCCCAGCTCGTCGACGGTCACCACCGACCCGAGCCGCTTCACCAGGTCGTCGAGGTCGCCGTGCACACCGGCGACGCACCGGTTGAACTCGAACAGGGTCAGGGCGTCGTCGCCGTAGAGGGCGGCGAGCACGTAGCGGTACCCGGGCTCGGGATCGGGCGACGGGTCGTTGGCGTCCCTCCAGCGGGCGTAGCGGGAGGCGGCGGCGAGGCGATGGTGCCCGTCGGTGATGTACAGCGCCCCGATGGCGTCGAATCGGCGTTGCATGGCGTCCCCGCTCCCGGGGTCGACCCGCCACACCCGCTGTCTGGTGCCGTCGCCGGTGACGAAGTCGAGCACGGGGCGGTTCCCCCGGACGTCGCCGATCATCCGGTCGATCTCGCCGTCGCCCCGATAGGTGATCGAGACCGGGTCGGTGTGGGCCCCCACCTTGAGCAGATGCCGGGCGAGAAGATCCTCGGTCGGGGTGCGGGTGTGCTCGTGGCGCTTGATCCTCCCGTCCCGATAACCTTCGACCCTCACCTCGGCCACCACCCCGGCGGCGCTCACCCCTCCGCTGTCGATCTGGTAGACGTAGAAGGCAGGGTCGAACGGGGCGCTCAGGACACCCGCCTCGATCATGGCGTCCAGCCGGGGCCGGCCGTGGGAGGCCTCGGCGGTTCCATCGGGCCCACCCTCCACCGTGTCGATGCCGCTGCGGATGACGTGGACCAGGCTGTGCTCGTTTCCCTCGAGCATGTCCAGCCACTCGGAGACGGTGAGCCCCCCCAGCGGCGGGGTCGCCACCTCAGCGGCGTACTCCGGTGCGGGCAGGCAGACCGGGATTGGTCGAATCAGGTTCAACGCCCGCTCACCGACACTCCGAACACATCCAGCGACTCCCGAACCTGCCGGACCGTGTCGTCGATGAGGTCGCCGTACACGTGGATGGTGGCGGTGGCTGCCTGCTCCCCGTCGAAGATCCGGTTCTCCATGTGCTGCACGTTGAGCCCGGAGCTGCGCAGGATCCCGAGCACCCTGGCCAGGACCCCGACCCGGTTGTGGTGCCGCACCGAGATGACGACCGTGCCGTGCGCCTCGCGGGCGAGGTTGACGCAGTTGCGGATCACCCCGCGCCCGAAGTCGTTCATGATCGCCAGCACCTCGTCGGCGATGGCGTCCTGCGACTGGTCGGTTGAGGCCCCGATGTGGTGGGTGGCGTAGACATGGGGATGCTTGGCCAGCGGCGAGTCGAACTCGGCGGTTCCTGCCGCCGGCTCGTTGGCGAACACGTCGAGGCCCACCCGCAGGTCCTTGTCGACGATCGCCTCCAGCAGCGCCTCCTCGTCGATGATGTCGCCCCTGGAAGTGTTGATCAGAAAGGCGCCATCACGCATGTGGGAGAGGAACTCGCCCGAGACCATCCCGATCGTCTCGGTGGTGGCGGGGACATGAAGGGTGACCACGTCGGACATTCCGAGCAGGTCGAAGCGGTCGGGCACCACCGTGATGTCGAGCTCGTCGATCAGGGCCTGCTGCTCGTCGGTCCTGCCCGGACGCTCCTCGGTGGCAATCACCATGTCGAAGGCGGCCGCCCTCCTCGCCACCTCCGACCCGATCTCGCCCAGCCCGATGATCCCGAGGGTCCGCCCGGCGAGCCCGCGCGCCTTTGCGTACTCCTTCTTCCGCCACTGCCCCGAGCGCAGCGCGGTCACCGCGTCCGGGATGCGACGGTCGATCGCCGTTATCAGACCCATGGTGAGCTCGGCGACGGCGACGGCGTTCTTGCCGGGCGTGTTGCACACGTACACGCCCCGGTTGGCGGCGGAGCGCCAGTCGATGGTGTTCACCCCGGCTCCTGCCCTGATGATCAGGGCGAGCTCGGTGGCGGCGTCGATGACGTCTGCGGTGACCTTGGTGGAGCGGACCACCAGCGCCTCCTGCCCGGCTACCGCCTCGATGAGGGTGGTCTCGTCGGGGTTCCACAGGGTGAGCTGGTGTCGGGAGGCGAGCACGTCGAGGTGCGACTGGGGAAGCCTGTCGGCGATGAGGATCTTCATGGTGGCCCCATGATCACACCTCGAGGTCGGCGGGGAGTGGACGTCCCCCGGTGTGGTCCAGCCAGTCGCCTTCGGGGAGCAGCACCCCGGTCGAGACCGGGCCCCGCCACCGGTACACCCAGGCCTCGGTCTGCGGTTCGAGCAGCGGCTCCGCCACCCTGAGGTAGCGGGAGGCGGCCTTGTCCTCGGGCAGGAAGCCCTCGAAGTCGTCGAGCATCGCCACCAGGTCGTCGGGAACGTCGAACAGGTCGCCCCGCACCATCCGGTCACCGGACACCAGCCCCGGATGCCAGCTCACCGCGTACAGGTCGCCCCGGATCAGGCACGGACCGAGATGGGTGACCCGACCGGTGATCCCCAGCCGCTCCATGGCGCCGCCCCCGGGGCGCAGGGTCCCGTAGAAGGCGAACGGCAGCGAGGTCACGGGCGGATCACCCCATTGCGGTCGAGCGGCCGCCGGCCCCGGTGCACCATCTGGGGCAGGCTAGGCCCCGAACCCTGGCTGCCGCCCGCTCGTTAGCCTTACCGCCCGCTTCCGGAGGAGCCCAGTGACCAACGACCATCCCGTCTTCGAGCTGAGCGACAGGCTGGTCGACGAGCTGTGCACCCTGTTCCCGGACGAGGCCACCTACCTCGGGGTGGCGGGGCACGACGACCGATGGCCCGATCTGTCCCCTGACGGGAACACGGCCGCCGAAGCGGCGATCAGGGACATGCGGGCCAGGATCGACCGGCTCCCCAGGGCCGACCATCCGTTCGACCGGTTGGCGGTCGACGTCGCCAAGGACCACCTCGACAACCTGATCGGCTACTACCACGCCCAGCTCCCCCTCCTCCATCTCAACTCGATCACCGGCCCGGTGCAGAACCTGCGCGAGATGTTCGACCACATGGACACCGGATCGGTCGAGGGATGGGCGAACATCGCCACCCGCCTGGAAGGGCTGGGTGCGGCGCTCGGCGGTTACGTCGCCACCTTGGAGACGGGGCGGGCCGGCGGCAACGTGGTCGCCATCCGCCAGGTGGAGGAGGCGATCCGCCAGACCTCGGTGACCGCCTCCGAGGCGTCGTCGTTCGTCGCCCTGGTCGAGGCGTACGAGCGAGCCGGCATCGGAGACGACGCCCTGGCCGGCCGGCTGGTCTCCGCCGTCGACTCCGGACGGGCGGCGTACGCCGAGCTGGTCGACTACCTCGCAACCAGCTACGCCCCGGCCGCCGTCGCCGACGACCCGGTCGGTCTGGACCGCTACCGCGTCGATGCGCGGCGAATGCTCGGCACCGACCTCGACTTCGACGAGACCTACGCCTGGGGTTGGGAGGAGGTCGAGCGGATCCGGGGACGGATGGAGACGGTCGCCGCCGAGATCGTTCCCGGAGGATCGATCGACGACGCCCTCACCGTGCTCAAGACCGATCCCGCCCGCAGCGCCAACCCGGACGATCTCGTCGCCTTCCTCTCCGCCCGCATCGACGAGGCGCTCGACCGGCTTGCGGGCACCCACTTCGACGTCCCCGACCAGATCAGACGTTGCGATGTCAAGCTGGCCCCTCCGGGCGGCTCGCTCGGCGCCTACTACGTCGGGCCCAGCGAGGACTTCACCAGGCCGGGCTCGGTGTGGTGGTCGATCGAGCAGGGAAAGCCCGTGCCGCTGTACGACGAGGTCTCCGCCGCCTACCACGAGGGCTTCCCGGGGCACCACCTCCAGGTGGGGATCCAGGTGTCGCTGCGGGAGCGGCTCAGCCGGCTCCACCGCATGTGCGTGTGGATGCCGGGGACCGGCGAGGGTTGGGCTCTGTACGCCGAGCGGCTGATGGACGAGCTGGGCTACCTCGACAAACCGGACTACGTGCTCGGCTTCCTCGCCGGCCAGATGCTCCGGGCGGTCAGGGTGGTGGCCGACCTGGGCAACCATCTCGGGTATCGCATCCCCGATGGGCAGCCCTTCCATCCGGGTGAAGCGTGGGGCTTCGACACCACCGTCGAGATGCTGGAGCGCTACGCCACCCTGGACCACCCCTATGCCGTCTCCGAGACCAATAGGTACCTCGGCTGGCCCGCCCAGGCCATCGCCTACAAGGTGGGCGAGCGGCAGATCATCCAGGTGCGCGACGAGATGCGCAGGCGTGAGGGCCACCGGTTCGACCTCAAGGACTTCCACCGCCGCCTGCTCGAGGTGGGCCCGGTCGGACTGGATCTGATGCGAAGCGTCGTGCTCGATCGGTGAGTTGCAACCGAAGGGCGCCCGTCGGGGTTCTCTTCCATGACCGACCAGGAGCACCGGCAGATGAGCCTTGACCACGACCCGCTGCGACCCCTCGCCCGCCGCTTGGCGACGGGCAGGGACGCCGCCTTTCCCGACCTGGTCGATGCGCTGTCCTCGCCGGTCTTCTCGTCGGTGCTGCGACTGACCGGCAACCGCCACGACGCCGAGGACATCACCCAGGAGACCTTCATCAGGGCGTACCACGCCCTGGGAAGGTACCCGGTCGACCAGATCAGCGGGCTCCGGCTCCGGCCATGGGTGTGGACCATCGCCCTCAACCTGTGCCGCAACCACGCCAGGGGGCGGAGCAGGCGACCGGCGATCACACCGCTCGACACGACCAACCACCCCGCCGACCCTGCATCGACCGAGACCGAGGCGCTCGCCGGGATCGACGATTTCTGGCAGCGAAGGCTGGCTGCACTCCCCGACCATGTGCGGACGGCGGTGGTGCTGCGCCACATCGGCGATCTCGGCTACCCCGACATCGCCGAGACGGTGAACCGGCCGGTCGGAACCGTCAAGTCCGACGTCCACCGAGGGATCGAGCGGCTCCGGCGGATGCTCGAAGAGGAAGGATGAATCCCATGACCACATCTCCCGTGACCGAGGCGCTCGCCGCACTGGTCGAGCCCACCCCCGAGCACGTCACCACCCTGATCCTGGCCGGGGTCGGCCTGGCCGACCGGGTCGCCACCGTCGAAGGACCGCTGGGCCCGGTGCGGGTGTTCTTCACCGACGCCGGGGTGACCGGCCTGGTGCCTGCGGAGCGCTTCGACGAGTACGTTGCCAACCGCGCCACCCGACCCTACGTCGCGGTCGACGCCCTCCCCGACCCGATGGCGAACCGGGTGCGCAAGGCGCTCGACACCGGCCGGCTGGGATCGCTCCGGGTCGACCTGTCCGGTCTGTCGGAGTTCCAGCAGGCGGTGCTGCGCAAGACTGCCGAGATCCCCCCGGGCGAGCTCCGCCCCTACGGCTGGGTGGCCCGCGAGATCGGCAAGCCCGGTGCGACCCGTGCCGTGGGGACCGCCCTCAACCGGAACCCGGTGCCGATCCTCATCCCGTGCCACCGGGTCAACCGCGGCGACGGACTCGTCGGCCAGTACGGCTTCGGCCCCGAGATGAAGCGGCGGCTCCTCGTCCACGAGGGGCTCGACCCCGACCACCTCGATGCGGATGCCGACCGTGGGGTCCGCTTGGTGGGCAGCGACACCACCGGGGTCTTCTGCCTCCCCACCTGCCGCCACGCCAAGCGCATCACCGGCGCCCACCGCGTGGAGTTCCGCGACGAGCGACAGGCAACCAGGGCCGGCTACCGCCCCTGCCAGGTCTGCCGCCCCGCAGCCGCCTGACGCGGATTCTGTTTCCCCTCCCCCTGGGGGGAGGGTGGCTGAGCCGGTCGCCGAAGGCGGACAAGCACAGCCGGGGCGGGGGAAGACAGCCAGACCGGGCCGGGCCGGGCCGCCGTCTCGGTATCCCACCCCGGCTCGCAGAGCCTTCGCCACCCCTCCCAATGGGAGGGGAAAAGAGCGGGGGAAGGCCAGCCCGGACACGCCGGCGTCTCGGTATCCCACCCCGGCTCGCAGAGCCTCGCCACCTCCGTCTGTTTCCCCTCCCCCTACGGGGGGAGGGGTGGCTGAGCCGGTCGCCGAAGGCGGACAAGCACAGCCGGGGCGGGGGAAGACAGCCAGACCGGGCCGGGCCGGGCCGGCGTCTCGGTATCCCACCCCGGCTCGCAGAGCCTCGCCACCCCTCCCAATGGGAGGGGAAAAGAGCGGGGGAAAGCAACCAGATCGGACACGCCGGCGTCTCGGTATCCCACCCCGGCTCGCAGAGCCTCGGCACCCCCTCCCAACGGGAGGGGAAAGAAGAATGAGAGGGGACACAGGAGCGGGAAACGTGACGGGACTACGCTTTCAGGATGAGCTCTGACGCCTTGATCGAGACGATCCGGTCCTCCGTCATCGGCGACGACATCGCCGTCGACGGGCCGTTCGGGCCGCACCGCGTCACCTATGCCGACTACACCGCCTCGGGCCGGGCCCTCACCTTCATCGAGGAGTTCATCGCCGAGGCGGTGCTGCCCCTGTACGCCAACACCCACACCGAGTCCTCGGGCACGGGTCTGCAGACCACCCGGCTGCGCGAGGAGGCGCGCCACATCGTGCGCCGCTGCGTCGGAGCCACCGACGAGCACGCCGTGCTCTTCTCCGGCTCGGGCATGACCGGGGCGATGGACAAGCTGATCGGGGTGCTCGGGCTGCGGATCCCGGCCAACCTCGACGACCGCTACCGGCTCAGCGACAGCATTCCCCAGGACGACCGCCCGGTGGTCTTCATCGGGCCGTACGAGCACCACTCCAACGAGCTGCCGTGGCGGGAGTCGATCGCCGAGGTGATCACCATCCCCGAGGACGCCGACGGCCACATCGACCTGGCCGTGCTCGACAAGGAATTGACCACGTACGCCGACCGGCCGCTGCGGATCGGCTCGTTCTCGGCGGCATCCAACGTCACCGGGATCATCAGCGATGTCGACGCCATCTCGACGCTGCTCCATCACCACGGTGCCCTGTCGTTCTGGGACTACGCCGCCGCCGCGCCGTACGTGGGGATCGACATGCGCAGCCCCGAGGACGGCAACCCGGCATACCTCGACGCCATCGTGCTCTCTCCCCACAAGCTGATCGGCGGACCGGGGACCCCTGGCCTGCTGGTGGCCCGCAAGGAGCTGTTCACCAACCGGGTGCCCGCCGTCCCCGGCGGGGGCACCATCTCGTACGTCAACTCGATCGGGCATCTCTACCTCGACGACATCGAGATGCGGGAGGAGGGCGGCACCCCGGACATCGTGGGCTCGATCCGCACCGGGCTGATCTTCCAGCTCAAGGAGGCGGTCGGGGTCGCCGCCATCCGGGAGCGCGAGGAGTCGTTCGTGACCAGGGCGGTCGCCACCTGGTCGGCGAACCCCAACATCAACGTCCTCGGCAACCACGACGCCGAGCGTCTCTCGATCGTTTCGTTCGTGGTACGCCACGGCGAGCGCCAGCTCCACCACAACTTCGTGGTGGCGGTGCTCAACGACCTGTTCGGCATCCAGTCAAGGGGCGGGTGCTCGTGCGCCGGCCCGTACGGCCACGTCCTGCTCGGGATCGACCTGGAGACGTCGCGCGTGATCGAACGTGAGGTTGTGCGGGGCTGCAACGGGATCAAGCCGGGTTGGGTGCGGGTCAACTTCAACTATTTCATCTCGGAGGCGGTGTTCTCGTTCATCGTCGACGCCGTCAACCTGGTCGCCGCCCAGGGCTGGCGGCTGCTCCCCTACTACGCCTTCGACCCGGCCAGCGGTCTGTGGCGACACCGCGACCCGGTCCCCGATCCCGCCTTCAGTCTCGACTCGATCGGCTACGTCGACGGGATCATGCGGTGGCAGCATGAGCCCCGCAGCCATTCGGACGGCGACCTCGCCGGCTACCTGACCGACGCCGCCGCCCTGTTCGAGCGGCTCGCCACCGAGCCGCCACCGCCGGCGATGGATCGTCACCAGTCGACCGAGGACTTCGAGAATCTCCGCTGGTTCCCGCTTCCTGACGAAGCCGCCCCCCGCTCCGTGACCTGGCGTCCGCTGACGGGCACCGCCCCGGATTGGTACGAGCGTTCGCTCGCCGTCCCCTACGCCGACCACGTCATCGAGGTGGCAGGCACCCCGGTGCACTACATCGACTGGGGCAGCCCCGGCTATCCCGGGCTGGTGCTGGTGCACGGCGGCGCCGCCCACGCGCACTGGTGGAGCTTTCTCGGCCCGTTCTTCTCCGGCGAGTGGCATGTGGTTGCCCTGGACCTCAGCGGGCACGGCGACAGCGGCCACCGCCCCGAGTACAGCCATGAGCTCTGGTCGGACGAGGTGATGGCGGTGGCGAAGGATGCGGGCTTCACCGGTCCCCCGGTCGTGGTGGGGCACAGCCTGGGAGGCATGGTCACCATCATGACCGCGTCGCGGTATGGCGACCGGCTGTTCGGAGCGGTGATCGTGGATTCCCCGGTGGCGCGACCCGACCCCGAGTCCGAGGAGGGGCAGGGAGGCCGGGCCTTCCGTGAACCGGGCACCTACGACGACCTGGAGACGGCCCTGACCCACTTCCGGCTGATCCCCGAGCAGCCCAACGACAACCCGTGGATCATCGACCACATCGCCCGGTGGTCGCTCCACCGGACCCCGGCCGGTTGGACGTGGAAGTTCGACCCGAACCTGTTCCGCAGGACGCTGGTACCGCTGCGCGACCAGCTCGCCAGCGTCCGGTGCCGGGTCGCCCTGCTGCGGGGTGAGTACAGCGTGGTGGTCCCCCATGACACCGCCCGCTACATGTACGACCTGATGGGTCGCAACGCTCCGGTGATCTCGATCCCGGAGGCGCACCACCACCTGATCCTCGACCAGCCCCTGGCCTTCGTCAGCGCGGTCCGGACGCTGCTGGCCGACTGGCAGCACTCGATCCCCCACCGCCGTCTCGGATAGCGACCGTCCGAGCCGGTCCCGACCGCACCAAGCGGCCGGAACCGGCCAGCGGTCCGACGGATCCTCACCGGGGAACGCCGTGCGCTCCTCGGTCGAGGCGGCTAGCCCCACCCGATCTTCATCGGGCGGACAGCATGGGGCGGGTCGCCTCCACCAGGAGGGACGGCCCCAGCAGGAAGGCGTAGGTCGGCTGAGGCGCTTGGCCCGGACCGGACAGGTGCCTGATCAGTGTGATCATCATCGTTGCTTCCTTTGATCTGTTGACGCTGTTGCCGCCCGGAGGCGGCAGGATTGGTGTTCATCGGATCGAGGTGACGATCCGACCGAGCTCGAGCTGGAGCAGGGGATCGGTGGCGATGCGGTCGATCCAGCTCGGTGCCGGGTGTTGTGAATGCACCATGTGGTTCATCGGGTGTTCCTCCTTTCGAGGAAATGAGAAGAGCCGCCCTGCGGCGGCTCGGAGACGGGTCGGGTGCGGTCGACGGTCAGTCGATCGTCCGCCCGGTTGGAGCCGCAGGGGTCGCTCCGCCGACCGGGAGGGCGGCGACGCCTGGGGTGATCGTCGGGGTGTTGATCGTCGGCATGTCGGGCCTCCTTCCGTTGGTCTGCCGGGGGTCTGCGGGAACCCTCGCCCGCAACGGCCGAGCGCCGGGCGGACCGGCACCTTCTCACGACCAACGGCTCCCTGTCAACCCGTGGCTGTGGGACACTCTGCGGGTGGACACCATCCACTCGTTCCGTCTGCAGGCCGCCGCCTGCGGAAAGATGGGATCGGACCTCTACCGCCGGCTGCTCCGCGCCGCCGCCGACGACCTGGCCGGAAACGGTGAGCTGACGCCCGTCGTCGGCACCTGGGACGGCGACCCTGTCACCGATGCCGTGCCCCTCCGGCTGCTTGGCGGTGTCCACCGCCTGGTGTTGCGGGGCGAGGCCCCGGGGCTGGCCTTCCACTACCCGACCGTGGGCGGGCGACCCAGCTGGCCCGGCTGCACCGCCGAGTTCTTCGGCACGGTGCGTGCCCACCCGGTCGCCATCGAGACGGCGCTGAGCAGACCGCCCCAGACCAACGAGATCGGTCGGGCGGCGCCGCTCATCGGCGGCCTGATCGAGGTGACCACCATGCTCGGTGCCCCGATCCGGCTGCTCGAGATCGGGGCGAGCGCCGGTCTCAACCTGCTTCTCGACCACTATCGCTTCGAGCTCGGCGACGGCCTGGTCTTCGGCCCCCCGTCGAGTCCGGTGGTGGTGACCTCCCACTGGTCCGGCCGCATCCCCGCCCTGAACCGTCCCATCGACATCGTGAGCAGGCGCGGATGCGACCTTACCCCGCTCGACGTGCGCCATCACGATGACGTCGAGCGGCTCCTCTGCTATGTCTGGGCGGACCAGCTCGACCGCTTCGACCGGCTGCGGCGGGCGATCGAGCTGGCCCGATCCGCCCCAACCACCGTCGATGCGGCACCTGCAGCCGGCTGGCTCCTCCAGCAACTCGCCCGGTCATACCCGGGAGCGGTGACCGTTGTCATGCAGTCGTGCGTCACCCAGTACCTGAGCGCCGAGGAACGCCACCAGGTGCTCGCCGTGATGCGTGCCGCCGGCACAAGGGCGACCAGGGAGGCTCCGGTGGCCTGGTTGCGCATGGAGCCGGCCCACCGCAACTTCGAGCTCACGCTGTCGGTCTGGCCCCAGGACCTCCACCTCACGCTGGCGGACGTCGAGGCGCACGGCCGCTGGGTGGCCTGGCACGAGATCACCGACCACGGCTGAACCGGCCGGAAACCGACCCTTGACACCAGCGGGGTTCGGTGGCACAGTTGCCGACGGTCGTGAACTGCCGCCGAGCCGGATGACGCCTACCGCGCACCCGCTTGGTTGGGTTCGGACCAAAACCGGGTGAGGTGATCCAGTCACCCCCGGGTGTCGGGTCGGCGTCGAGCGAGAGGAGGTCCACGATGTTGCTGCCAGCCACTCTCGCGCCGCGGCGTACCGGGCCCTTCTCGCCCCTCGGCTAGCACACTCCAGCCGCGCCTCGGGGGCCACCCCCAGCCCCTTCCCACGACCGATACCGCCCCGACGTCATGCGACGTCGCCCGACACCTGAGAGCACCATGATCCCGGTACGCGCCTACTTCAGACTGCTGATCCGCTACCTGCGCCCGCTCCGCTGGCGCGCAGGGTTGCTCGGTCTGGTGCTGCTCGTCGCCCTCACCCTCCAGCTGATCAACCCCCAGCTGATCCGGACCATTCTCGACAGGGTGACCTCGGGCGGCGCCGAGGAGGACCTGATCCCGCTGGCGGTCGCCTTCATGGTCATCGCCTTCGCCCATCAGGTGATGGCGGTGGTGGCGACCTGGCTGGCGGAGAACGTCGGCTGGTCGGCAACCAACGAGCTGCGCGCCGACCTCACCGAGCACGTGCTCGAGCTCGACATGGGCTTCCACAAGACCCACACCCCCGGTGAGCTGATCGAGCGGATCGACGGTGACGTCACCGCTCTCTCCAACTTCTTCTCGGCGTTCATCATCAAGGTGCTCGGCAACGCCGTGCTGCTCACCGGCATCCTGGTGTTGCTGTGGCGCGAGAACACCTGGGTCGGAGTCGGTGTCACCGCCTTCGCCGTGGTGGCGCTGTTCGTGATGCTCGGCGTCCAGATGATCGCCGTCCCGTGGTGGAAGCAGGTGCGGGCGACCAGCGCCGTGCTGTTCGGTTCGCTCGGAGAGCAGTTCGGCGGAACCGAGGACATCCGCGCCAACGGCGGCAGCCGGTACATGATCCGGCGCTTCACCGAGATCCTGCGCCTATGGATGCCGCAGCAGGTCCGGGGCCGTATGGGCTTCGCCATGCTGTGGGGCACCAACATCGCCAACTACGTCGTCGGCTCGGCGCTGGTGTTCTGGCTCGGTTCGCTGTTCTTCGGCAACGGGTCGCTCACCCTCGGATCGGTGTACCTGGTCTGGTACTACGTGTCGATGACCCGCGAGCCGATGGACGAGATCCGCACCCAGATGGAGGACTTCCAGAAGGCGGGAGCGGGCATCTCCAGGGTGCAGGAGCTGATGGCGACCAGGGCCAACCTCACCTGGGAGGGCGACGTCCCGCTGCCCGACGGGCCGCTGGCGGTCGAGCTCGATCACGTCGAGTTCTCCTACGACGACGAATCCGGCGATGGGCCGGTGCTCCATGACGTGTCGTTCCGGATCGAGGCGGGTCGGGTTCTCGGGGTGCTCGGTCGCACCGGCTCGGGCAAGACCACGCTGGCCCGGCTGCTCACCAGGCTCTACGACCCGCAGGCGGGTCAGGTGCGGGTCGGCGGCGTGCCCCTCCCCCGAGCGGAGCGGGCCAGCCTGCGCCATCGGGTCGGCATGGTCACCCAAGACGTCCAGCTGTTCCGGGCCACCATCCGGGACAACCTGACCTTCTTCGACCCCACGGTCGACGACTCCAGGATCCTCGAGGTCATCCACACGCTCGGGCTGACCGGGTGGCTGGCAACCCAGCCCTCGGGGCTCGACACCCTGCTCGAATCCGGTGGCGGCGGGCTGTCCGCCGGCCAGGCCCAGCTTCTGGCGCTGACCCGGATCTTCCTGCGCGACCCGGGTCTGGTGATCATGGACGAGGCGTCCTCCCGGCTTGACCCCGCCACCGAGGCGCTGATCGAGCGCGCCGTCGATCTGCTGCTCGAACAGCGCAGCGCACTGATCATCGCCCACCGTCTCGCCACGGTCACCAGGGCCGATGACATCCTGATCATGGAGGCGGGGAGGATCGTCGAGTACGGCAGCAGGGTCGCCCTGGCCGCAGATCCTGATTCGAGGCTGTCGCATCTGTTGGCCACCGGCATAGAGGAGGTGTTGGCATGAGCTCCGTACGTGACCGCCGCGCCCCGACCGGGCGGCTGATGTGGGGCATGATCCGCTACGCCCCGTGGCGGTACGGCGTCAACGTGCTGCTGTGGGTGTCGATGTGGCTGCTCCCGGTGATCCCGGGGCTGCTCACCCGCGAGTTCTTCAACAGGCTCGAGGCGGAGCCGGGCTTCAACGCCCTCACCCTGATCGCCCTCTTCGTCGGCTACGGGCTGGCCCGCCTGATGGTGATGGTGGTCGGGATGCTCAACGACATCCACTTCGCCTTCCGTACCAGCAGCCTGCTCCGCCGCAACATGCTGGAGCGCCTCTACGAGATGCCGGGTGCCGCTGCGGTCCACGAGTCGCCCGGCGACATGATCAGCCGGTACCGCGACGACGTGGACCATGTCGAGGAGGCCCTGTCGTGGACGGTGGACATGGTGGGGACGATGGCGCTCGCCATCGTCGCCGCCACCATCCTGCTGGCGATCGATCCGGGGCTCACCATCCTGGTGTTCGCCCCGCTGGTGGTGGTGGTTGCCGCCGCCGAACGGATGAGCGGCCGCATCCGGCGCTACCGCACCGCCGCCCGCGAGGCGACGGGGAACATCACCGGGATGCTGGGCGAGACGTTCGGCTCGGTGCAATCGATAAGGGTCGCCGGCGCCGAGGCGAGCACGCTGAGACATTTCCGAGAGCTCAACGACCAGCGGCGGCGCGACATGGTGCGCGACCGGGTGCTGACCGCCATGTTGGAGTCGGTGTTCTGGAACAGCGTCAACATCGGGGTGGGTCTGATCCTGATCATCGGCGCCTCATCGATGGCGGCGGGGACGCTGGGTCTCGGCGATTTCTCGCTGTTCGTCTACTTCCTCGACTTCGTCACCGACGCCGGATACTTCGTCGGGTTGTTCCTGGCCAAGTTCAAGCAGGCCGGGGTGTCGTTCGATCGGATGATCGACATGCTGGGCAAGGCCGATCCGATGCGGCTGGTCGACAAGCGGGACCTCCACCTCACCGGGGAGCTCCCCGAGATCGAGGCGGAGCTGATCACCGCAGGCGACCTGCTCGACGAGGTGGCGGCCGAGGGCCTCACCTTCCGCTACCCGGGCACCGGCTCGGGGGTGTCGGAGGCATCCTTCGCTCTCCACCGCGGCTCGTTCACGGTGGTGACCGGGAAGGTCGGGTCCGGAAAGACCACGCTGCTGCGCGCCCTGCTCGGCCTGGTCCCCGCCCAGGAGGGATCGATCACCTGGAACGGGGAGCCGGTCGACGAACCGGACGACTTCTTCGTCCCGCCCCGGTCGGCATACGTGCCCCAGGTGCCACGGCTCTTCTCGCTGTCGCTGCGGGACAACCTGCGCCTGGGCCGCACCGAGGACGACGACGAGTCGCTGCAGGAGGCGATCCGCTCGGCCGCGTTCGAGGATGACCTGGCGGCGATGCCGGAAGGGCTCGACACCATGGTCGGACCGCTCGGTGTCCGGCTGTCGGGAGGTCAGGTGCAGCGGACGGCGACGGCGCGCATGTTCGCCAGGCGGTCCGAGCTGCTGGTCATCGACGACCTGTCGAGCGCCCTGGACGTCGAGACCGAGCGCACCCTGTGGCGGCGGCTGTTCACCGACCACGTCGGGGTCACCGCCCTCGTGGTGTCGCATCGCAAGCCGGCCCTGCTCCGAGCCGACACCATCCTGGTGATGGACCAGGGGCGGATCGTCGCTCGGGGCACGTACCACGAGCTGGTGGCGACCAGCGCCATCTTCCGCGACCTCACCAACGAGGAAGAGCAGAACGACGGGTGACGGCTCGGCGCCTCGGGCGCCGGGCCGCCACGCCCTCGTGGCTACCGGAGCCTAGCGGTGACGTCGGTGAACTCGTACAGGTGGGCCCGGTCGGTCCACACGTAGCTCCGGTCATCGAGCAGAGGGAGATCGGTCCCGAAGTAGACGTTGAGGACCACCCGGAAGTTGTTCACAGGGGTGGTCTCCTGATACAGGGCGGCGCCGTCGTAGCCGGGGGCTGGTCGTCCGAGTATGTCAGCCAGTATGGGGTGTCCTCCCCGGGCGGAGGCGGGGCGTCCCGGCGGGGCCGGGGCGGAGGCCCTTCGTCCGACTGGACCAGGATGATGGGCTGCTCGTCTGCGGGGACGTCGAGCAGCTCGTCGACGATCCGGTAGATCTCGTCGTTGGCGTACCGCACCTGATTGACATACCGCTCCAGGGCGTCGAAGCGGTCGAGCTCCTCGATCGTCAGGAAGCTCCCGTCGGCGTCGAACACGTACGGGTGGTGGGGCAGCAGCACGTGGGCAAAGACGAAGGTGGGCTGGTCCCCCCGCTCCACATCGGTGATCTGCTCCAGTTGGAAGCGGACCCGGTTCCATGCGACCCTGCGGGGATCGACCCTGTCGGCAGCGAGACCGAGCTGGACGACGGCCGACTGCAGCGCCGTGGTGTCGACAGGGTCCGTGAGAACTCCGACGGCGGGTCGTACGGCAAGGTGACATCGGCCACACGTCCCGGCCGCCTGCCTCGGTGAGGGGGGCGCCGTCGATGGCCCGCCACACGTGCCCGTACGAGAGGACCAGCACCAGCAGAAGCGAGGTGATGACCCCCGCCTTCAGCCAGTCCCTCAGCAGCAGGCGGCCCAACACCAGGAGCAGGGCGGGGGACCCGAGGACCACGACCAGCGACGGCACCGTGTCCCCCGGTCCCCCCACCTCGTCGACGTTCACCGACCAGAGGTAGACGATCGGATAGACGGCGAACAGCCACGGATGGATGAGGAGGCGGTGCCGCACAGGTGGCCGAACACTAGGCCGCGGTCGGGGCCCAACCGAGCCACGCGGGACGTGGCGGTGCGGGTTCTGCGATCGGCGCCCGATGGCCTCTCTAGGAGACGATCTCGACCAGGGTTATCTCGAAGGTCAGCGCCTCACCGGCCAGGGGATGGTTGGTGTCCACCTTGACCAACTCGTCTGTCACCTCGACCACCGTCGCCGGGAGACCGTTGCCGAGGTCGACCTGCATACCCTCGACCCGGAACTGCTCGGGGACATCGGCGATGGGGAACTCGATGACGGCGTCGTCGGCCCGCTCCCCGTACGCCTCGGCGGCTGGGACGGTCACGGCCTTCGTCTCGCCGACGGTCATCCCCTCGACGGCGGCGTCGAACCCCGGGATCATCATCCCGACACCGACGGTGAACTCGAGCGGATCGCGGCCCGCGGAGCTGTCGAACTCCTCGCCGTCGTCGAGGGTGCCCGCGTAGTGCACCCGGACGACCTCACCTGTGTCGGCCACGTCGTCCCCGTTGCCGGCGGAGGCTGCATCGACCCCTGGAGCCACGGCGGTGCCGGTGCCGGTGCCCGGAACCGCAGTGGTGGAGGTGGCGGCATCGTCACCGCCACAGGCGACCAGGGCGGCGGCGAGCAGGGCGATCGGGATCAACCGACGGACACGGGACATGGCACTCCAGACAGGGCGGGACAGGGAATGGTAGGTCCGTTCCCGACATATGCGTTCCCGACATATGCCGCCCGGATAGGCCGAACGACCCATCTTCGATTTGCCAGGACAACTCGTGAAAAGCTAGCCTCGCCCCGACCTGGAGGGGTTACCCATGCGTCGTTCGACGTGGTTGCTGTCTTTGGCACTGGTTGCCGGTCTGCTGGCCGTGCCCGTCGCTGGCATCAGGGCTCAGGCCCAGAGCGGCTGCATCCTCACCGGAACGATCACCGGGGCGACCGTCGCCGCCGGCACCACCTGCGAGATCAGCGGGCTGGTGGAATCATCCGGGTCCGTGATCGTCCGCGGCACTCTCGAGTTCGCCAACGGCGCCACCCTCCGCTTCATCAACGTCGACGAGAAGAAGTTCCGCGGTGGCGGTGGCGACCATCCCTCCCCCGAGGTCTATGGCGCAACCGACATCGGTCTGTGGGTGGCGGATGACGGGATGCTCGACACGTCGGCATGCCGCGACGTGACCGGATGGAACCGGGCAGGCACCGACGCCACCTGGCTCGCCACCGACCAGCTCGTCACCTCCCCGGTCGACCTCCTCGACGATGTCCACCACCCATACGTGTTGGGTGACCCGGTCCCCCGCTACAGCGGACCGGGCTCAGACCTGGTCCCGCCCGCCGAGGTGCTCAACCTCACCCGCTCCTGCGCCATCGAAGGCACCTCGACGGGGTATGCCCACGTGATGTTCAACGGGCACATGCCGCAGACCATCACCAACCTGCGGCTGCAATACCTGGGGGTCGACCGCGTGCTCGGGCGCTACCCGCTGCACTTCCACCACATGAGTGACATGTCCCGGGGATCGTTGGTGGAGAACGTGCTGGTCCTGAACTCGAAGCTCCACGCCTTCGTCACCCACGCCTCCCACGGCATCACCGTCCGCGACTCGGTCGCCCTGTACGTCGGCGAGGCCGCCTTCTGGTGGGACTCGTGCTCCACCAGCGAAGGATCCATGGCGGCGTCGAACGACATCATCTGGGACCATGACTACGCCGGCGACATCAACGTGGTCACCGGTCCTGGCGACACCGGCTCCCACCGGCTCGCTGCCTTCGACCTCGGCTGCGGGGTCGACCCGACGGCGTCCGGCAACTCCGTGGTGAACTCCGCCTGTTCCGTCGTGCGGGGCACCAAGGACGCCTCGTGCTTCTTCTGGCCCGAGTCCCAGAGCTCCAGCAACACGTTGTGGGAGCCGTTCACCGGGAACGTCGCCCACAACTCGGTCAACGGGATCTTCGTGTGGCAGAACCGGACACACCAATCTGTCCATCACATCTCCGACTTCACCGCTTACGCCAACGGCAGCTACGCCGTGGACGCCGGTGCCTACCGCAACGCCTACACCTATGACGACGTGATCGCGGTCGGGAACGGTCAGTCTGCGATCGGCCTGCACGGATTCTCCGCCAACGAGTCCATGCCGGAGGATCCGGCGTTGTGGGACGACTGGACCGTGGTCGGCTCCCCGGCGGTGACGGTGCTCCCCGCCGCCACGGACAACCGCTGCTGTCCCATCCAGCTCAGCGGAACATTCGACTCGGGGTTCCCGTTGGTGATCCGCCAGGATCCTCAGCCCGACGAGCTCCGCATCGTGATCCATCAGGACGGCGAGCAGGTGTACCCGGTCGATCACACGACCCCGGACATCACCCCACCCACCGCACCCAGCAACCTCGTCTCCACCTCGGTGACCCCGAGCCTGGTCGCCATGGCATGGAGCCCCGCCACCGACATCATCGGTGTTGATCACTACGTGATCAGGCGTGACGGCGTCGACATCGGGACCACCAATACCGCCGCCACCTTCGTCGACGAGTCGGTGGGCCGCACCTTCACCTACTCGTACACCGTGGTGGCGGTGGATGCCGCCGGCAACGTTTCCGCCCCCTCCAACACGCTGGTGGTGACGATTCCGGCAGACGTTGACATCACCCCTCCGTCTACACCAACCAACCTGGTGGCGACCCTGGCCGGTGACGACGTCAACCTGACCTGGGGGGCGAGCACCGACGACGTGGGCGTGACCCAGTACGTCATCGAGCGGGACGGGGCCGACATCGCCACCAGCACCACCGCCTCGTACCTCGATCCCGACCGTCCCGCCGGCATCACCCACACGTATGTCGTCTACGCCGAAGACCTCGCCGGCAACCGGTCGCCCGCCTCGAACACCCAGACCGTCACCATCCCCAGCTCCCCGGATCCGGTCGCCCAGTTCACCGCCAGCGCCACCACCGTCTCGGTCGGGCAGGTGATCACCTTCACCGATGCCCACACCGGGAGCCACCGCCGCCTGGTGACGTTCGGCGACGGGTCGAGCCTCTCCACCCGCAGTCAGACCTTCACCAAGAGCTACGGCACCCCCGGAACGTATGTGGTCACGCTGCAGACGGTCGACCTCCTCACCGGACTGCGGGGCAGCCTCAGCCTGACCATCACCGTCCAGGCGCCCACCGGCATCCTGTCGATGCGCTAGCCCGTCGAGTCGGGGACCAGATGCCATACACCAAACTCGGCGGCCTCGACCTCCACCTGTGGGGCGACCCCGTGTCCGACAAGTACGCCAGCGCTTGGGCCACGTACGAGGGCGTCCGCCCCGCCACCGGCTACGAAGCGGCGTGGGTCATGATGTGTATCAAGGATGGCGACGGCGCCGACTCTGAGACCCTTCTCACCGAGGTGGTCAATCAGATCCATCTACGGGACCCCGGCATCCCGATCTACCTCTCACCGATCAACCAGTACGCCGCCGGGCACGTGTGCGGCCGCATCGGCGCACGGGGCTTCGACGTCGGAGCCGCCATGGTCGAGTGGGGCATCGCCAACCTTGGCGTCGACCGTGGTCCGGTCACCGGGGTCCTCACCACGGATCTGCTCCGATCCGACATGTGCCACCTCAACCAGGCAGGCATCGATCTCGTCGGAGCGCAGCTCGTGGAGTGGTTCGACAACGGAGGATGGCAGATCGCACCCGATCCGGAACCCGGACGGGAGCCCCTCCCCCCGATCGACCCCAGCGAGCTCCTCGCCCCTTTGGGGGTGGTCGGCTGCTCGAACACGGTCGAGCACATCCGCGGGTACCACACCGTCTCCGAGATCGACAAGTTCTGGGACTCGACCACGATCCCTTACGCGGGCGGAACCGTAACCGAGTGGGGCAAGGGTGGCACCGCGTACTGGACGGACTTCGAGGCCAACGCCGCCTCCCAGCCTCCGTCGGCCGTCTGGATCCAGATTTGCCTAAGGGGGAGCGATTCGAGTGCCCTTGCCATGAGCGTGGACAGCAGGTCGATGTCACCTATGTGATCGACCGTCTGAATGTGAGCCTCCCCGGCGTGCCGGTCATAGTCTCACCGCTCAACGGCTTCACCGAGGGCGACTGCTCGTCCACGGGTACCTACGGGCAGCCGAACACGGTGGGGCTTGCCGATTGGGCGGCCGCCGGGCATATGGCGTATCGAGGGCCGGACACGGGCCCGCTCGACCACACTCAGCTGATCAGCGACAACTGCCACCTCAATGAGAAGGGGGAGCTCTTCGTCGGCGCACAGTTGGTCGCCTTCTTCGACCCCCCCGACACGGAGGCACCGTCGGCGCCAACTAACCTGCGGGCGACGGTGTCCGGTGACGACGTCACCCTCACCTGGGGGGCGGCATCGGACAACGTCGGCGTCACCGGGTACGTCGTCAAGCGGAACGGCGCCGACATCGCCACCGTCACCGGCTTGACCTACCTCGACGTCGACGTCGCCGCCGCCGTGACCCACACCTACACCGTGCATGCCAAGGACGCCGCAGGCAACCAGTCCGTCGCCTCCAACGGTGTCGACGTGCTCATCGCGGACACCACCCCACCGACCGTGTCGATCGACGCCCCTGCCGGGGGGACCACCGTCTCCGGCACGGTCACCGTGACCATGACCGCCACCGACAACGTTGCCGTGTCCTCGGTCCAACTCGA
>Ga0136622_10000012_pt1 | contig 56428 bp, 55 predicted proteins | sample AntDrymUQ4482106_2_FD_104803 | JGI IMG/M metagenome (GOLD analysis project Ga0136622, IMG submission 104803) | Polar desert sand microbial communities from Dry Valleys, Antarctica - metaG UQ448 (21.06) | ecosystem: Environmental > Terrestrial > Soil > Desert | place: Antarctica: Dry Valley...
AAACGGGGCGAACATGGCCCCGTGAGCGATGAAAAACGGGCTTAACGGCCGCGTCTCCGTCTGCAATCGATTCGTATACACGCTGTACAACCATTTTTGATACTTGTTCAGAGGTTCCCTAAGCGCCTAGGGCTTGGTTACCGGTGTTTCCGCGTTTGGCGTCTCGGATGAGCGCACCTCGGGCGTGAACAGGGATTTTCCCCGCTCGATCAAGCGATCGAACAGCGTGAAGGCGAACTCCACGCTATACCCCATGAGAAAGGCGACGACGACGGTCGAGAGACTGTAGGTTTCGAGCTCCGTCTCATCGAGAGAGAACATGATGCCGCCGATGACCCCAAGGAGCCCGCCCAGGCACACGCGCATGATAAACTGTCCCCCGAAGCTCGGCGCATAGCTGTTGTACGCAGGCTAAAGAGCGAACGGCGCACCAAATAGGCAATGGCGCCGAGCAGACCCAGTATCAAAGGCAGTACATACTGGGAAAGAATGCTGAGCAGGGATCGCGAGTAACCCTCGATCGCGAGCGCGGCCTTTAAATACTCTTCGTGGTCGTTGGAGACAGCCTCGGCAGGGTCGGGGTATATCCACCACCAGATCTCCATCAACCTTGCCTCGGCGCGGCTTGTGACCTCCATCTTTCGCTCCAGGTCCGCCTGCCGGTCGACAAGTGGCTTCAAGGGCGAGACATGCTCCTTGACGTCAGGGTTCGCGTCCCACAGATCCCCGATGTGCGCGGTAACGGCCTGGTATTCTTCGCGGAGATCTGCGTGGTCCTGGAGCGCGTCGGTAAGCAGGATGACGTAGGCCTGTGTGATCACAAACACCGACAACATGAACATCAAAAGGTATACGGTCTTGCGCAGCTCTATACGGATGCAGTTCACGACCGGCCAGGATTTCGCGGCCTCGCTCCTGGGCGACGCCCGCGCTTGCCGGATCTGATCGGTGATGCTCAGGCTTTCGTCGGTTGCCGGCGCCACCAACTTGCTCACGCGATTGTAGCCGTCCCATAGCACCGCCTCATCTTCGGGTGTGAGCATATCCGGCTTCCGGCGCAGGACCGGTATCAGGCTGTCGACGAGCGCCTTGCCAAGTTCGATGTCCGAGCGCGAGGCGGCGTAGCGCAGAAACCTGTAGACCGATGCCTGCACCTCGGAGATGCGGTGCTGATGCACGGCATCCGGCGGCGCCGGCGGGGGTTTTTCCGCACGCTGGCCGGGCTGGAGGGCTACCACGGAGCCCGCCGCGAGCTCTCCTGATGGCGTGCCTGAGAGCAATTCGGTGTGCTCAGGTTCGACCGAATGAGAGTGCTGGGTCATCGGACGTCGATCTCGAAATGACATGGCTTCGCGCCCGTTTCCCCGGCGATGCGGCATTGCACCGGAGATCGGAAAAATGCGGGGTTGGCCGCTAGCAGCGCGCCCGAGATGAAAGCCACGGTGTGCAATCGCATCGAGTTCCCTCCCCGCGCTAGCGAATCTATTACGAAGCTGACGTGAGACGATGACGTTGATAAACGGATTGGACAGCGGTCATAATGCAAGCATAGCGCCAGGTACGGTGCATTGCCAATAGAAAACGCCTGGGTTCGGCATGCTTTTTATGCCGTAGCATTTGAGCCGGCGGCCGGCGCCAGCCCGCGTTCGATCAACCGTTTTTTCTCACTGGCTAAGAGCGATTCGCGGGCACAGATCTCGCCCCCGCTCAAAAGCTTGCTATCAATGACGAGCTTCAGCTCATTCGCTAACGCCCGGAAGCCGGGGTGGCCTTGCTCTAGCCGGCCCTCGACAAACGCTATTTGAGCGATTCCATTCAGGTAAATGTGTCGGACCTCGCGTTTATAGCGCTCGATGACCCACACCTGCACCTGAGCGTCGATCGCCGCCTCGATCTGGGACAGCCGCCTCAGCATCAGGTATTGCAAGATCGATAACGTGTCGGGGTCATCCTTGGCGTGGGAATAGATGACGAGCACATCGTCGAGCGGTATCTCCGCGTAGACATCGGTGACGAACACGTGGTTGCGATGCTGCGCCAAGTCGTCGTAGGAGGCGTAACCGAGTGCCAATAACTCCGCTCCGAGCTCGCGCGCATCGCGGTTAAAGCCCAGCGCGCAAACCAGCCGTGCCTTGGTGAGGCCGAGGCGCGCGGCGGCGTTGCCGAGTCTTTTGCGTGGCTGAGATGAAGGCTTGCGCTTGCCGAGCAGCTCGCGCAGGTCCGCGGCGCTCGCGTGCAAGATCTCGGAGAAGGTGGTGGCCGCCGCCACTGCCGCAACCATCGGACGGCTCCGGGGAGCGCGTTACATCCTCGCTACGCGAGGCTCTTGGCCAAGGCGTAGATTTCCTCGGCATCGAAAATTTGGTCGTTGCGCTCGAACATCTTGCCGATACAGGCGCGATGCAGGGTAATCTTCAAGGCGCCGAACCCGATGGCCCCGTAGGCAAGTTTTCCGTAGCGCTCCTTGGCGCGGTCCATCATATCGACGCCTCCCAGGCCGAGGGGTGGTGTGGCGTTAGCGTCAAGAAGCATTTCGATGCTCGGGTGGTCCTTCCAGTGTTCTTCATTGAGCAAATGCACCCCCGCGGCCCCCGTCGCCAGCACCACGTGTGCGCCTTTCAACACCTCTCTGACCGACGGATCGCGAACCTCGGGTCCATCGAAGGAGCAAACCGCCGGGGTAATATCTGTCCCAAAGCGCTCCTTCATCATGCGGCACGCGAGCTGCGCGCGTTCCATCTTGCGTGAAGTCAAGACCACCTCGGCGCCTTCCTGGGTTAACATCACGCTCGCCCGCTGACCCACGGGTCCCGTGCCCGCAAGCACCACGGCCTTCTTCCCGGCGACCGAACGCTGCTTGGTCAGGCTCGCCACCGCGGCGGCGGCCGTCGTGTTGCTGCCGTTGCTGTCGAGCATGCTGGAGACGCGAAAGTCACCGAAGAACTTCTTTTTTACCGCTTTGAATAATTCCTGACCTGCTCCGAGATCGCTGCCGCCGACAAAAATCGCGGTGAATTTCTTGTCCTTGGGCGCGCGTGTGAAGATCGTGCCTTCCACCAGCGATCCCACATTAGCGGGTGTCACGCCGCCATGCGCCGTCACGTGATCGGCGCCGCCGTCGTAGGCTACGACGGTGTCGAAAACGCTCGGAAGGGGGTCGGTATCGAACTGGAAGAGCAACTTTTTCATCGTTATTGTCCTCAATCGTGAGCAGACGTGATTCTCGTCGCTGGGCGGCCCGGCGCCGATCGTAAGCTTAAGGTACCGCAAGCCATGCACGGGGACAACTCGCTCAATCGAGGTTCCGGGCTCGCGGCGGGTTCGCGTATAATCCAGGCGCCGAAAAGATGCCGTGAGGGCTGGGAGCGATGATTAAAGATAAACCGATACAGACGTTTTTAGACGAGCTCGCGAGCAAATCATCCACGCCGGGCGGAGGGAGCGCGGCCGCGATCATGGGGGCGATGGGCGCGGCCCTCGTCAGCATGGTGTGCAATCTGACCATCGGTAAGCAGAATTATCTCGACGTCGAGGATGATATGAAGGATGTCCTGCGCCGAGCCGAGGAGTTGCGGGAGCGTCTCACCGACATGGTGCGCGCCGATGTCGAGGCGTTCGATCAGGTGATGGCGGCCTACGGCCTCCCGAAAGAGACCGAGGCGCAAAAGACCGCGCGCAGTGAGGCGATTCAGTCGGCCTTGCGCGCGGCCACCGAGGTGCCGCTCAAGTGCGCCCGGGCGTGCGCGGAAGCGATTGCCCTGAGCCATCGGGTCGCCGAGAAGGGTAACCGCAACGTCATTAGCGACGCGGGGGTCGCGGTCCTCGCCGCCTATGCCGCACTGCGGAGCGCGGCCCTGAACGTCTACATCAACGCAGGCGCGATTAAGGATACGAGTTTTGTCAAGGAGCGCTTGGCGGAACTGGGGCAAATCACGAATGGCGCCGATGCGTTGACGGAACGGGTCTATGCGCTGGTAAGAAACAAGCTTTAGGGAAGCTCTGCAAAAGTTACTGCGCAGCCCATCTGCTTTGTCGCGTGCTTGCTCGTCGCTCGCCTATCTACCTGATATGTCTCGCAACTCGCTCCGCGGCTTCGCGCATCTGGGCTTGCTCGCGACACTTTTGCAGAGCTTCCTTAGTTTAGTGGTCATGGAGAAAACGCATCGAGAGATCGATCGCCTGGACATGCTTAGTCAAGGCGCCGACGGAAATGAAATCGACTCCGGTCTCGGCGGCCGCTCTCAGCGTGTCGAGATCGAATCCGCCCGAGGCCTCGATCCGAACCCGCCCGCGATTGCGGGCGACAGCCGCATGCAGTTGATCCACGGTGAAGTTATCGAGTAACACGATGTCGGCGCCGGCGGAAATCGCCTCGTCAAGCTGCGCCAGATTCTGCACTTCCACCTCAACCTGCATCTCCGGATAGCACGCCTTGGCGCTAGCGACGGCTCCGGCGATCGAGCCGACGGCGGCAATGTGGTTTTCCTTAATCAGGACCCCATCGAACAAGCCGAGGCGGTGGTTGTAACCCCCACCGCAGCGAACGGCGTATTTCTGCGCCTCGCGTAATCCCGGGATGGTCTTTCTAGTATCGAGTAATTTGGTCTGGGTGCCGTGCAACGTACGGGCATAGCCGCGCGTCACGGTGGCGGTCCCGGACAACATCTGCAAGAAATTCAGGGCGGTGCGCTCCCCGGTCAATAACGCGCGGGTGGGGCCGGCGAGCACGCAGATCTCTTGGTTAGGCAGGACCTCGTCGCCATCTTGCGCCCGCCATGCAATCTCGATCCGCGTGTCGAGCCGATGAAAGACAGCGCTAAACCAGTGTGTTCCGCACAGAACCGCATCATCCCGTGTTAGCACATGGGCCCTCGAATGGTGGTCCGGCGGGATCAAAGCGGCGGTGACATCACCCTCGCCTACATCTTCTTGGAGGGCCTGAGCCACATCGATATCCTTTAAAGAATCATCTAACACATTGTCTCATATGTAATTCTATAAATTTGAGCTCAGTGCGTGAGGCAGTTACGCAATTCATCTCGACAACAGCTTGAATATCTTAAAAAAGTCCCATCGGTGTAAAAGACATCCGTTAATCCCATGCTAGAATGCGAACGGGCGGCAGGGTTTCTCTTCCACCAGGGGGCATCCATCTGTCCGAACACGAGTCTGACATAGACGGCGGTACAGTGCATCCAGGACATCAAGAACGACCTAAGAAAGTACCTAGCACCGATGCATGCACTGACAGGCCAAGGGTGTGTACAGCTCGTGGATGAAGCGTCGCGGCCAGCCGGCCCGTTGCGCGTGGACGAAGAGGGGTGGTTGACCGGGGTTCGGCGGGTCCCGTCCCCCAACTGTGACGATCGGCCTCCAGATACGCCCATCGATCTTCTGGTGGTACACGCGATTAGTCTGCCTCCGGGAAGTTATGGAGGCGATTATATCGATGAATTTTTCACCAATCGATTGCATGCCGATGCGCATCCTTACTTTCGAACCATTGAACCGCTGCGGGTATCGGCGCACGTGGTGATTAAACGTGAGGGTAAAGTAATCCAATACGTGCCCTTTCACCGGCGGGCGTGGCATGCAGGCATGTCCGAGTTTCAGGGCCGGCGTTCTTGCAATGACTTTTCCATTGGTATTGAATTGGAAGGCCGGGACGAAGATCCCTATGAAGAGATGCAATATGGTGTACTGGCGGAACTTTCCAAGCTGATCATGCGGGCGTGGCCGGGGATCGCGCTTGACCGAATCGTTGGACATTGCGATATAGCGCCGGGCCGCAAGACCGATCCGGGACCGGCGTTCGACTGGGGTAGATTAAAAAGACTAATAGTTAGGTGATGGGCTAAACAGTGATGGAGGAATAACAATGAACGTACTTATCATCCTGATTGCCACGGCGGTGGAGAAATTTCTAGCGGGACCGTTAGCAAAATTCAGGGAGCTGCGAAGGCTGGGCTGGTACCGCGCTTTAGCGGGCATGGCCGAGCAGAAGCTCGGGGGTATCGAAGTCTTCAAGGGTCCGGTGGGCGTTGCTATTTTGATTGCCTTACCGGTTTTAGTATTCTATTTCGTGTTCTCATTTATCGATGGCATCCTCGCGTTTCTCGGATTCTTGCTGTCGATTGTGATCTTGTTGTATTGCCTTGGCCTACAGGATCTTGATGCGGACATCAAGGCTATCGTTAATGCGATACGAAGTGGCAACGATGACGAGGCGAATCGCTTAGCGCAGACGTTTTCCCGTTCCGCAAGCCCGGTGGATACGCAATCGCGCGGCCGGACGGTGGTGGAATCGGTATTTACCGAAGCGAACGGGCGCGTGTTCGGGGTTATATTTTGGTTTGCATTATTGGGCTGGTTCGGCGCGGTGCTGTTCCGGTTTTCCAATGAGTTGAGTCATTACGCCACCCAAGCCGCCTCGGGCCTGAGCGAATGGGCCAGCCGGGTGCGCAATGCACTATCTTGGCTCCCGGCGAGAATCGCGGCTCTTGGATATGCTATCGCCGGTAATTTCGCGGGCGCATTCAATCACTGGCGAGTGACGGAAACTCTCGATTTACAGCACACCGATACCGTGCTCAAACAAAGCGGCAGCGGCGCATTGGAGGGGGTGACTTCGGGTGATGAGGCTGAGAGAATCACGGCGGCACATGCCCTGGTATCTCGCACGCTCGTGGTACTGCTCGCGATACTGGTGATCATCTGTGTCATTACCTGGATACCCTAGCCCACCGGTCGACCGCGGACTTTGCAATGGCTCGGCGCCCGCCGGAAGGATCCTTCCTTCCGGCGGCCAGCCGTAGAGCAAGCCCTCAATAGGCCACCGGCCGGCCCGCGAGCGGCGTCCAGCGGGCACAGGGTCCGTCCCTCGCTCAGTGGTCGATCTACTCCCATGTGGTTGCCGGCAGCGTGGGTAGTACATCACCTTAGAACTGCAGCACTGTTTGCGCATAGACGTAGTTCGAGTCATCCGTATCGACCGGGGCGTTCGGGGCGTCCTCCGCGAATTCGCCTTTAACAAGATACGCCCAGCCTGCTTCTAGCGTGATGTTCTTCGGGATCACCTGCCAGTTGACACTCGCTTCGATTTGATGACCGATGAAATCTCCCGACTGACCCGTGACATCGCGGATGTTGGCTGTAGTCCACGCGTCCTTCGATTGCGCAAGCCAGAAAAGGCGGTGAGCAATGAACGCGGATACGGTCTCGTGAGGCTTTACTATTAGCCGGTAACCGGGCGAGCTGATATTACTCCTCGCAAACGCACCCCAGATCCCGGTGGGACCGAATTCGAAGCGACGCGCGCCAAACAGGGTATCGAATCGACCGCTGTCGTCATCGGTAGGGTCCTCATCTCCACTCGCATAATCGTATTGAGCCAGGAAGCGAGGCGACCAGGGAAGAGCGAAGGTGTAACCGATCTGCCCATGCTGCATATGAGCAAAGTGATCAAGATCCTCCGTGTCGGTTACTTGGGTGGAGGCGCGCGATTGGCCAAACTGATAGATAGATTCGAGCTCGAAATCGACCTGTCCCTTAGCAGGATCTTTAAAGATCCGAAACCCCGCCGTATAGAGCTCTCGGTCCCGCGTCGCGAGATCGGAGCCGTCCTCTTCGTTCAACGCCAGGAAATAGATCTCTCCGTTGGCGCCCCACATGACCTGATCGCGGCGTAAAAACAAGGCGCCAAAGTAGGTGTTAAAACTTTCTTCATCGAATTCGACTTCATCGTTTACGATTTCGCTAACGGTGTCCGGGAGGCGGGTCACGGGGAGCACGACGAAGCTTCGCGCTTGCCATTGCCCCGGTATCTCAGTCATAAAATGTAAACCCGTGAACGAGTTGATAGTATTCCGGAAGGAATTTCGTGCAACCAACCTGCGGCTCCCAAGATCGATGGTTTGGCGCCCGCCTTTGAATTCGGCGCTCAAATAGGAACCCAAGAGATTCTTGGTGTTCCAGGCGGCGTAGGCTTGCAAGAGTTCGGCTTCATCAACCTGGGTCGTGTCGATTGGAGTCCCGCTGTCGTCAAGTGCCAAGCGAGAGTCCATGAATTCGCCGCCAACACGCCACGACGCGAATGTCGCTTCAAGCAATGCCAGCGTGCGAAAAGCGATGACTTGATCACCGCCGGTACCGAGCGCGCGAAATTGATTGTCCACGCTTTCGTAGCGCGTGCGATGCTCAAAAGAAAGTTGTAACCAGGGGGGTAAGCCTAGCGCATCGTGGACTCGCCACGCCATAGGTGCAGCTTGCTCGGCGCTGAGCAACGAGCTCCAAAGGAGTAAGGGATAGCCCAGTGTCGTTTTTTTAATCATTTTTAAATCGCTCTAAGTCTTAGATGGTGACTACTTCGTGACTCGGCTCCCGAGATGGTGATTATCGTTTCTCTTTCGGTCACGGACGACTGTTGAATCTAAATATGCATATTCATACCGAATATAATAAATTCCCACGACTGTAATATAATATGTGATACGACAATCCCTAATAAATAGGAAACGTTATACATATATGAGTAGGCACCGCATCCGGTTCGGCGAAGAGCGTCGGCCATGGAGGAGATAAGGGCGGCGGCGGTAACCGCGTTGAACATGGTACTGGGTTTCGATGCGAGCCTTGCCGAAATCGTGTTGTTGTCCTTGCAGGTCAGCCTAACGGCGGTGGCCTTGGCGACGTTGATCGGACTTCCGCTGGGCGCGGCGATCGCAATCACCCGATTCCCCGGCCGTCGGTTCTTGATGATCCTTATGAGTGCTTTGATGGGCTTACCGCCGGTCGTGGTCGGCTTGACCGTCTACTTATTGCTATCGCGTTCGGGTCCGCTCGGTGAATTCGGGCTCCTGTTTCGCCCAACGGCTATGGTGATTGCACAATGCATACTGGTGACGCCCATCATTGCCGCCTTGAGTCGGCAAGTGTTTCGGGATCTGTGCGAAGAGTATCAAGAGCAGCTGAGATCGCTTGGCGCCAGCCGCATTCAAGCTCTGCGGACTCTACTGTGGGAAGGACGGAATCGATTTCTGACCGTGGTGCTCGCCGGTTTCGGACGGGCGGTCGCGGAAGTGGGGGCGGTTTTGATCGTAGGGGGTAACATCGCCGGCGAAACCCGGGTGATGACCACGACGATCGTATTGGAAACCGCAAGAGGGGATCTGGCTCTAGCGCTTGCGCTCGGTTTCGTGCTCATCTTTATAGTTCTGATGATTAATGCAGCTGTCTACATTACCAAAGACTCTTCCGAACCGTTCGCCGACTGAGATCTCCTCGATCGCCGAACCGCGAGGATTACGGGCAGGCGGGGGGATCCTCCCTCTTCGAATAGAGGGGCTTAGTTTTCATAGAGACGGTCAGGCACTGTTGGAAGGAGTCTCTTGCTGTCTGGATCACGGTAGGAGCACCGTCGTGCTCGGACCCAATGGCGCGGGTAAGAGTCTTTTCCTGCGTCTCTGCCACGGGCTTTTGGCCCCGAGCAGTGGCCGGATAAAGTGGCTCGGGCCCGCCGCCGTTCGAGCACAAGCCTATCAAGCGATGGTGTTTCAAAGGCCCGTCCTCCTTCGTCGCTCCGTGGCTGCCAATATCGATTATGCCTTAGGCATACAAGGTATCGATCGCGCCGTGCGGGAATCGCGAGTCACACAAGCATTGATGATGGCGGGGCTTAAACGCCTGGCAGGCCGCTACGCGCGGACCTTGTCGGGCGGTGAGCAACAGCGCTTGGCATTAGCGCGCGCCTGGGCGGTGGACCCGGAAGTGTTATTTTTAGACGAGCCTACAGCGAATCTCGACCCGGCGGCGACGCGCGCCGTCGAAGACGTGATCCGGATCTTTCACAATACTGGCACCAAGATCATCATGACCACCCATGATTTAGGACAAGCACGCCGTCTGGCTGACGAAGTCTTATTTCTACACCGCGGCCGGTTGCTGGCGCATGCACCCGCGCCGGATTTTTTTGCCGATCCTATCCATCCCGATGCGAAAGCCTTTCTGAAAGGCGATCTCTTATGGTGAAGCTTTTTAACAACGACAAAAGGAGTGCAATCATGCAACTGTTTCTAGGTACACTACGATGGGCTGTCGTTTCGCTCGCGTTGTCGGCATTACCGGTGCTGGCCGCCGATTCGTTTATAACGTTGGCGTCCACGACTTCCACGGAGGCTTCCGGGTTTTTCGACTATTATTTGCCCCTGTTCAAGAAAAAATCGGGGATCGAAGTGCACGTCGTCGCGGTCGGGACCGGGCAGGCAATCAAATTAGGCCAAAAAGGCGATGCCGATGTGCTACTGGTTCACGACAAGATCGGTGAGCTTCAGTTCGTCGAAAAGGGTTACGGTGTCGATCGCCGCGAAGTCATGTATAACGACTTTGTGATCGTCGGCCCCGAAAAAGATCCTTCCGGGATCAGATCTCAGCAGGACGCGGTCAGTGATTTTCAGAAGATCGCAAAGTCCAAACAGACCTTTGTATCCCGCGGTGACGATAGCGGCACCCATCGCGTCGAATTACGCTTATGGAAGGAAGCTGGCATCGATCCGAAAAAGGGGCTGGGTAAAAACTACAAGGAAGTCGGGTCCGGCATGGGGGCGACGCTCAATACCACGGTGGGTTTGAATGCTTATACGCTTTCGGATCGCGCCAGTTGGGTGACGTTCAAGAATCGCGGCGAACTGGCCTTGCTGGACGAGGGCGACAAAAGGCTCTTTAATCAATACAGCGTGATCTTGGTGAACCCCGCGAAACACAAGCACGTCAAGAAAGACGCGGGTCTAGCTTTTATGGATTGGATGACCTCATCCGAAGGTCAGGCGGCCATAGCGGCATTCCAAGTGGAAGGCCAGGTACTATTCAAACCCAATGCTGCAGCTGTAAAGAAAACGGGGACCGAATAAGATAAAGTTATTGTGGAGATCCGGTTCGGTCTGCATTGGTCGCTGGGGCTCGCTCAAGCGGAGACGGTCGAGCCTGAGCTCTTCCGACTGCTACAATACATGCACGAGCGCGGCTCGCTGCAGGCCGCCGCTAAAGACCAAGGGGTTTCCTATCGTTATGCATGGGGGCTCTTGCGAAAGTGGCAGCGAGTGATTGGACAACCTCTCGCGCGTCTCGAACGCGGTCGGGGTGCTACCCTGACGCCGCTCGGGCAAAAACTGCTTTGGGGGCAGCGCCGCATCAACGCACGCTTGGGGCCGGAGCTCGAGAGCCTCGGCTCCGAGCTTGCCGCGGAACTGCGCGCGGTCCTGCAGGTGGACAGCGGGCCGCCGCTCCGCATTTACGCGAGCCACGGGCTGGCGATCCCGCTCTTGCGAGATCTCTTGCAGGCGCAGCGGGGGATCCGGGTCGATCTCCAGTTTCGCGGTAGTCTCGACAGCGTCCGCCTCTTGCGCGGCTCGAAGTGTGATCTGGCCGGTTTTCATCTCCCGGACGGCGCGCTCGGCGCGCGCCTCGCTCCGCGCTTTCGGCGCTCGTTGGACCCCAACTCGGATGTGCTCATTCATGCGGTGCGCCGCCGGCAGGGAATCATGGCGGCGCAAGCCAATCCCAAGCGCATCGAATCGGTCGCCGATCTCGCCAAGGATTCGCTACGCTTCGTCAATCGCCAACCCGGATCGGGAACGCGCATGATTCTGGACCTCCTGCTCGAAGAGGCCGCTGTCGTGCCCGAGGCCATCCACGGCTACAGCACCGAGGAATTCACGCACATGGCGGTGGCGGCCATCGTGGCGAGTGGCGGGGCCGATGCCGGCTTCGGGATCGAAGCGGCGGCGCGTCACTTCGGCCTGCATTTTATCCCGGTCACGTGGGAAAACTATTGGTTTGCCCTGCCTCGCGATACCCTCTCGAAGTCCGCAGTATCGGAGCTTGTCAGCATGCTGCGTAGCGCCGAGTTTAAATCGCAAGCCGGCGCGCTTCCGGGGTACGATGCTGCTCAGGCAGGGACGATCGTGCCCGTCGATAGCGTCATCGCCTATAGCAACGCCCCGGTAGTCTGGTAAGGATCATCGACCACGACATCAGTGCGCTTGCGTCGATAACTTCAGTGGTGCGGCAATTTGTCACATTCCGCGACGGCTCAAACTCCTCTAAGATGGGCTACAGTTTAGCCTCCACCACTTTGCCCCCGCCAGGGGGCTTTTTTATATGGGTTAGGCGAACGCTGCAATCGGCGGGCGGCTTATTTCACCCGCATAACCATCAAAGCGCGGGATTTCGCCTCGATTTCCACTGTGATTGACAACAGGCCCGGCCCTCAGTACTTTCCTATCTGAGAAACAAGAGCGTTATTCTATATCCCGCCTTACACGCATCGCGACCTATGGCACTGCATCCTGACTTTCCTGAATCGCCCTATGCGGTGCTGCCGCCGGGCCGGCGCTGGTTTCCGGCCGCGGAAGAACTGCGGAACACGGCCTACGAAAAGCTACTGCCGCCCCCCTGGTCGCCAAGGTACGCGGTGACGTCGCGGTGTGGCGGGGTGCGGGCTACGCCGGCGCCTCGGAGACCTCGCGCGCGCTCCTGAACTGGTGGTTCGAGACCGAGCACCCAGTCGAGCAGGCCGACGGCACGCTGTCGCCGTTCCGGTATTACTTCGCGCAGCGGGAAGCAGTGGAAACGGTGATCTGGCTGCTTGACGCGCGTAAGGTCAGGGACAAGTTCGACCTCCTCCGATTCGACGCGTCGGGCGCGGTCTCGGCGGGGATGTTCGACGAGGACTGGCCGCGCTATGTCCTAAAGATGGCGACAGGCGATCTTTACCGAGCGCTATGCCGATTATCTGCAACTCGGGATCGAAGAGTGGCGAAAGAGCTACGCGGAGCACGAGACGCTGGCCAAGAAGGCGGTGCTCTTCGTCATGGTGGACGACACCCGCAACTGCGACGAGGTTGGCGCTTGGCTGGAAAAGACTTGTCCCGAGTTGCAAGACGCGGTGCTGATCATTCACACCAAGAACAACGGCGAGATCTCCGAGGCATCCACCGGCAAGCACAAAGACGAACTGGAGCTGTTGCGCAAACAGGCGAACGCGATCGACTCCTGGGCCAGCCCCTACAAAGCCATCGTCTCCGTGCTGATGCTCAAGGAGGGTTGGGACGTGCGCAACGTCACCACCATCGTTGGCCTGCGCGCGTTCGCCGCCCCAAGCAACATACTCCCCGAACAAACCATAGGGCGTGGTCTACGGCGGATGTACTTCGGATCTGAAATCCCGGAGACCGTCGCGGTCATGGGCACGCCCGCCTTCATGGAGTTCGTCGAATCCATTCAAAGCGAGGGAGTCACCTTCGAACGGGTGCCGATGGGGCCGGGCGCCGGCCGCAAGGATTCGCTCATTGTCGAGGTGGACACCCAGAACGCCCACAAGAACCTCGATGTGCTGGACATTGAAATCCCGAAACTCTCGCGCCGCTTCAACCGCGAGTACAAGAACCTCGAAGCGCTGGATCCGGCAAGCTTCGGCAATCCGAAGCTTCCGCTTAGACCCTTCACGCCGGAAGAGACGCGCGAGATCGTCTTCAAGACCATGCTCGATGCCGAAGTGCATCACACCATCCGGCTCGATAGTGCCGGCCCCGCGGACTACCGCTCCGTGGTTGCTTTCTTCGCCCGCCAACTGTTGAAGGAACTGCGCCTCGTGGGCGGCTACGACGTGCTCTATCCGAAGGTCAGAGCGTTCATGGCCGGGCATCTGTTCGAAGCAAAGCCGGTCAACCTCGAAGATCCGGTGGTGCTGCGCAACCTCTCCGAGCCCGAGGCCGGGAAGCTCCTGTTCGACTCGTTCAAGCAAGCCATCAATGCGCTCACGGTTCAGGATACCGGCACCTCCCGTATCGAAGATCGCGTCCGCCTGCGCGACACCCGTCCCTTCCGCACCGAGAACCGGCCCTACCTCGCGCCCAAGAAATCGCTGTTCAGCAAAATCGTCGGTGAGCCACATGCCGGCGGCTTCGAGCTCCGCTTCGCGCGCTTTCTCGACGAGGCGCCGGATGTCGTCGCCTTCGCCAAGAACTACCTCGCCGTCGGCTTCAAGATCGACTACGTGAAGGCCAGCGGCGATCTCTCGAACTACGTTCCCGACTTTCTCGCCAAGACCGCCGACGGCACGGTCTGGATCGTCGAAACCAAGGGCCGCGAGGAGATTGACCTGCCGCAAAAAATGGCCCGGCTCAAGCAGTGGTGCGTGGATGCGACAAGCGCGAGCCAAGTGGAGGGCGGGCCCGAGTACCGTGTCCTCTACGTGGACCAGCAGGGCTTTGAGCGTACGCCAACCAAGGACTTCGCCGGCTTTACCGCCGCCTTCCGGGACTATCAGCACTGAGTTAAACTAGCCATAAACCCATATTTATGGAGATGCCGACGTGAAAACTACGCTGGAACTGCCCGACCGGCTGATGCGCGAAGTAAAAATCCGCGCCGCACAGACCGACCGCAAGCTCAAGGATACAATAGCTGACCTGATCGCGCGCGGGCTGGCCGAAGAGCGGCTGGAGCCGCAACCGGCGGAGCCGGATCTGACGCAGTTCGTCGGCGCGCACCCGCACTACAAGTCTATGGACGAGGTCGTCGCCTACGTCAGGGAACTGCGAAAAGACCGCGATGAGCATTGAGAAACTACGGGGACAACGAATTTACCTCGACAGCAATGCGCTCATCTACGCCATAGAAACTGACGCCGCCACACAGCCCGCCGCTGTCCGTTCCCTCTTGCAGGCTGTCAGTTCCAGTGAAGTCCAGGCGTTTGTTTCGCCCATCGTCCGCGCCGAGGTCCTGGTGCAGCCTTTGAGAAGCGGTAACGACCGTCTGGCAGAGATATACCGGACCATGCTCGCCCGGCCGGGGCCGATCGCCATAATTCAGTGAACGACGCCGTCGCGGACCTGTCCGCCGAACTGCGGGCGAAGCACCGCGGGTTGAAGCTTGCCGATGCGCTTCATCTAGCTGCGGCGCTTTCTGTGGGTTGCCACGCCTTCATCACCGGGGATAAGCGGATCAAGACCGCTGCACGGCGGCGCATCGCTGTATTGTCCTTTGAGGACATACTTGTTTGAGCGCCATGTCCCGCGCGAGCAAACCCGTTTATGACCTGACGGACGCCGAGAAGCGCGATCTGATTCAGCTCATCCAGCAGGGCAAGCCGCTGCCGGAGCAATACCGCTTCGTCCTGTTCGAGGACAAGCACGAGGTGGAGCTGGTGTGGAACGGCAAGAGCCGCGAGGTCTGCACCACCGTCTTGCCGTTCCAGTCGCTGGAGCACGTGGACGAGCCGCGCCGGGAGGCGCCGGAATCGCCGCAGCTCGATCTCTTCGATTTCCGCGGCCGTCAGCTCAAGGGCTGGACCAACAAGCTCATCTGGGGCGACAACAAGCTGATCCTGTCCTCGCTCAAGAGCGGCGCACTGCGCCGGCAGATCGAGGAGGCGGGCGGCTTGAAGCTCATCTACATCGACCCGCCCTTCGATGTCGGCGCCGACTTCTCCATGGACATCGAGATTGGCGGTGAGACCTTCCACAAGGAACCGAACCTGCTCGAACAGATCGCCTACCGGGACACCTGGGGGCGCGGGGCGGATTCGTTCATCTCGATGATCTACGAGCGGTTGATCCTGATGCGGGATTTGCTGGCTGAGGAGGGGAGTATTTATGTGCATTGCGATTGGCGGGTGAATGCATTCCTGCGACTCGTGCTGAATGAGGTTTTTGGCGGGAACTGCCTCCAAAATGACATCACCTGGCGGCGAACCTATGCCCACAACGGTCCAGGGAAATATGGCAACACTTGTGACTCCCTCGTGTTCTACACCAAATCTCCAGATCGCCATGTCTGGAACCAGCCTTATGCTCCATACGAAGGGTCATACATCAAGAGCCACTTTAAGGCGGATGTATCTGGGCGGTTTTACCAACTCGTCACACTCGACGCACCGGCGCATGGTCGTCCGGCAAATTATCTTTGGAAAGGCAAGGCCCCGCCAAAGGGCAGAATTTGGACACTCACTGAAGAAAAGATGAAGGCGCTCCAAGCCGCTGGACGCATCGAATATACCAGTAACGAAGTCCCGCGCAGAATCTACTACCTCGACGAGATGCCAGGTGTCCCCTTGCAGTCCCTTTGGGCAGACATCCCGCCTGTAAATTCGCAATCGCTGCAAGATACAAAGTATCCCACCCAAAAACCCGAAGCCCTGCTCGAACGGATCCTCAAAGCCAGCAGTAACGACGGCGATCTGGTCGCCGACTTCTTCTGCGGTTCCGGCACTACGGCGGCGGTGGCGGAAAAGCTTGGCCGCAAGTGGATCTGCACCGACCTCGGCAAGTTCGCCATCCACACCACGCGCAAGCGGCTCATTCAGGTGCAGCGCGATCTCAAGGAATCGGGCAAACCGTTCCGCGCCTTCGAGGTACTGAACCTCGGCCGTTACGAGCGCCAGGCGTATCTCGGTGTCAATTTTTCCCTCGACCGTCATTCCCGCGAAAGCGGGAATCCAGAATTATCAGAAGTGGATTCCGGCTCGTCGGCCGGAATGACAAGGGAAAAAAGACAGCGGCGCATCCTGACGCAAAAGGAACGCGAGTTCCGCGATCTCATCCTGCGCGCCTACCGCGCCCAGCCGCTCGAAGACGCGAGCGTCTTCCACGGCAAGAACGCGGGGCGGCTGGTGGTGGTCGGCCCGATCAACCTGCCCGTGGGCCGGTTGTTCGTGGAAGAGGTCATCACCGAATGCCGCAAGCGCGGCGCCTCGCGCGTGGACGTGCTGGCCTTTGAGTTCGAGATGGGCCTCTTCCCCGCGGTGCTGGACGAGGCCAGGCAAAAGGGCATCGACCTCGCTCCCAAATATATCCCGGCCGAGGTTTTCGACAAACGCGCCGTGGACAAGGGCCAGGTGGTGTTCCACGACGTGAGCTTCGTCGAAGCCACGCCGCGCTACGACAAGAAAGATAAGCTCGCGCTCCAAATCGAGCTGACCGACTTCTCCGTCTACTACACCCAAGGCGCGCTTGACGCCGCCGCCGCAAGTCTCAAGAACGGCAAGTCCCAGGTCGTCTGCGAACAGGGCCAACTCTTCAAGATAAGCAAGGACAAGGACGGCGTCGTCAACCGCGAGATGCTCACGAAACACTGGACCGACTGGGTGGATTACTGAGCCGTGGACTTCGACTATATGAGCCGCAGGGAGATCATCAAGGTGGCGAAGAATGCCGGGATGGAAAGTGCCGTTGTGGATGTGGAGAACAACCCCTCATCCCCAACCCTTCTCCCTCCCACCGGGAGAGGGATTGATGGTGAGGGAGAATTTGAAGAACGCTGGACCGGCAGCTACATCTTCGAAAACGAATGGTAGAGCTTCCGCACCCGCAAGAACCGCACGCTGGAACTCCTCTCAGCGCCACGTACCTACACCCAGGCGGGCCGCTACACCGTGGCCGTCAAGGTGATCGATATCTTCGGTAACGACACTATGACCCTCGTGCCAGTGAGCGTGGGGTGAATGGGCGAGCCGTTCGCTGCGTGTGCCATGTGGCGCCCAGCCTGAAAAAAGTGACAAATCTATTTTTCTCCCCTTATGTCAGCAGGGCGGCCAGACAAACGAGCGGAAAATAAATCTGTCACCTTTTCTTGTAGCCGCTCACAAAGTAAGATCGCTTACGTTTCTATGTCAACGAGTGGCCGGAACTCGCGTAGGGAGTTGCAGCAAGAGTTTATGATGCGCCACATCGTCTGCATGCCGTGTCACAAAACAAGACGCGGCGACGACCTGCCGCCGAAGGCGCTTTGAAGAGTGGGGGAGAAAGTGACAACGATCAAGCAAGGTTCGGTCGGCCGCGCGTTCTCGGTGCTGTGGCTCGGCATCGCGATCGGGTACGGAGAAGCGGCGCTCGGCGAGCCCGATGAAGGCGCTCTGGGATCGATCGATGCCGCGAGCTTCACCTCGAGGACCGTGTCCTCGATGGCGGTGATCGGCGACAGCATGGCCCGGGCGTACAACGCCGGCGGCGGGGAGTTCTTCGAGGGCAGCTGCGCCTTCGCCGACCAGACCAAGTATAGCTGGGCGACCAACGACAACAACGGCACCTTATGCACGGCCGATCCCGTGTACAGCCATAAGGAACGGCTGGAATGCGCCAACAACAAGAACCTCTCCGCCTATAACGCCGCGGTGAGCGGCGCGAACATGCGCGACGATGCCTACAAACAGGCGGTCGCGGCCCGGAACTGGATCGTCACCAGGGCGGCTCCTCGGTACATCGCGTTCCTCCTGGGCCACAACGACATCTGCCAGGGGCACCGTGATAGGTTCTCGACCTGCACCCCCAGCTCCACCAAGGACCCGAATAACTACTGCCGCACCAAGAATTTCGCCTTCGAGAAGCAGTTTCGTCGCGCCCTCGACGAGCTGGTGCAGATCCCGGACAGCCGGATCGGGGTCGCCATTCTGGTGCGGGTCTCTCAGCTGTGCAATCACCCGGGAAAGAACGTGGACTGTGGTGTTTTCTTCGACTGCAGCTGCCAGGACGTCTGGGATACCGCGCAGACCGACGTCGCCGATGTGTTCGAGGGCCCGGGCATCTGCGAGTCGGTCACCTCCGACGACTGCTCCGATGCCCGGGTAGCCCATGCCCACCGCACCTGGCGGGCCTACAAGAACATCCTCATCCGGGTCACCAACGAGTACGCCGCGGTGGCGGCAGGCGCAAACGTCCCGGCCAATCCCCCCTTCGGCACCGGCAACGTGACCAAGGCCAACGGGGTCCAGGTTCAGTACAGCGAAGCCATCAGCAACTACAAGTTCAGCTCGAGCGACATCCAAAACTGCGACTGCTTCCATCCCTCCTCCTCGGCTCAAAATAAGATCTCGCGGTACCTCTACCGTGGTCTCACCTGCACAGCGATCACACCTTGCTGCCGCGACGTCGGCACGAGTAACGTGGACAACGGCAAGTGCCGGTACACCTGGACCGACGGCCGCAAAATCCCCGGGCTCTGGTAGTAGCTCGAGTGGGCGTGTGAGTTTATTTTGGTGTGTTCAACATTCAAGACGTGAGTATTTAATGTCCTTGGTATCCGGCTTCACGTTGATTTCGGATCCGAAGAACTAACGCTGTCTCAGTCGCCTCGAACCAACGATATAATGCAACGTAACCGGTACGCCCCTTCGAGATGACCAGCTCACGGCAGTGAGTGTCAACGAGGCGGCCGATCAGGGGGTGCCGTGCCAGGAGCTGGACTGCTTCGCGCACGTCTTTAATCGTCGCGAAGGCCGCGGTTGGGTCGCGTTCGGCAATGAATTCAAATATTCGCTCGAGATCCGTTACTGCGCGCGGACTCAGCTGGACCGCTGCCATGTCTTGGCACGCGGGCGCTTGGCGTCTCCGTCCTTTGCTTTAGCGTCAAGGTAGTCAAGAACCTCCTCCGCATCATACACTTTGCCGGCACGTAGCACGTCGCCCTCAGCCTTGCGAGCATCCTCAAGGAATTGGCGACGCAACTCCGCGCGTTCAGTCTCTCTTGCGATGGCTTCTACCATAAACGCATGCGCGGACTGGCCGCTTTCCTCCACGAGGGCAGCTATGCGTTCCTTTAACTCGTCAGGCAGCTTGAGGCTGGTGATGGACATCCCTGGTGCCCCAGTAAACAAGGTATTAGCATCGTAGTACCGCCTGATCCCTCGGTCAACAGGAAGAAAATAAAGAGTACTGCCGATGGGACAGTCGCGTGCCAAGCAACGCCTTTGGAATAGGCAATGACCCGGCTGCCGCCGATGGCGCATCACCGTGAGCCGCCGAGGTGTCACCGGTGTTTACCGGCGGGCTATTTCACCCGCATGCCCGGTTGGGCCCCCTCGTCGGGATTGAGGAGAAAAATGTCTTTTCCGCCCGCGCCGGCCGCGAGCACCATGCCCTCGGAAACCCCGAAACGCATCTTGCGGGAGGCGAGATTGGCGACGACGACCGTGAGCCGGCCGACCAATTGCTCGGGGGCGTAGGCCGATTTGATACCGGCGAATATGGTGCGTTGCGCGCCGCCGAGATCGACAGTGAGTTTAACGAGCTTATCGGCGCCCTCGACGAGCTCGGCGCTGACGATGCGGGCGATGCGCAGATCGATCTTGCCGAAGTCTTCGACGGTAATTGTTTCGGTAGCACGCGAGGCTGCAGGAGCAATCGTGCTTGGTTTCAAGCTCTCACGATTCGCGGCGACTAGGGCCTCGATGGTTTTAGGGTCGATGCGCGTGATCAAGTGCCGGTAAGGGCGAATACGTGCTGGCAGGGTGTCGAGATCACGCCAGTTAAAACCCTGGTCGAGTCCAAAAAGATCCCGCGCGACGCGTTCCGTGAGATTGGGGAGGATGGGCGCGAGGTAGACCGAAAGGACATAAAACGCATGCAAGCTCTTCGAGCAGACCAGTTGCAATTCTTCCTTACGAACCGGATCTTTTTCTAGTAGCCAAGGTTGGTGCCGGTCGAAGTATTGGTTGACGGTGTCCGCAACTCGCATGACTTCGCGCAGGACCGCCCCGTAATTACGGCCTTCGTAATTTTCGGCAATCGGGCCGGCCACGTCCAAGGAGTTCTGAATCAGCGCGCGGGCGTCCTCGGGACAGTGAACCGGAGCGGCCAACTCGCCGTCGAAGCGCCGGGTGATAAATCCGGCCGCCCGGCTCGCGATATTGATGTATTTTCCAATCAGATCCGCATTGACGCGGGAGGCGAAGTCCGCGAGATTGAGATCGATGTCCTCCATCGTACCGTTGAGCTTAAACGCATAGTAGTAGCGTAGATACTCAGGGTTATTGATGTGATCGAGGTAGCAGCGGGCAGTGATAAAGGTCCCGCGCGACTTCGACATCTTTTCCCCGTTCACGGTGAGGAAGCCGTGCGCGAAGATCCGGGAGGGCGTGCGATAGCCTGAAGAATGCAGCAGCGCGGGCCAGAACAAGGCATGGAAATACAGGATGTCTTTCCCGATGAAGTGATAGAGCTCGGCCTTCGACGCCGCTCCCCAGTACGCATCGAAGTTGAGCTCGGCGTGCTCGCAGAGATTCTTGAAACTCGCCATGTAACCAATCGGTGCATCCAGCCAGACATAGAAATATTTCCCCGGCGCCTCCGGGATCTCAAAACCGAAGTACGGGGCATCGCGCGAAATATCCCAATTTTTAAGACCGGCGGTGAACCACTCATTGAGTTTGTTGGCGGCTTCGGGCTGCAAGTGACCGGCGCGCGTCCATTCCCTGAGAAAGTCCTCGCACTCTCTCAAGCGAAAGAAATAGTGATCCGATTGCTTGCGGATCGGAGCCGCGCCTGAGAGCGCGGAATAAGGATTGATAAGCTCGGTCGGTTGATAGGTGCCGCCGCAGATCTCGCAGGCGTCTCCGTACTGGTCCTGGCCATGACAGCGCGGGCATTCACCCTTGATAAACCGATCCGGCAGGAACATGTTCTTGACCGGGTCGTAGAGCTGCTCGATGGTGCGCGATTCGATCAGCCCCCGGGCCTTTAGCTTTAGGTAGATGCCCTCTGCCAACGCACGGTTCTCTTGCGAGTTGGTCGAATAGTAGTTGTCGAAGGCAATGTGAAACTCCGTGAAATCGCGCAGGTGTTCCTCCTGCATGCGCGCGATGAGTTGCTCGGGGGCGACCTGCTCGACCTCGGCGCGCAGCATGATGGGCGTGCCGTGGGTATCGTCGGCGCACACGTAGTAGCAGCGGTGGCCGCGCATCCGCTGGAAGCGTGCCCAGATGTCGGTTTGGATGTATTCGACCAGGTGCCCGAGGTGAATGGGGCCGTTGGCGTAGGGGAGGGCGCTGGTGACCAGGATGTCTCTCGGTCCGTTCACGGCGGTAATACTCCTTCAATAGGGATTTCTTAAGTTAACATCAAGCCAGCGCCGTGTCATCGCGCCTCGTGGCTACAGGATTTGGTGTAGAATGGCCGTATGCATTCCTGGCCGAAATCTACGATGATAACCGTCACGAAAGAGCACATCGAAGCCGCGCTAAAGCGCTACCAAGACCCTTATCTCGGCTGCGATCTCGTCAGCGCCAAAGCGGTCAAGGATATACGCATCGACGGCGATCGCGTGCGCGTCGCGGTCGAGCTCGGTTATCCGATCAAAGGCTGGAGTGAATCCTTGAAGGGCGCGCTCAAGGAAGTGCTCGGCAATGTCGAGGGCGTTCGCGAGGCAAGTGTCGAGGTCACTCAGAAGATCATTTCGCATTCGGTGCAAAAGGGCGTCTCTCCCTTACCCGAGGTCAAAAATATCATCGCCGTCGCTTCGGGCAAGGGCGGTGTGGGTAAATCAACCGTCGCGGTTAATCTAGCGCTCGCCTTTCAGGCGCAAGGCGCGCAGGCCGCGATCCTTGATGCCGATATCTACGGTCCAAGCCAGCCCCGGATGCTCGGCTGCCGGGGGAAACCCGAGACCATAGACGGCAAATCCTTCGAACCGCTGGTCAGCTACCACGTGCAAGCCATCTCGATCGGCAATCTCATCGACGAAGAGACGCCGATGATCTGGCGCGGCCCGATGGTGACCTCCGCCCTGGAGCAGTTGCTCACCGGTACCAAGTGGCGCAACGTCGATTACTTGGTCGTGGATCTCCCACCCGGCACGGGCGACATTCAATTGACCTTGTGCCAGAAAATCCCGGTCAGCGGTGCGATCATCGTCACGACGCCCCAAGACATCGCGCTGCTTGATGCGCGCAAAGCGCTCAAGATGTTCGAGAAAGTCGAGGTTCCGGTGCTCGGCATCGTCGAAAATATGAGTACGCACGTCTGTAGCCAGTGCGGACACGAGGAGCCCATCTTCGGGCAAGGTGGCGGCGCTTCCATGGCCGCGCAGTACCAAGTAGATCTCCTCGGATCCTTGCCGCTCGAGATCGGGATCCGAGAGGGGGTGGACAACGGCCGGCCGACGGTGGCCATGGACCCCGGCTCGCGGGCGGCGCGGATCTTCCACGACCTCGGGCGCAAGATAGCGGCGAAGCTCTCGCTGCGGGCCAAGGACTACTCGGCGCGCTTTCCGAAGATCGTGATCCAGAATACGTAAGGTACGATGTCGATAAAATCCGATCGCTGGATCCGGCGCATGGCCGCAGAGCATGGCATGATCGAACCGTTCGAGCCCGGCCAGGTTCGCGCCAACGGTGACGGCAGGCTCATTTCCTACGGCACCTCGAGCTACGGCTATGATATCCGCTGCGCCAACGAGTTTAAGATCTTCACCAACATCAACACCACCATCGTCGATCCCAAGAATTTCGATCCGCAGAGCTTCGTTGATGTGGCGGCGAGCGTCTGCATCATCCCCCCGAATTCCTTCGCGCTCGCGCGCACCGTCGAGTACTTCCGCATTCCGCGCAATGTGCTCACCATCTGTCTCGGGAAGTCGACCTATGCCCGCTGCGGAATCATCGTCAACGTCACGCCCTTGGAGCCCGAATGGGAAGGACATGTCACCTTGGAGTTTTCGAACACCACGCCCTTGCCCGCAAAGATCTATGCGAATGAGGGCGTCGCGCAGGTGATCTTTATCGAATCGGATGATCCCTGCGAGATCTCGTACCGGGATCGCGGAGGAAAGTATCAGGGGCAGCGCGGCGTGACGCTGCCTAAGACCTGAGAGAAGTTCGGGATCCGTGGAACAGACCGTTGCGCTGAAACGAGACAAAATCGTGACACTCCTCGATGGCGAGGCGTCGCGCGAGCAGGTGCTGATCAAGGGGTGGGTTAGGACCCGCCGGGATTCCAAGGGTTTTTCCTTTTTTGAGATCAACGATGGGTCGTGTCTCAGAAACATCCAGGTCATCGTGGACGCCGGCATCGGCAACTATTCTGAAGCAAAGGATCTCGGCACCGGCGCGGCGATTGCGGTCGAAGGCAAGCTGGTCGCATCTCCAGGGAGCGGGCAGCCGTGGGAGATCCAAGCCGATAGGATCACGGTCATCGGGACCTGTCCCGAGGATTCCCTCTGCAAAAGAAACGGCATTCCGACGAATTCTTGCGTACCATTGCCCACCTGCGGCCGCGGACCAATAAATACGGCGCGCTGTTCGCATGCGGTCGCGGCTTGCGCATGCTATTCACCAATTTTTCCAAGACCGCGGTTTCTGCTATATCCATGCCCCGATCCTGACCGCCTCGGACTGCGAAGGGGCCGGAGCAATGTTCGGCGTCACCACGCTGGACTTGAGAAACGTTCCGAAGCGAGACGGGCGGGTCGATTTCAGCGAGGATTTCTTCGGAAAGGAAGCCAAGCTGACGGTCTCCGGTCAACTCTCGGGCGAGATGTTCGCGCTCGGGCTCGGTGAAATCTACACCTTTGGTCCGACCTTCCGGGCCGAGAATTCCAACACCGCCCGTCACATGGCCGAATTTTGGATGCTCGAGCCGGAAATGGCGTTCTATGATCTCGACGCGAACATGAGCCTCGCGGAGGAGTTCATCCGCTATCTCGTCACCGACGCGCTGGATCGCTGCCGCGAGGATCTGCGGCTCTTTGCGCGTTTCGTCGATCCATCCTTAATGGCGACACTTGAGAATATCGCCGCGAACGCCTTTGAACGCTTGCCTTACAGCGATGCCATCGAGCTTCTGAGCCGCTCGGGCGAATCCTTCGAGTTCGAGCCGGCATGGGGCGCCGATTTGCAAACCGAGCACGAGCGTTACCTCACCGAGCGTTATTTCAAGAAACCGGTCATCGTCTATAACTATCCCAAGGACATCAAGGCGTTCTACATGCGGCTCAATGACGATGGGCGTACGGCCGCCGCGATGGATGTCCTGGTGCCTAGGATCGGAGAAATCATCGGCGGCAGCCAGCGCGAAGAGCGCTACGATGTACTCCGGTCGCGCATCAACGAGATGGGCTTCGACGAGGGTCACTATTGGTGGTATCTGGACTCGCGGCGCTTCGGCAGCGTGCCTCACAGCGGTTTCGGGCTGGGGTTCGAGCGCTTCTTGATGCTGGTGACGGGGGTGACCAACATCCGCGACGTGATCCCGTTCCCGCGCACGCCCAAGCACCTTGAGTTTTGAGCGAGGCGCTTCGTACCGCAGGCTTCGTGTTGCACAAGCTCGTTTCGATTTGGAGCGTAACAATGGGCCTTTTATCGGTAGCGCCCGCGAGCCTGGCCGAGCCCTTCCTGGTCCATCCGGATGCGCGCGGCGTGCAGCGCGTCGAGGTGAGCCTCGATAGTTATTCCTACGCTCCGGACCATCTTGTCGTAGAAGCCGGCCGACCGGTGGTATTGATACTTCGTAATACGGCGTTTCTCGTGCCTCATAACCTGGTGCTGGCGGATCCCCAGGCTGGATTCCGTGTCCGGCAAGAGGTCGCAGCCGGAGATTCCGCGCGCGTTCTCTTCACGCCCAGGAAGACAGGAGTCTTCACGTTTTATTGCGATAAAAAACTGCTTTTCCTTCCCAGCCACCGCGAACAGGGGATGGAAGGGCGGTTAGAGGTGCGTTGAATGAGATCTCCTCACCCCCATCCTCTCCGGCGGGAGAGGGGGTCCTTCCGGAGGGAGGGGGTCCTAATCGCGGGACGGCACGCAGCTTCGGGAATAGCCCCTAGACCGCGTTCTTACGCGTCGTAGTAAAGTGCGAACTCATACGGGTGCGGACGCAGCCGGATGGGATCACATTCCTTGGTGCGCTTGTAGTCGAGCCAGGTCTCGACAACATCGCGGGTAAAGACGTTGCCTTTGAACAAAAACTCGTGGTCTTTCTCCAGCGCATCGAGTGCGGCTTCGAGCGAAGCGGGGCAGCTCGGGACCTTGGCCAGCTCTTCAGGAGGCAAGTCGTAGAGATTCTTGTCGAACGGATCGCCCGGGTTGAGCTTGTTCATGATGCCATCGAGGCCCGCCATTAACATCGCCGCGAACGCCAGGTACGGATTGCAGGAGGGATCGGGAAAGCGGACTTCGATACGCTTGGCCTTGGGGCTCGGGGAGTATACCGGGATGCGGATCGACGCCGAGCGGTTGCGCGAGGAATAGGCCAGGTTGACGGGGGCCTCGAAGCCGGGCACGAGGCGCTTGTAGGAGTTGGTGGTCGGGGCCACGAAAGCGCAAAGCGCCGGGGCGTGTTTCAAGATGCCTCCGATGTACCACAGGCAGAGATCGCTCACCCCGGCATATTTGTCGCCGGCAAAGAGCGGCTGACCCCCTTTCCAGATACTCTGGTGGGTGTGCATGCCCGATCCGTTATCCCCGAACAGCGGTTTGGGCATGAAGGTGACGGTCTTGCCGTGTCGCAAGGCGACGTTCTTGACGATGTACTTGTACATCATCATCTTGTCGGCCATGCGGGTAAGCGAGTCGTAAAGCAGGTCGATCTCCGCCTGACCGGCCGTGGCCACTTCGTGGTGGTGTTTTTCGACCACGATCCCGGCTTTCTCCATCTCCAGGATCATCTCGGTGCGAATATCTTGCTGCGAGTCGGTCGGAGGTACGGGGAAGTAGCCTTCCTTGTGGCGCGGTTTGTAGCCCAGGTTCGGGCCATTGTCGCTCCCAGAGTCCCACACCCCTTCCGCGGACTCGACGTGGTAATAGGCCTCATGGGCATTTTGGTCGAAGCGAATGCCATCGAAGATGAAGAACTCCGCTTCCGGCCCGAAATACGCGACATCGCCAATGCCGGAGCTCTTCAGGTAATTTTCAGCCTTGACCGCGACATAGCGGGGATCGCGTGAATATTGCTCGCGGGTGACCGGATCGACGATATTGCAGATCAACGAGAGTGTCGGGCATTCGGTAAAGGGGTCGATGACGGCCGTGACCGGGTCCGGCACCACCATCATGTCGCTGGCATGGATCGCTTGCCAGCCCCGGATGCTGGATCCATCAAAGCCCAGTCCTTCGTCGAAGATTTCCGGCACGGCCTGGCTCGCCGGTATTGAAAAATGCTGCCAAGTGCCGGGGAAATCCTGGAACTTGAGGTCTAGGATTTCAATGTTCTTGGCCCTGATGAGATCGATGATTTCGTTCGGCGTCATAACAACCCTCCTCCTGAATCGTATTTTGAGTTTTCTTCGCGGGGGTCCGACAGGTCGTGAAACTGGGCCGGCCGGAAATTCCAAGCACCACGAAAAGGTACCACGAACAACCGCCCGGCGTTAAATTATAGTTTATGCATGGTCCGGTAAGAAATAACGTGCTGGCGATCAACCGCCCGGCTTGACGGACTCAAGCTCCCGCAGCCGGTGCCGGAACTCCTCGGTCACCGCCCGCGCCTCGGCCTCGTCACGAACCGCCCGGGGGGTCAGCAGGACGATAAGCTCCTGGCGATCGGTGAAGTCCCTGGTCTGGCTGAACAGAGCCCCGAGCACAGGGATATCCTTGAGGAATGGGAGACCGCTGTTCGACTGGATTTTGGTCTCGCTGATCAAGCCGCCGAGGACGAGGGTCTCACCGCTCTGGACGGTGACGGTGGTCTGTACGTTGCGTTGGATGAACGAGGGATTTCCCGCAGTATTTACCGCGGCGGGGGTTCTATCGACTTCGGATACCTCCTGGCTGAGATCGAGGGTGATGCGCCCGCCGAGGTTGACGCGCGGCGTAACCTCGAGGATCACGCCGACCTCCTTGAACTCGACGGATTGAAGTTGGTCGATGCTATCTTGGTTCACTGTGTCCACCGGTGTCCGCGCCTGGGTGATGACCGGCACCTCATCGACCACCTTAATGGTTGCAGTTTGGTTGTCGAGTACCATCAAGGAAGGCGAAGACAGGACGTTCAGCTTGCCCTGGTCAGCCAGCGCGTTCAATACGGCCCTAACTCGGCTGCCTGACATTAGCGCATAAGAAAAGCCTGGAGCTATAGCGTCAAGCCCCGTGGCGCCTAGGTCGAGCGTACCCTGGCCAATGTTGCCGCTGCCTGGGGCGCTGTTCCTAAACAACCACTCGATCCCGTATCGCAGATCATCCGTCAACGTGATGTCGACGACAGTGGCTTCGATCAGCACCTGCAGCGGGATGACATCCAGGCGTTTCAGCGCGGCCTCGATCATCTTATAGTCCTGCACCTTGGCCATGATCAGAAGTGCGTTGTTAGTCTCGTCGGCGATGATACGCAGGGTCTCGGTCGCGACCACCGACACGCCGCCGCGTTCCTGGCCTTTGGCCTTCGAACGCCCGGTCTTGCTCAGGCCGCCCGAGGGGCCGGCTTCCTCGGCCTCGCTTTCGAGCGTGGTTTGGGTTTCGCCGGGAGCGAATTCCGGCGGTGGCGCGCCCGGTGCGGAGGGTTGGGCCTCGGCGCCGAAAATCCCGCCGAGCACGGCGGCAAGATCGGCCGCCTTGCCGTTCTGTACCCGATAAACATAGAGACGCGGGCTGACCGAATCGCCTATTTGATCCAAGCGCTCGATCCAGTTCCGCGCCTGGTCGAGATAACCCGGACGCGAGGAGACGACAAGGAGCGCGTTGAGGCGCTCCACCGGCACCATCCGCACAACCCCGGCCAGGGGACTGTCTTTTTCGCCAAAGATCTTTTCCAGCTCCTCGTGCAGCGTCTTGACCTCGGCGTGCTGAAGCTTGAACAGCGCCATCGACATCCCGCTGAGCCAATCCGCGTCGAACAGCTCCACAAGCTCCACGGCGGCTTGGATTTCCTGCTCGCTCCCGGTCAGGATCAAAAGGTTGCGTTGCGCGTCTACGATTTGCGGCGCGTCTTGAGGCAAGAAGGGCTCGATTAACTTGTGGAGCTCGCGGGCGGAGGCGTAACGCAGCGGCACGACGCGAATCGTAAAACCGCGCGCCGCCGCGAGCCGGCTCACCGACGACGGCGGGGAACCGCGGGCGGCTTGCGCCGAAGGGAGGATCTTGTACATGCCTTCGGCTCGCAGCAGCGAGGCGCCGTTCAAGCGCAGCAGGTTTTCCAGCGTCGGTAACAACTCGTGCCGCTTGAGCGGCCGGGTCGTCTGAATCGTGGTCGTCCCCGCCACCTTCGGGTCGATGAAATAGTTCTCCTTGAGGAGATCGCCCAGGACCGCCTTGACCACCTCCTGCAAATCGGTGTTTTCGAAGTTGAGCGTGTATTCTCCCCTATCGTCGCTCGGCGCTGGACCTTTGTATCCGCCTTGCGGTTTCACGAAAGAACCGCTCCCGGGATAAATCTCCACTTCGGTCTTGAGGGGTTTCTTGTCGTCGGGGTCTCCCAGCGAGATGACCTCGCTGATGGGCGGAGGCGCGGGGTGGATCACCGGGGGCGACGGCGCGCGGGCGATAGAAACGCTCGGTTCCGGCTTGTGCGGATGCGACACGGTACAGGCGCCACCAACGCTAAGGCCGGCGACTACTAAGATCCATCGAACCCACAGCGCCCTAAGGTCCATTACAGCTTGATAACCCCAATTGTGCTAAGTGCGGCGAGGGACTGGTGTCGGCCCGCGGAGATTCCTCACACTACTATAAGCGAACTTAAAATAAAAATCTCCTTAGTCATGGTGTTATCCGATAAATATAAGATCACTTCGATATTAGGCCGCCTTAATCGCGCGGGCCTCTCTCGGGCCGTTCTCCGGATTCCAGGGGCGGCTGCTGGGCTGGCGCCCGGGGTGGCGCGGCGGGATTCCGTGGCGCGGGGATGGCGAGTCGCCTGCGGGCCAGGAGCGCGGCGCGCTGGGCGGCCACCTTGAACTTCTCCGGGGTTTTGCGGAGCAACGGTAGACGTTCCTGTTCACGGTCCCGTGTGAATACCACACCTTCATGCTCAATCGCTTTCACCGTCCAACCATGAAACTCCTCGCCATCTGCGACACGCTGAAGCGTGTTGTCGTTAATTCCGCGAATCAAAGCGAAGCGTTGCTCGGGTGTGATCACGACGCCCGAGACGGCATACTTGCTCAAGGGAGTCTCCGAAGTGGACTGCGTCGCGGCACCGGTACTCGCGCTCGGCGCCGGACGGCGTGTCTTCAAGAATAGGGGGCGGGTGACGATTTCCTGGAATTGACTCAACGGAGGTAAGGTAAAGTCGCTTTCGACGGCGGGCGCCTTCCAAGGCAGGTCCGTAGTTGCCGCGTCGACCTGCACTGGTTCGGAGGGGACCGCGAGCTCATAGGCGAGCACGAGACCCAGTACCGCACCCAGCGCGCCCAGCGTCATGGTGACGGCACTCATGGATCCTAGCCACTTCATGACTTCTCAAGCGCCATAAAACCGGAGAGACTAAAGCGAATATCCAGCTCGTCATTCGGTGGTTTCCCCGGCCGGAACTGATAAGCGTTCCGGCCGCGCAGATACACTTGATCGACAAACATGCGCGGCTGTCCTGCCTCCAAGGTGTGAAACACGCGTTGTACCGTCTCGGTGGAACCCAACATTTGGACCTTGATCGATACGGGTTGCTTGGCGTCGGCTTTGCCTCCATCCTCTGTCGTGTCGGGCATGATCTGAATGCTATTGAGCCGTCCAGCGTTTGCTTCAACGACCTTCTTTACATGCTGTTGCATCTCCGCGGCCGCGAGTGCGCGCGTGTTGCCCTGCAAATACCCGCGTTGTTGCTTGGATAGTTGCCCCTTGAGCCGCACGAACTGCTGCTGTAATTCGGTGCTACGGCTCGCGACGCGTTCGTAACCCGCCAATCGATTCTGGAGATCCGCGATCCGCTCTCCGTAATCTCCGTAGACCGAAACCAGCGGTTGGATAAAGACCATATATAAAGCGGCGAGCAGCAGTAATAGCAGGCCGACGGCCGCCCCTTGGCGTTGACCCGCGGTGAGGCGCTCCATCATGATGAGCCGGCCTCCGCAAGCACTTCGGCGGCGAGATTGAAACGCTCGGCGCCGGTTAGGCGGTTTTGGGTCACGGGCGACCGAAACGAGGCGTTCTTAAATAACGGCGATGCTTCTATGAGGCCAATGACCGCCGAGGAGGTGGAAGATTCACCTTGCATCGTCATTTCCATCCCGTTGATCTCGAACTGGTACAGCCAAGTGTCGTCGGGCAGCACGCGGGTAAGCTCGTCCAGAACCCCAATCGTTACCGGCGTCGCCTTCTTTTTCTCGATGAGAAAGCGGGAGTCGCTGGCCAAGACTTCGAGCTGCCGATGCAGATCGTGCACGGCCTGGGCCTGTGTCTTAACTTCTGCGATTCGGCCTTCGATCACGGTAATAGACCGTTGCTTCTGTATCAAGGGTACGGTCACGGCGCCGGCGAGTAGACCGGCGACCGCAGCCGCGAGAGCGAGATTCAGGCCCTGCCAGATAGGCGTTTTCACTCGCCGCCGGTCGAGCGGCAGTAAATTGATCTCATTACCGTTGCCTCTCGCTTCCGGCGTCCGTACCCGGTCGGGATGCAGGCCGAACGGCGCGAGTTTGCCGAGGATCTCATCCAATGAGACGCGGGGGATGGCAGTCAGCTCGACCCGCAAACGCTTTGCTGCCGTAATTCGTTCGAGGACACGAAAGTCGTAGTAGACCTGGCCGGCTTTAAACGGCGTCTCCTGGTCCATGGCGTAACCGAGGACCTCCCTGAGGTTTTCCTCGGCAGCCAGCGGCAGGTGTACCTCCCGGCGCAACGCGCGCTGCGACGGTAGTTCAAGTATCACTTCGGTTGCGGGCGTCCGATCGCTCCCGAGATGCCGCAATGCCTCCAACGCAACCTCCGACGGCGCGGCGGCAGAGAAGCGGGAACGCGGGACGGCCGGATCATGCCCGTCGCTCTCCCGAACAACCTCGATCTCGGTGTCGAGCCACTGAATGACCCAGCGTTCCGGCTCTATGTTCGCCAGCCGCCGTATCGAGTCCGGCAACAGCATCCAAAGCTCGCTCAACCACCAGTCGAAGAACCCGCGTGCCTGCGCCCGCACCCGATCGATGTTTAACCTCCCGACGCTAGACACTGCTTTTTTCTCTAACTCTCAATCGCCTTCCTGCCACGCGAGCACGGTATATGGTCTTCCGGAGCGGCGAGCTAGTTTTACGGTTGCGGCGACGGAAGCGCGCGTCTGGGCCGGTAACCTGGCCTCGGCCCGCACGGTATAGATTACACCATTACTTGTCGCCGCAAAGCGGGGGTTGATAACCGGCGTGAGTGCATCGGGCGAGCTCTTGCCGGGTTCCGCGGCATCGTCGCCCCGGCGGGCGAGGATTTCCTCGAGATCAGGCTCGGCGTCTTGATCGGACAGCAACAATGCGCGCAGGACCGCGGGCGGCGCCAGCTGAACGTCTATACCCGCCGAATGGGAGTGCACGGTAAGCGCGGGCCGCAGACGCTTGAACAAGCGCGGTGTCATACCGAGCACCTGTTGCAGCTCCTCGACCGTATTGAACGTAGCGTCCTTGGCCCCGTAGGTCCTGCCGGCGGCTTCGTATTCTTGATCTTCGGCGCCGTTTAAGCGCCGCAAGCTATCCGCATCACGCCAGTCTTCAATCGCATCGAGCAGCGCATCACGCCGCTCGTCGTCGATACCCGAGGCCCGGAGCAAGGTGCCGAGGAGATCGCGCTGCGCGCTATTGAGATCGATTTTGCCCGCTTCGTCCTGCAGTGACACCGTGATCGCCACCCCCCCGAAGCGGATCCGGTGGGGGCTGCCATCGCCGCGCCAGCGACGCAAGCGATCGGGATTGTACAGTTCAAGGATGCCGCGATACACGCCCGCCTCGGCGAGCGCGCGGGCCTGTGCCTGTGCCACGAGGTCGTGAGCCAGCGTGGTCTCGGTCCGCATGCTGAACGCCAGGCTGGCGGCCACGATACTGAGCAAGGCCACGACCCAGAGGACGATCACGAGTGCGAGGCCCTGCTCCATCGCCGGCGCCGGTATAGCTTTCATAGTGCGTAAACGTCCAGAAGGCTATAAACCTTCAAGATCCTCGTCGCCGAACTCGTCAACATCCAGGTTCGGATCCGATTCGTCTGCGGATTCCGGGGGCTGCATGAGCAGTTGCGGTTCGCCGGTGTCCGGTTCCGCATGGATCGGGATCACGAGCACGGGCCAGTCGCCGTGCCTTGCGGTCTTGATAGTGAGCCGCACGCGCGCCGGAAGCCGTTGGTCGTCGTTCCAGGTGTCGTGCCATGCGGTGACGCGGCGGGATTTCCCGTAGTAGGAGAAAAGCGCCTCCTGAACGCGGTTGAGCATCACGGTTCGGCGAGCGTGCTCGGGAGCAACCAACGGGTCGTCGAGATCGGGTTCGGCGCGCCAATAGGTGAATACGAGCCGGCTGCCGCTGACGAGCTCGATCGCGCCGATGTAAAGCCCGCCCGGCTCGCCCCGGATGGGTGAGTTGGCGGTAAAGACTAGGGATCGAGAACTGCCGCGAAATACAAGCTGCTGTTCGCCTTGGTCGAGCCAGACGAGGGGATAGGCGCGGGTTACCTGGCGCGAGATGAAACCGGCGACCGCCCGCTGATCCTCGGTCAGGGCTGCCCGCGTCTCGGCGGCGTCCGAGGCGCGGGTCCCGACCCGCAATCCGCTGTAGAGCGCCACCATGATGAGGCCGGTGAGGGTAAGTGCGAGCAAGAGCTCGACGAGCGTGAATCCGCCGCCCGCGCGCTGCAGCGTCGTCATCGGCGCGGCCGCGGGCGCAGCCTCAAGCTAGTTAGGGTAACCGCGCGCCTTTTCGCGGCTTCTTGCCAGAGCACGCTGACCGTGACTCGGTAGGCGTCGAGCGGCAGCTTTTCCGGGTCGAGATGGGCGGGAAAATAGGGTTGGACGCTGCGCGTCCACTGATAGCGGCCGGCGATGGCTCCCGTCTCCTCGCCTGGCGGTGCCGTCTCCAGATCCACGCCTGCCAGCAAGGATTCGGCCCACAAGACCGCCTCCGTGTAGTCGGCGCCGAGCTTGCTGCTACGCAGGGCGGTGGCGAAGATTTGCAGCAGCACCCCTAAGGCGATGGCCAAGATCGAGAACGCGACCAACACCTCGAGTAAGGAAAAGCCGCGCGCGCCCCGCCGGTGATCAGTGAATCGCAACGCGGCCGGTCAACCAATGGATATCGACGACATACCGCAACGGGCCGCTCGAGAGCGTGATCTGACCGCCGGTCGAGCTGCCGTCCGGGTAGAATCGAAACGCCCCGGTGGTTTGGGAACGCGTCTGCGAGCGGGCGGTGTCTAGCTTGATGTCAGCCCCTTGCGGTAGCGTTCGGGTACCTTTGCGTCCGCTGATCTCATAGCGCTTATCGGCGAGGTTTACCGTCACGGTGGATTCGACGTGGCGGTTAATCGCCCGGCTACGGGCGTAGCGCAGCGCCGCGGCTACTTCGCGCGCGGCCGCGCGCAACTCCACGCCCGTAACGCCTTTCGAGAACAGGGGAGGAACCACGGACAGCATGAGGCCGCCGATGACCAATACGATCAAAAGCTCGACCAGCGTGAACCCGCGGGGCACAGGCGAACTCTATTGCCAATTGCCGATGTCCCGGTTCTCGCCCTCACCGCCCTCCGCGTTGTCCGCGCCGAGCGTGTACAGGTCGAAATCGCCGTGTTCACCCGGAAACCGGTACTGGTAGTCGAAGCCCCAGGGATCTTTGGGTACTTGCTTCTTCTTTAAATAGGGCCCATTCCAGCGTTCGGTCCCGGCCGGCGCCTCGACCAGCGCATTGAGACTCTCGTTGCTCGTGGGATAGCGGCCGATCTCCAGCCGGTACATGTCCAAAGTGGCGGCGAGATCCTCTAATTGCAGCCGCGCTGTGTCGCTTTTCGCCCCGCTCAGATATTTCATAACCTGGGGTCCCACGAGACTGGCGAGTAGCCCTAGGATCACCAGCACCACCAGCAACTCGATGAGGGTGAAACCCCGCGGCGAACGGTGTCCCGTATGATGTTTCATTTCGCTAAATCCTCTGGTTAGTAAGAATTTCAAAGGGCGAGCTCGTTGACGCTCAAAATCGCGACCAAGATGGACATGATGATGGCCGCGATCACGAGACCGAGGCCCAGGATCAGTACCGGTTCCAAGAGCGCCAGCATGCGCTTGACCGTGGCCCGCACTTCGCGATCATAGACCTCGGCCACTTGCATGAGCATCTCTTCGAGCTGTCCGGTCTCTTCCCCCACGCGCATCATGTGTACGGCAAGGCGAGGAAAATAAGCCATCTCTGTCAAGGGTTCGGCAAGCCCGTGGCCGTGTTTCAGGCGCTCGGCGACGGTGCCCACGCCCTCCGCCAAGACCTGGTTCCCCAGGGTCTCTTTCACGATCGATAGCCCGCTCAACAAGGGCACGCCGTTGGTGAGCAGGGTGCCGAGCATGCGGCTGAAGCGCGCCACCTCGATCTTCGTGATCAGCTCTCCGGCCAAGGGCAGCTTCAGGAACCGCTGGTCCCAGCGGTAACGCGTCGCGGGTTGCGAGAGTTGCTTGCGGAAATAGAGTCCAATCGCCACGGCGGCCAGGATGAGCAGCCACCAGTAATCACGCAGAAAATTTCCCATCGAGATGACCACTTGGGTGGCGAACGGCAAGGCCGCGCCCGCATCCGAAAATAACTGCTCGAATTGCGGTACCACGTACACCAGGAGCACCAGCACCGAGAGCCCTGCCACGCCAAGGAGTATGGCGGGATAGATGAGCGCGGAGGTGACACTCTCCTGCAGCTCGCGGGCGCGCTCGAGGTATTCGGACAGACGCGTCAGCACCAGCTCGACGGCGCCTCCCGCTTCGCCCGCGCGCAACATATTGAGATAAAGTCGCGAGAAGACACCGCCTTGGGCCTCCATGGCGGCCGAGAGCGTGGCGCCGCCGTGGACGCCCTCGCGGATGCGTGTTAGCAGTTGGCCTGCGGTTCCCTGGCCGGAGAGATCAATGAGCACCTCCAGGGCGCGGTCAAGCGGCAGCCGCGCGCGCAGCAAGGTGGCGAGCTCTTGGGTCAGGACCACTAACTGGGCTTGCGACAAGCGCTTCGAGCGCCGCAGCGTGATCCAGCCCGAGCGTCTGGCGCCCCCGGCTAGAGTTTGCTCGGCCCGGATCGGGATGTAACCGAGTGATTGTAAGCGCTCGATGGCCGCGGCTTGATCGCGTGCTTCCAACTCGCCTTCGAGGACCTCGCCTTCGGGGTTGGCGGCTTTGTAGCGATACAGCGCCATGCTCAGGAGACGTTGGTCACGCGCAACACCTCTTCGATGGCCGTGATCCCACGAAGCGCCTTGTCGACACCGTCTTGGAACATGGTGCGCATGCGGGCTTCGATCGCTGCGGCTTGGATTTCCCCGGCATCGGCGCGCTTAAGCACCAGCCGCCGGATCGGATCCGTCATGGCTAGAAACTCGAGGATCGCGGTGCGCCCTCGGAACCCCGTCCCCGCGCATTGGGGACAGCCGACGGGCTCATAAAGCACGACGTTCTTATCTTGCACATAGTCGCGCAGTTTCAGTTCCTCCACGATCTCGGGCAGCGCCTCATAGGGACGCCGGCATTGTATGCATAGCGTCCGCACCAAGCGCTGCGCCAGGACGCCGTTGACGGTCGAAGTCAGCAAATAGTCTTCGACGCCCATGTCCAGCAAACGCGTGACGCTGCTGCCCGCATCGTTGGTATGCAGGGTGGAGAGCACCAGATGGCCGGTAAGCGCCGATTGGACCGCGATCTGCGCGGTTTCCAGATCGCGGATTTCTCCGATCATGATGACGTCGGGGTCCTGGCGCACGATGGATCGTAGGGCGTTAGCAAAATTCAGGCCGATCTGCGGTTTCACCTGGATCTGATTGATGCCCTCGAGCTGGTATTCCACAGGATCCTCGACGGTGAAGAGTTTCCGCTCGGGAGTGTTGAGCCGCTTGAGCGCCGCGTACAGCGTGCTTGTCTTGCCGCTTCCCGTGGGCCCGGTCACCAAAAGGACCCCGTGGGGAAGATCCAGAATCTCGAGGAACGCTTTGAGCACATCGTGGCTAAAACCGAGCGGCTGGAATTCGAAGCTGATGGCCTGTTTATCCAATACCCGCATGACCACGCTTTCCCCGTGCAGTGTCGGAACTGTCGAGATCCGGAGATCGATTTCCTTGCCTTGGACGCGCAATTGAATGCGGCCGTCCTGGGGCAGGCGGCGTTCGGCGATGTTGAGCTTGGCCATGATCTTCACGCGCGAGATCACGGCGGCGGTGGAGCGGGCGGGCGGGGATTCGACCTCGTGCAGCACGCCGTCGATGCGGTAGCGGACCTTGAGCCGGTTCTCGAACGGCTCGATATGGATATCGGAGGCGCGCGAGTCGATGGCGCGATTGATGAGGTGGTTCACCAAGCGCACGATCGGGGCTTCGCTGGCCAGATCCTTGAGCCGCTCGATATCTTCCTGCTCGCTCACCTCGGTGCGCGTCTCGATGTCATCGACGATCTGGTCGAGAACCGTTTTACCGGTTCCGTACAGCCGTTCGATCGCGGTGAGGATCTCCGAAGTCACGCCGATGGCCGGCCGAACGGGCCGCCCACAGGCCAGCGTGAGCGCCTCGATGACATAGGTATCCTCGGGCATGGCCATCGCCACGACCAGGGCGCCATCCTGCTCGAAGATGGGGATCGCCCGAGCCGTTTTCAGGAACTTCGCCGAGACCTGCTCTTCATAGATCGGTGTGTCCCGGTAGGCATCCGCGGCGAGAAGCGGAAGTTCGAGCAGCGCCGCGAGGGCTTCCGCTAGGTCCCGCTCCGAAACATGGCCCAGCTTGACCAGCACCGTCCCGAGATGTTCGGCATTGGTTTGCGCCAGGCGCGAGGCGCTCTCGAGCCCCTCCCGCGAGAGCTTGCCTGCGGCAATCAAGTGGCTGCCCAGGCGTTCGGCGCTTGTCGGTGGAGTTTCTGTAATCGTCGCTAATGAGCTCATGGCTGCGCTTGTCGGGCCTTCCTCGCCGGGAACTAACGCGGGCACTACGTCATTGTACCTGCGCTCACGGCATGCGGGCTAGCGCGCACTACCGCAGTTTCCGAAAAAACGAGGTTTCGAGTACACTTCCCGCAGTTTGGCTCTTGGGGAAGCGGTTTACAGGTTGGCACACCGTGCAGCCGGGTGCGAGCCTGGGATGGGCCGAGCAAGCTGGAATAACGTTGTTTTTTAATTAATAACACATGGAGGAAGCATCGATGAAAGTTTTCCATCGTTTAACCGTGCTCACCGTCGCCATCGCTTTGAGCCTGGTCTCGGGTGCCGCGTATGCCCAGAAAGGTAAGTCCAAGGCGTGTAGGGGATTGCCGGGTCATGCCGCATTACTCGCTGCTCTCGATGCCGCTGTAGCCACTGAAGGTAGCGGCCTCAATCACGAGATGTGGGCCACTGTTGTCAACCGCGACGGGAAAGTTTGCGCAGTTGCATTTTCCGGGGACGATAGAGGTTCGCAATGGCCAGGCAGCCGTGCGATCTCCGCCCAGAAGGCCAACACCGCCAACGCGTTTAGCCTTGACGGACTAGCGTTATCCACGGCGAATCTCTACTCGGCGGTGTCACCGGGTGGCAGTCTCTACGGCCTACAGCATAGCAACCCCGTTGACACGGCTGTGGCCTATGGCGGCAACGGGCACGCGGGTGGTAATGCGAACAATTATGGCCAGCCAAACGATCCGCTGGTGGGCAACTTCGTTGGCGGCGTCAATGTGTTTGGAGGGGGTCTGGGGCTTTATAATGGAAGCATCATCGGCGGCCTGGGCGTAAGCGGCGATACATCCTGTGCCGATCACATGATCGCTTGGAGAACACGAGACAACCTCGGCCTCGACAATCTATCTGGCGTCAATGGCGTCGCCAATCCGCCTACTCACCCGGACAACATCATCTACGACATCACGTCCCAGGCGGGTCAACAGGAAGGTGTGAGCGCAGGTGGTTTTGGGCATCCCACGTGCCTAAATACTGGCGATGAAACGCTTCTACCACCGGTACAGTAATAGATCGCTATAAGTGTCACAGAGCGGTGTCGGCCGGCCAGACCGGCACCGTTTTTCCTGGGTTCGTTTCTAATGCGGCGCGGTACTCTCGTCTTGATTCGATAGCGTCTCCTCGTCGACATCCGTGCCTTCGCTTTGTTCCCGGCGGGCCCGCATGAGGAGTTCTCGGATCCTCGCCCCTTGCTCCTCACGCAGCCTTTTTTGCTCCGTTGATTTCTTCTGCTTTACTTCAGCCGCTTGATACGCCTCGTCCGAACGCCACTGTTCAAAAGCGTACTGCGAGGCGAGGGCGCCTAGAAAGACGCCAAGCGCGATTTGGAGAACAAGCTTCATGGGAGTTTATAATCTGTCGTGAGCTTCTTCGGCACGGGCACGTTCCTTAACCGCACATAGCACGGTAGCCCGTTTTCATACGGGGGATAGTCTTCGCCCTGGATGAGCGGACTGAGATAGCGGCGGCAGGCCACGGTGATCCCCCACCCATCCGCGTTGATATACTCGCGCGGCATCGTTTTCTCGACGTTGGCGACCTCTTCGAGCCGGGCTTCCCCCACTTCCCACACGTAGGGATCATCGGACTTGCGCACGATGATCGGCAGGACGGCGTTCTTCCCGGCGAGCGCGAATTCGACCGCGGCTTGACCGAGGGCATAAGCCTGTTCGACATCGGTTTTCGACGCAATATGGCGCGCCGCGCGTTGAAGATAATCCGCGACCGCCCAGTGGTATTTGTACCCCAGGCCCGTCTTTACCAATCCCGCGATGACCGGCGCGACGCCGCCAAGCTGGGCATGGCCGAAGGCATCGCGGGTCCCGGCTTCGGATAGAAATTCCCCGGCCGCGTTTTTCAGGCCTTCGGAGACCACGATGACGCAATAGCCCTCGGTGTCGACGACGTGTTTGACGCGCGCCAAGAATCCCGGCTCATCGAAAGGGATCTCCGGGAACAAGATGATATGCGGGGGATCGCTCGACCGCTCTTGCGCCAGCCCGCCCGCGGCCGCGATCCAACCCGCATGCCGCCCCATGACCTCCAGGATGAACACCTTGGTCGACGTCTTAGCCATCGAAGCGACGTCAAAGGCCGCCTCGCGCACCGAGACCGCCACGTATTTCGCCACCGATCCGAAGCCCGGGCAGGCATCGGTGACCGGCAGATCGTTATCGACGGTCTTGGGGATCCCGATGCAGGCGAGGGGATAGCCGGCCGCAGCCGCCATTTGTGCGATCTTGTGCGAGGTGTCTTGCGAATCCCCGCCGCCGTTATAAAAGAAGTAACCGATGTCATGGGCCTTGCAGACCTCGATGAGCCGCTCGTATTCTGCGCGGTTCTTCTCCAAGCCCTTGAGCTTATAGCGGCAGGAGCCGAACGCGCCGGCGGGGGTGTGGCGGAGCGCGGCGATAGCCTCATCCGACTCCTTGGAGGTGTCGATGAGGTCTTCGGTCAGGGCGCCGATGATCCCATTGCGCCCGGCGTAGACCGTGGCAATGCGTTCGGGATGCCGGCGGGCCGTTTGAATGAGGCCGCAGGCGCTGGCGTTGATGACGGCCGTGACCCCACCGGACTGTGCGTAGAAGGCGTTTTTTGCTGGCATGATTTTCCTAGCCGTGGAAATAGGGTGATACTAACTCGGCATACTGGCTCAGGAAAAGCCGTTACGTGCCATTGTGCGCGGGCGGTGCTCGATTCCTTTAGCGTCGGTCAACATACAGGAGCATTAGGTGGAAACACAAGACGATGCGGCACCGAGGTCGTTTCTATCCCTCTCCTGGCGATTTTGGCGACGCGCTCCACTCTACATGCGCATCGTGTTGGCGCTGGTCCTTGGCGTGCTCGTGGGCCTGGCCTTGGGGCCCGCGGCTTGGCGTTTCCGGGACAACTCGTGCTGCGGCTTCTCGGCGCCCTTGCGCCGCCGCTCATCCTCGCTCGGTTTGACGGTCGCCAATGTGCTCGAACCGGGCGCCGGCGCCGGCCTGAAACCGCCGGCCGCGACGGCGGAGCACGCTGTGCCAGGCCACTCCGATCCGTGGCTGACCTTCGTCGAAAACATACCCAAAAGCCTGCTCGGCCCCCTAGGGGATAATGGAAAGGTGCTGGGCGTGATCGTGATCGCCTTAGCCTTCGGCATCGCGCTGCGGCGCGAGCGGACACGGCCCCTCGGCACACCGCAAGATCTCGTCGAGCTATTCTTGGCGTGTCTCGTGCGCATCCTGCACTGGGTGATCGCGATCGTGCCCCTGGCCGTATTCGGGATCGTGGCCAGCGTGATCGGCACGAGTGGCTTCCGCGATTTTCGCAGCCTAGGCCTCTTTGTGTTGAGCGTGATCGTGGCCTTGCTTATTCAGGCGGCGTACTATCTTTTACGCATACGCTTCGGCTCGTGGGTGCATCCCTGGAAAGCGATCCAGGGGACGCGCGACGCCCTGGTCATGGCGTTCTCGACGGCGAGCTCGACCGCGACCATGCCGGTCACTTATGCTTGTCTCAAGGATCGGGTGGGGGTGCGGGAGCGCTCGGCCACCCTCGGGGCGCTGGTCGGGGCCAATTTCAACAACGACGGCACCGCGCTCTACGAGGCCATGGCCGCTCTCTTCGTGGCGCATGCTGGGTCTCGATCTAAGCCTTGCGCAACAGCTTATGGTGGTGTTGACCAGCGTCATCGCCTCGGTAGGAGCGGCCGGGATCCCCGAGGCCGGTTTGGTGACGATGACCTTGGTGTTTAACGCGGTCGGATTGCCTACCGAGTATATCGCCATCCTCCTGACCGTCGATTGGTTCTTGGACCGCTGCCGCACGGCCATCAATGTCATGGGCGACATCAATGTCAGTTGCCTGCTCGATGGCAAGCGGCGCGAGACTGATCCGCCCTGAGAGTTTGAGAACGAATCGTAAGCGCTTATTTACCCGCACGCTGTTGATTTGAGTCAAATTGATCCATCCCTCATTTTTTGGGTGCGATAGCGCTACGCAAACAGGATTAGGAAAAGTTTCGCACAGCTTTTACTAAATTTTCGGGTGTCCCGATGTCGAGACAGGTGTCATCGGGGAAAACCACCCCTTCTAATCGCAGATCACTTTCGATTGCAGCCTTGAGAACGTCCCCAACAATCAATTCTCGCTGCTCCCGCACATTGTCCTGTTTGTTTGCTTTTTGGATAGCGCCAAGATATTCATGCATGAAACGTGTGAAGACCGGTGTCCAGAGAGCTATACCCCATCCATAGCGTAGATGAGTTTCTTGAGGTTTTATTGCAATGAGATTTATTCGGCCGTGGTCGTCCAGATCCACCATATCCCATTTCTGCGGCTGATCGATAGGGAAGAGCCCCAACACTACATCGGCATTCGTGGTCGCTTGCCTGGCCAGCAAGCGAACGAATGCATCGTCAGTCTTGAAAATAATATCGGGATAACCGAATGCCACCAACGCGCCTTGCACAAAGGGATAAGCTTGGTCCAAGGTGTAGGGCGCGCCAAAAGGCAAACCCATTAACAAGTAGGCTAAATGCATATCCAACATTGCGCCATCTCCCAGATAGGCGGGTATGTCCCATTTGCCTTTGCCTAACACGATGTAGACCTTGATAACCCCCGCCAACCGCATCTTCTCGAGCAGATAATGACAAACCACTTTTGGACGCACACTCTCACTTTCGTCCAAGGCCCGGAAGCCCACTGGATATAACTCTTTGCTGCAAGGTAACGGGGCCAGCCGCGTCGCTTGCCCGCCTGCCGGGAGCAACCCAACGACTTCCCGATAAAGCTCTCGGTCCCGGTTCGAGTTAGCCATGGCTTTCTGAAGATCGCGCGTAGGTGAGGCGCCTGTCAGAGGTCTTGATTAATAGGATTTTATCAGAGGCCTGATGCTGAGCCCCACCACACCGGGCGGATAAGACCATCCGCTGCCCTCATCCCTCAATCTTGGTCGCCGCAGTAGCTTGGTTGACCAGCACCATGCCGAGTCCCACGGCGTGGCCCGTTGATCCGGGTGCCTCAACGAGACGCTGCTACACCTGGAGCTTCTGCGGGCTTGGAGGCACTGCACGACGGAAGGATAGACAACTTGACAAAAGGATGAGGGACGGTCCCTGTCACCACTTCAAGATAGCGGGTCTGAAGTGCCGTCAAAATAGGCGATGCCTCCGGCAGCGGCAAGCCGTCGATTGATTTAGCCAGTATGACTACCGCGAGACTTCCGCACAGAGCGATCTCGTCCGCCACCAGCAATTCCGTGCGATCGATCGGACGCCGAATGAACGCGATGTTCATAGAATGAGCAAGCGCCTCAACGACATCCAGCGTGATACCCTCCAACGCCCCTTCTGTCGCGGGAGGCGTACACACCGTACCCTCCCGAACCATCAGCACGCAAGACCCGGTTGCCTCCGACACCCGGCCCCACTGATTAAGCAGCACCATGTCCTGGCACCCACGCGCGCGACCCTCGATCCTTGCCAAGCGGCCGGCCTGGTAGTTCGTCCCCGTCTTGATCCTGGCGGGAAGCGACAAATCGGCACTCCGCTGCCAAGTACTGACCCCCAAGTTAATGGGCGGGGACACGGGTGTGTCGTGGTGGTAGGCCGTCACGGCGAGATCCGCGACAGTCCCCTCGCCCCAATGTCCCTCAGTCACGTAAAGTGTTGTCCGAGCCCACATATTCCGGCCCGGTTCGACTAAGGCACCGATCAGTTCGTCGAGCGCGCCCTCGTACTCCTCGTACGTCGTGAGGAAAGGAATGTGCAGCAAACGAGCGGATCGTCGCAGACGTTCATAATGACGACGCAGCATCACCATTGCGAACCGCCCATCGGGCTGCCAAAAGCCCGTGATCCCTTCGAATACGCTGAGACCCCTGGTGAAAGCCTCACAACCAATATGGAGCAAGGCTTCGTTCCACAGACGAAGTTTGCCTCCCATGTATACGAACTTTGGTTCTTGCAGTGTTGCCACGTCGGCCTCCTGTATCGTCTCCTGACGAGCTAAAGGCTCGAGCATGCGTGCCTCGGCGGGTTCGCTATCTGCTCAATCCCTATGCTAATACAACAGATCTTCTCGGCTCTCTTATTCCGTCAGTATAAAGAGCTACAATCTTGTCGGCAATGTGCGAGAAATCGGTCCCGCGCAGATGATCCCTGAACAACTTAATTAGATTGATAGGCCATTCACGAAAATCAAAGAACGCCGTTATCGCACGGCAAGCTTATTTGGATAGCGGTGCATAAAGCTATATAATGAACCGGCAGTTCACGATCACGCTGCCCGAGGAAGGCGACGCAATGTTGAGAGCCATTAATGAGAGATTCCCGAAGTACAAGCAATTTGATCCTCTGGTACCGGTCTGGTGCGTGACACCCCATGAGGGGCGTGTTATCCACCGTTTCTTCGACACATCACCGTTCAGCCCGTCAGGGCGCTTTTTGGCCCTTTTTCGCCTTCCTTACGAAGATCGCCTCCCGGCTCCAGGGCATATCGGGCAAGTCTTGTTAATCGATTTGCAAACAGGAGACGAGCGTGTTGTTGACGAAACGCGCGGGTGGGAATCGCAACTCGGTGCGAATGTCCAGTGGGGTGCAGATGACACAGAGCTTTTCTTCAACGACGTGGACCCCCGCACCTGGGAGCCACACGGGGTCAACTTGAATCCTCAAACGGGGGATAGGAAAAAGCTTAACGGATGTGTCTACAAAGTCTCTCCAGATGGGAAAAAGGCGATTTCAGCCAACATAAAATGTATGCGTAGGACGCAGGCCGGATATGGTGTTATGGTGCCAGATGAGCATGTGCCTCGCAATATTGGACTGCGTGACGACGATGGTCTCTACATCACAGATACAGCGACTGGCGAGTGTAGGCTATTAGTCTCCATTCGCGATGTTGTCGAGCGAACGGTCGCAGGAAAGGCGTTGAACACGTATGCAGATATGGAAGTCTATGGATTCCACTGCAAATGGAATCCCCAGGGGACTCGCCTTCTTTTCTCACTACGCCGCTTCCCGAAAAACCACTCCCGCCGCTTCGATACGATATCAGACGGTGTAATGAAATTCGACGTTTTCACCATGCGGGAAGACGGTAGTGAGCTTTTCAACTCGGTTCCGGCTTCCGAGTGGGAGAGGGGGGGGCATCACATCAACTGGTTTCCCGACGGCGAAAGGCTATCGATGAACTTGAATCTGCCGGAGCATAACCTTGGGGGTTATTGGTTAAAGAGAAGACTACGAAAAGTGCAAATACTAAAAAAAATAAATCGTTACTTATTGAAAACACCGCTATACATGAGCAAAAGCAGCTTGCGTTTTGTCAAGGTCAATTATGACGGAAGCGGTCTCGAGAGGATTCTTGATGAAATTCCGGGTTCAGGTCATCCCACTGTCCATCCGGACGGTCGTCACATCCTGACCGACGCTTATGTAGAGGATCCGGTTGCGTTCGGAGACGGAACCGTTCCTATAAGACTCGTTGACCTAGAGAATAGGGACGAGAAAACTCTGATTCGGATGCGGACACGCACAGAGCAGCAGGCTTCGTGTATCACTCTGCGAGTTGACCCACATCCAGCTTGGGATTTCAAACAGACATGGCTAGCGTTTAATGGCTTCGCGGATGGCACCCGTAGAGTTTATATTGCCGATCTCAGGGAGCTGGTCGGATACGACAAGTCGAGCTAAATAGGTACCCAAAGGCCTTGCAGCAGCTTCCTGAACCAGAAGTGTTTCAAGCACATGCCTGCTTGACGACGCCCTTGCAGTGATGTGTGCCTACGTGGCCTTCTTGGGGGCTGTGGGCAACAGGGAGATTGTCCATAGACCCGCCGCCTGGGCCTGGAAACCCTGTGGGTAACAAGGACGTTATCCACAAGTCCATAGGCATCTAGGACCAGCCTGGCAATAACCCACAAATTGTTCCGAAAAACGTTAGTTTTTAGCCGTCTTATCAATGGAGTGAATAGATATGAATAGCAACCTACCGCGGGTTTCCATTGGCATGCCTATCTACAATGGTGAACGATATCTTCGATCCGCGTTGGATTCGTTACTTGCTCAAACATTCGAGGCCTTTGAGATCATCATATCGGATAACGCGTCGACAGACGCAACGCCGGCGATCTGTAGTGCTTATGCTGCCAAGGACCCGCGGATCCGCTATTACCGTAACGAGCGGAACATAGGGGGTGCACCCAATCACAATCGTACTATAGAGCTCGCTGCCGCTAAGTATTTCAAGTGGGCTCATTACGATGACATTTGGGCTCCGGACTTACTCGCCCAAAGTGTCGGAATCCTAGACAGCTATCCGAGCGTCGTGCTTTGCTATTCTCAAACGAGAATTATAGACGAGCATGGAAATTTCGGGTCCGATCTCGCGCACGGACTTAGCCTGCGTGTCGCGAGTCCTGTTGACCGTTACCGCGCTTTCCATAGACGCTATCGCCGAGAACAGCAGAGCGGTCATGTATTCTTGGGTCTAATGAGAATGGACGCGTTGAAGCAAACACGCCAACATGACAGTATCTACTCGGCCGACATCGTGCTTCTCGCTGAGCTTGCCTTGCTTGGGGAGTTTTATGAGATCCCGGAACCGCTATTCCATAGACGCGTTCACTCGGAGAGCTCGTGCATTAAGTTTACCCCCCAAGCCGTCGCTGTTTTCGAAGACCCCACCAATAGTGGTCGTCTCCTTTTGCCACGATGGAGGCTGGCCTTTGAGCTGGCAAGGTCCCTCCAGTCTTCGCATCTGAACTTCTATGAAAAGCTGCGCTGTTCCCCCCAAATCGGCTTGTGGTACGTCCGGTTCTCCAAAGGCTTAGTGTTAGAACTGTTGTTGGCAGTTAAGCAAATCATGCACTTAACTCCCGTACAATCGAGGTAGAATGCAGAGCAAGATCGCAAAGATCATATTGACAAGAAATCCAACTGCTGGTGCGCCATTGGGTTCGCCGAACGATTGCGCTACCTCATTGACACCGAGGAGATATATTTGAACGGTTGTAGAAAAAGTATCCGCTAGCGCGGATATCGTTTTTTTGATTAGGCCCGGATCACCATGAACTCGTATACGCTCCGTGGTTAGCACGCCGAAAGTTTTAGTTGTTGCTGAACAATCTACCTATCTCACGCCGAGGTAGCGTTGAGCAATTCGTCCGATCGTAGGTCTGGGATTCTTTAGCGCGGACACAGCTCGGGTCACGCCAGCTCTCGTTCGGTCTTCCCACAACTCAAGTCTTGTTCGAGGATTTACCGGTACGGTGAGGAGGTCAGACCACTCTCGCTCTGCGATGTCCTTCCAAAATCGGCGCTCTCGCTTGTAGCTTACTGGAAGGGATAGCATCAATTCAAAGATCCGACGGTGGGAGAAGGGATAAACCTTGAAGATGGTGCAGCCAGCTTCGCCATATGGATGAACACCACCCCAACAACCCAGGCGCTGTTCGATGTAGAACAAGTGAAGGATTGTAAAGAAATTTCTGATAGGTGGTAGAGAATCAAGCCATGCTTGAAGGCTAGATCTGACCTCTGGGATAAGGAGGGCGCCACATTGCTGAGCTAACCTGCCCAGCGTTATCGGGCTAAACGGAGAATCCTCCTTCCGCCACCAGAAATCCCGTGCGAGTTCTCCGCCCACACTATGGATTTCTAATCTGTCTGGCCTGAGCTGACCTATAGTCCGTATTTCTTTCCATCCGCGCAGCCCACTGACTTCGCACCCCGTCTTGTATAGCCACACCTCAAGATCCACGACCGATGCATCAATGTGTCCAAGTATTCTGTGCTTCAGGCCCAGACGCTCGGCGATGCGGCTGGCGATCCTTACGTCAACTCGGCCAGTAACGTCGGGGACCGCGTAGGTGAAAAACTCGATTTCCTGTATGTATTTCCTTGCACACGCAAGAAGAACACGAGAGTCTTGCCCGGCTGTGAGCGCCATTTGAACACGATCATGGGAAAGAATAGCACTCGTTTGCCCCATAACGATATCAGCGATCTCGCCTACTGCTGCTTCGACGTCCACCTCCTCAAACTCGCCTTTAGGCCAAAAGCGTTCTGCCTCCCAACTCCCAAGGTCCAAATAATGATTTGGTAGTAGCCTTCTAACCTGATGTCTTGGAGTCAACCCGACGGGGTACCCATTGCTGAAGTTGTGGGGCATCCTGAGAGCCTTCTGCAGCAAAATGTTGTCAGCGGTGGCGTTGGAATAAGGAATCAGACATGAGGTTGAAGCAACTACTTCCTCTATGGAGCAGTATACGGTGCCCAAGGAGCCACAGGGGTCCAAATAGACTCGCTGGAAGGCACCGTCGAGTAATACGATAACATATCTACCACCAAACCCCGCTAGACGCTCATGCACAGAAGCAAGTGCACTATCGGTAAGAGTAGGAAACGCTACGCCTGCGCCGTCGACTACGCGGCGAGACGGATCAATGGCGTAACCTATAACCCAACCCTGAGTAACGCCTTCTGGACCTTTAATGGGGGATACTGGGAGCGACGGATGAGTACCAAGAGTCCACCCAGACACCGAGTCCTGTCTCCAAGTTTCCGGAATGATGTCGGGCCGCTTCGCTAGCAGGAATTGATCGTGGAGTAACTGGCGCTGGTACTTGCCACTGAGTACGCTAGGTAGTGTTTCTATCCGCATCTGAGCTATCCCGGGTTTTGTGGACACTTTTGAAGGTAGACAATACCGATGGAGGTGTCAAATGGGAAAGGCAGTCGAGAAGGTCAATCCGGGCCGCAAGCGTGCGCGCTTCACGAAGGAATTCAAACTGGAAGGGGTGAAGTTGCTGGAGGCGGGTCAGAAGCCGGCCACGCAGATTGCGTTGGAATTGGGCATTCGCCGCAATCAGCTGCACAAGTGGCAGGCGCAGCTCCGGTCCAAGGGAGAGCTGGGGCGTTTCGAGGCCCTGGCGCTAAGCCGTTGGCTGAATATTCCGAAGTCGAGCGTCTTCGCCGCGAATTGAAGCGCGTCAGCGAGGAGCGCGACATTTTAAAAAAAGCCGCGGCGTACTTCGCGAAGGAACTGCCTTGAAGTACGGCTTCATCCGTGACCATCATCAGCGGTTTCCGGTCTCAGGGCTGTGCGCGCTGCTGAGTGTATCGAAGAGCGGGTTCCACGCGTGGCTGAATCGTCCGCTCTGTGCGCGCATCCGGGCAGATCGACAACTGCTGATCGAGATTCGCCGAGTTCATGTCGAACACCGTGAAGCCCATGGCGCCGTGAAGACCTGGCGCGCGCTCAATGAGCGAGGCATCGCCTGCGGCAAGCATCGTGTCGCGCGGCTGCGGCGCGAAGGCAGTATCGAAGCCAAACGCCGGCAGCGCCAACGCCTCACCGTCGAGCATCACAAGACGGCAGCGCCAGCACCTGACTTGCTGGTGCGATACTTCAATGCCCCGATACCGAACCGCTTCTGGTCGGGTGATATGACATTCATTCGCACCCGCGAAGGTTGGTTGCACCGCCCTGCGCCAGGTTTGATTCACCGCACCCGATCGCGGGCCGCAGTACAACAGCAGACCCTATCGCGAAGTCATGGCGGCACACCGTATCGTACCCAGCATGAACGGCAGGAAGGCGCCGCAGGACTGCGGTGGCGGAGAGCTTCTTCTCGAACCTAAAGAATGAATTGATCCACCACTGCGACTTCAAGACACGGGATGAAGCGAGAGCGGCAATCTTCGATTACATCGAATTGTTCTACAACCGCAAACGCATTCACCAGTCGCTCGGCTATCGCACCCCCGAGCAAGTTGAGAGAGAATGGCGAGGTGCTCAACTAAACTGTCCGCGAAACCCGGGGATAGCTCAATCTGGCCCTTCTTGAGTCTTCGGTATTTGACGGCGCCGCGCGACGCAACCCCCGCCCATCAAGACAGCAAATTGCTGTTTATTCGTTGAATGAGATCAATATACCTTACATTTGTTTCGGGCTTGATCTATACGGATCGCTGCGCAGATGGTTCGTAACCCCTAGTTTTTTGTTGCTCAGTTGTTTCGCTTTTCCACTTTTTGGTGAAATCAGCGATCTCGGAGTCACTGTACAGATGACGCACATATTCGCAGGCATACATCTTTTTGATGTAGTCGTCGGGAAGTCCTAAAGATTGTAGAAACACTTTATACACAGGATAGTATGACTTATCCGCTGCCATCCTGGCGTTAACGAGCGGAATATCAATGCCCAGGAATTTCTTGATGGCTTCCGTAAAACAGCGATCGAGATATTCGAGCTTGATCAAGAGCAGTTCGACGCCGTCCCCTGAATAGATCTTGTACCCTGTCGTCCTTGGGAACTCACTTTCCAGAATGTCGATACCGAAAAATTGCTCGAGCTCCACATGAAACCATTGAAAAGGCATTTCGTAAAAGTCAAGCTTTTGATGGAATTCTGCGAGGTAGAACTCCGAGAGTTCGGCAAGATCCAGGTCGTTGTTCGCACAACGCTCCTCAAAGTCGGGTATCCAACGCTCGATAGTTTCAAAAAGGCTGGATACGTTTCTAGCAATCGGATCGCGAGTCAGCGTGATCACCTGCCAAGGCTTACGGCATTTGTCTCGGGCCCACTGTTTCGCCAAATATTTGCTGTGCATAATTGAGATGCTGTTCGGCAAACCGGATTTTCGAAACCAACCCCGTTTTTGTCCGAAGTGGAATACTTCTTCCCAAGCGATACCTTTGTCGGTCAAAACGTGTATGTGATGGAGAGGCGTTTCCGGTCGTGCTTTCATCAACGACGCACACACCGACGATGAGCCAACTTTACCCATTTGGTAGACGAGAACGGGAGTTTTCCCGGCAGAGTTCAACGAAAACGAGAGATGATAAAGGCTTTCCGCGATTGGGTAAGGACAACTCCACACGAGCTTTCTAATTATAGATTTAATTCCGTTTGGCATCTGCGTGCGCATCGTGGTTCGATTCCTAGCACAAAATAGAAGAACCTCTCTACCGGTCTCGATGGAGCTACCTTGCACTTAGTTACGCGCGCCGGCGATTCCTCAAAGACTGGGCATGAAGAATGAACGGCCTTCTTCACGAAAAAGGATACTGAGGGACTACTGAGTTGTCAAAAAGAAAATTCTCACCGCTCATCATGCCGAAATGAGTAGGTTGAGTCCACTATATCGGGCGTTTGACGATCTGGCCAGGCTGTCCGCGTTTTCCCATGCCCGCGGTTATCGGCGCTGCAGGCGTTCTACGACGCCATACGCAAGTCCCTTTGCTCATTCCGTCTAACTGCGCTCTGCGATATCATTGCAGACATGCGTGCGGACTCCCCAAGCTATCTGGCACATTTCGGCTTAGAACCGAGCACCGTGCGTGGCCCTTGCTGGGTGCGCGTCATGGGTTCGGTGACGGACACCTCTCGTCGCCCCTGCGCCGAAGCCCAGCCAACAGGCGATGGGCGTGATCGGGCGTTTAGCGACGCGGCGGTTCGCTCACTCGCGGCCAAGGAAGTCTATCTCATGGCTGTCTGTCGGGTTCTCTCTTTAACCATGCGCCTCGCCGGAACACTAAGACCTACGTTACCACAGGCATGAACGAGAAGGCGATGCGGATCCACCAAAGCCCCACCGAGACGCTAGAGACGCTCGGCCAGGAGATGCACCACCTGGTGTCCGGGTTATATCCGATCTGCCGGAGCATCACGGGCGATGGTGTCCGCGAGACACTCGGTATCATCAAGCGGATGATCCCCTTGGATATCCACGAGGTACCCACGGGGACCGCTGTCTTCGACTGGACGGTGCCTCGGGAGTGGAATCTCCGGGACGCCTATATAAAAGACTCACAAGGCCGGCGCATCGTCGATTTCGGTCGGTGTAATCTCCACGTGGTCGGCTACAGCATGCCGGTGAAGAATCGGCTCCGCCTCGATGAGCTAAAGCCGCACCTTTTTACGCTGTCGGATCGGCCGGATTGGATCCCCTATAGAACCTCCTACTACAACGACACCTGGGGCTTTTGTCTGACGCACAATCAACTCGCGCAGATGCCGGACGAGGAGTACGAGGTCTGTATCGATGCCACGCTCGCGGCGGGGTCTCTGAGCTATGGCGAGTGTTATGTGCCTGGAGAGAGCACCGATGAGATACTCGTCTCCTGTCATACCTGCCATCCCTCGCTCTGCAATGATAATCTCTCCGGGATAGCCGTTGCGACCTACCTGGCGCGGGCGATGAGCCGGGCGCCTCACTGGTACTCGTACCGGTTTCTATTTATTCCAGGCACCATCGGCTCGATCACCTGGCTCGCCAGAAACGAACAGCAAGCGCCCAGGATCAAGCATGGCTTAGTGCTCACCTGTGTCGGCGACGGAGGGGGATTCACCTACAAGAAAACCCGGCGCGGCGATGCCGAGATCGACCGGACGGTGGCCCACATTCTGAAACATTCCGGCCAAACGCACCAGGTGATCGATTTCTATCCCTATGGCTATGATGAACGTCAGTTTTGTTCTCCGGGTTTCAACCTCGCCGTGGGTTGCTTGATGCGTTCGCAGCACGGACAGTTTCCGGAATATCACACCTCTGCGGACAACCTGGACTTCGTCCGGCCGCAGTACTTGGCTCAGTCCTACGCTACCTGCCTGTCGGTCTGCGAGGCCCTGGAGCACAACATGACCTATGTGAACCGGAACCCAAAATGCGAGCCTCAGCTCGGCAAGAGGGGCTTGTACAAGGCGATCGGGGGCCACCAAGACGCCGGGACCAGACAAATGGCGACCCTCTGGGTGTTGAACCTGTCCGACGGTCAGCACTCGCTCCTGGACATTGCAGAGCGATCCGGCATTGCGTTCCAAGTGCTCCAGGAAACAGCCGATGCCCTGCTGGCTCACGAGCTACTCGAGGAGCGTCCGCGGGCGGGCGCCCTTTACTCGGCGGCCGGTCGCTAGCACGCAGTCGTTTGCTATACAGACACGGCAATCGAAGAAAAGGCCAAGACCTATGCTCAAGAGGATCCTGCGCAAGGGCGTGCGTATGTTAAGCCACTGGTTGTACGAGGATAACCCCGATGCGGTACAGGACTCGCCCGTGATCTATCCGTGGATAAACGCCGTACTCCTAAAGACACTTCGAGAGTCCCCGTTGATACGTCCATCCTATCTTTGGGGCGCGCTCCACGGGGCGCATCTCGCCAAAGCCTTGGATCTCCCCGCCGTGTCATTGATCGAATTCGGGGTCGCCGGGGGCAACGGGCTGGTCGCACTCGATCTCATCGCCCAACGGATCGAGCGCATCTTCGGTATTCACGCGCAGGCCTACGGTTTCGATACGGGCGCAGGCTTACCCATTCCAGAAGACCTGCGCGATTGCCCCAACCTCTTTGCCGGAGGAGACTATCCCATGGACGTGGCCAAGCTTCGGAGTCGGTTGGCGAGAGCCGAGCTTATTCTCGGCAAGATAGACGAGACGCTTCCGACCTTCATCACGAAGTCAGGTTTCGCGCCGGTGGCGTTCGTTTCCGTAGATGTCGATCTGTATACGTCGTCGAAACATGTTTTGCGCCTGCTGGAAGGCGAGGCCAAGATGCTACTGCCCAGAATTCACTGCTTTTTCGATAACATCACCGGGTTCACCTACAGCCCCTACAATGGCGAGCGCTTGGCGATAGAGGAATTCAACGAGGAACACCCGTCCCGCAAGATATCTCCAATCTTCGGCGCGCGGCACTACGTGCCGAAACCGTTTGCGAATGAAGGGTGGGTAGACAAGCTGTTCATGGCGCATATTCTCGATCACGATCACTACAGCCGGCCGGACGGTTTAACCCGCATACCGCGGGTGGACCTTGTCGGCAAACAGTGATAGGGCAAGCCACGCCTAAGCGCGCTGGGCTTGCGGTTTCGCGCCGCCATTCCATCGCCGCTACGCTATTGCAGGTTTTCCCGTTCCATAGCAAACGTCAAAACGTCCTTGGCACTGAGCAACCCTCAGGTGGTAACTGCGGGCGGATGCATAATCTCTGTGCCTGTAATCAGGACAATGCCTTGAATTTTGCACGCTTATCATATATCCTTTATCCTTATTCTTACTACTGAAAGTTGCGATTGTTCATGATAAACCCTGCTATATTCAAATCGAGCAGTTCGCTAGGAATAAAACCATGAGGTCGCGGCGAGAGAGTTACAAATACCGCCGATGGTTTATGATGGCGCCAGACCAATGGCGCATTCCTCAACAAGACGGACAATGGGGCATACTCCTGCCCCGTGTTGGTACAATGAAGGATCCGCACAAAGTGGTGCCCATCTACGGTTTAGCAATAGGGGGTCTCTAATGAAAATTAGTACACGCGTTATGTCTTGTTGGCTAATGTTGCTGATTTTGCCAGCCGCGCAAGCACAGCAGTTACCACAGCAGTTACGCTACGGCGAGACAGTCACGTCGCGTCAGCGGCCAGAGCTGGATCCACTCGGTATTCGGGCAGCCGGATTCCTGACATATCCATCGCTTGCCGTTGGCGAGCAGTACAACGACAATATCTTCGCGGATGACACGGGGGAAGTAGACGATTTCATTACCTCTATCAGGCCGGGCGTTAAGGTGAAATCGGACTGGAACAATCATGCTTTAAATTTTAGAGCGGATGCGAATATCGGCAAATATGCCGACAACGGCGATGAGGACTTTGAAGATTATGCTTTTGGAACGGACGGACGCCTAGACATTACCCGCAACCAATCGTTGTTCGCAAACGCTCTCTATTCCAATCTTCATCAAAATCGTGGGGATCCGGACGATCCACAGGGGAGAAATCAGGGCGAATATGACCTCTATACGGTCACGGGCGGCTATAACCACACCTTCAACCGCTTATCCGTCAGACTCGAGGGTACCGGAGTCGGTTACGACTATGACAATATCACCGCTGATGACGGGTCAACGATCGATCAAGATGTGCGTGACCGCACTGACGCCATCGGTACACTGCGCGCCGCCTATGAGCTCAGGCCGGGGTACTCCGCTTTTCTGCTTGGTAGCTACAACAACCGCTCGTACGATATAGAGCGTGATCAGCAGGGCACCCAACGGAGCTCAGAGGGCTACGAAGTCGGATTAGGCGCGGCGCTTGCGCTTACCGGGGTGACTACAGGAGAGGTCTACGTTGGTTATCGTTCGCAATTCTACGACCCAAACTTAGACACGATCGATGGCGTCTCAGGAGGCGCTTCCATCTATTGGAATGTCACTACCCTGACAACGATTACAGGCAGCGTGGAACGTACGATTGAAGATTCGACCTTTGTTACAACGGTGGGAGATACACCGGCAGCCGGATATTTTCGCACTCAGTATGGCTTTATCGCAGACCACGAACTACTTAGAAATCTACTGCTGCAAGCGAGCCTCTTCGGTATTCAAGAGGATTTCAGCGGTATCGATCGCACAGACGACAGTCTGCTGGCCACCGTAGGGGCTACGTACTTGATGAATCGTTATGTGGACCTATCGATCGGTTATGGCTATAGGGATCGGAGCTCTGAATTTAATGACTTCGCGCAAAATACGGCGACGCTGACACTGAACGTAAAACTTTAAAGGCCATCATTCAAGGGAGGCGTCATCGTCTTTCTAGCCATTTGGACGGACGGCTTGAAGATCCTGGAACCTGCCGGCCAATCAATCAGCCAAATGTGAAACGTCAGTGAATTCCCATATGTTCAATTCTAGGATAGGTGACTGATCGTGTTGGTACTTAGCAATGCGGATTTAGCGTCGTATTCATGCCCGAAAGCAACGTTTGACATTATCTCGGTTAGCGATTAAATAATGACGAAGGTTGTTCGGAACAAGAGGCCGCATCCATGGTTAGCCATCAATTCTTTAGATTTATCACGTTAATAATGGTCTTGGTCTTGTCAGTCGCTGTTGCAAGCGCTCAAGGTGACCAAGAGGGTTACCGTTTAGGGACGGGTGACAAGGTAAAGGTGACCGTGTATGGACATGAGAACCTTTCGGGAGAATCAGATGTAGACAGCACAGGAAACCTAGCATTGCCGCTTATCCAGACCGTTAAGGCAAGGGGTCTCACGTTACAAGAGCTTGAGCGGTCCATTGTGGCCAAGCTATCGCCAGATTACCTTAAAAATCCACGTGTTAGCGTTGAGATCATTAGTAACCGCCCGTTCTTCATTCTTGGGGAGGTACAAAAGCCAGGTAGCTATCCTTATGTGAATGGTATGACGGTCGTGACCGCAGTCGCTTTGGCCGGCGGTTTTACCTACCGTGCAGATTCCGACGAAGTCTATATTACTCGAGTCACGGATAAACAAAAAACCAAACAATCGGCGGATCAAGACACGCCGGTGATGCCGGGGGACGTAATCGAAGTTCCTGAACGGTACCTTTAAAAAGGCGGTATTGTCTGTTCAAGCAATTACCGTCGTGTCCTTCACGGACGTTGGTTATCCGGTTCCAGGGTTTGAGGCGTCTGTCGCGCCTGCGGATTCATTCCGGGCCTCTTTTCGATGACAACAATCCTGGAAAGTCTCAGAGGCTGTGAAAAAATTGTTTGCAGGGGATCGCCAATTGATCATGAATATGCGATCCTGGCACCATGAGTAAAGAACCTTCGCTGTTCCCTGATCTCCCACAACCCGATACCACTG
>Ga0136622_10000013_pt1 | contig 56204 bp, 59 predicted proteins | sample AntDrymUQ4482106_2_FD_104803 | JGI IMG/M metagenome (GOLD analysis project Ga0136622, IMG submission 104803) | Polar desert sand microbial communities from Dry Valleys, Antarctica - metaG UQ448 (21.06) | ecosystem: Environmental > Terrestrial > Soil > Desert | place: Antarctica: Dry Valley...
AGCGCGACCGCGAACTCAGGGGCGACGAAGCCGACCAGGATGCCGAGAAGCACGGCGGCGATCACCGCCATGTACAGGTAGTGCGTCCGGTCCTGCTTCTTCCCCGCACCGTTGCCATGATCCGGCTTGTCGGAGGCCTGCTGCTGTGCTGCCATGTGGAGTCCTCTGGTCGGCGCGTGCGAACCCTGCTTCGCACATTCTGCTGCCGATGGGGCGCCGCTGGCAGGCCCCCCGGGCCTCACCTCAAGTCCGGGTGGTCGAGCCTGTCGAGACCACCACCCGGCGCGACCTCGCGAGTGACCACGCAAACCTTCTCGCCTCTTGCCAAGCTGCTTTACATTTCATAGGCTCTTGTAAAGACAATGCAGCCGACACTGCGGGGCACTAGATGGCAGACGCATACACGTCCGTGGGCGCATCTGAGTCCACCGACTGGACCGACGGCAAGCGGCATCTGTGGCTGCTGGGCCTGGTCGTTCCGTCGTTCCCGTTCCTGGCCTGGGCGCTGACCGCGGCCACCGGCTTGAGCGTGTTCTGGTTCCTCGGACCGATCCTCGTCTTCGGTGTGATCCCGGTGCTGGACTACCTCGCCGGACTGGATCGGACCAACCCTCCCGACGACATGATCGAGACGCTCGAGAAGGACAAGTACTACCGCTGGATCACCTATCTCTACCTGCCGATCCAGTACGCCGCCCTGGTCTGGGCGTGCTGGATGTGGAGCTACGGCGAGCTCACCCTCGTGGCGGACATCGGTCTCGCCCTCACCGTGGGCACCGTCGCGGGCATCGGCATCAACACCGCGCATGAGCTCGGCCACAAGAAGGAGAAGCACGAGCGGTGGCTGGCGAAGATCGCGCTCGCACAGTCCTTCTACGGGCACTTCTACATCGAGCACAACCGGGGCCACCACGTGCGTGTGGCTACTCCCGACGACCCCGCCAGCTCACGGGTCGGGGAGAGCGTCTATGCATTCCTTCCCCGCACCGTCGTCGGCTCGTTGAAGAGCGCATGGCGCTTGGAGCAGCCTCGGTTCAGGCGCCGCCAGGAGAGCCACTGGAACATCCGCAACGACGTGATCAACGCCTGGCTGATGTCGGCTGCGCTGTGGGGTGCCCTCGTGGCCGTCTTCGGTCTCGGAGTGCTTCCCTATCTCGCGATCCAGGCGGCCATGGGCATCGCGCTCCTCGAGGTCGTGAACTACCTCGAGCACTACGGCATGCTCCGCCAACGCACGGGTCCCGACGGCACCGGCCGCTGGGAGCGTGTGTGCGCCTCGCACAGCTGGAACAGCAACAACATCGCGACGAACGTCTTGCTCTACCACCTGCAACGACACAGCGACCACCATGCGAACCCGACGAGGCGCTACCAGACGCTCCGTGACTTCGAGGAGTCACCGGTGCTCCCGACCGGCTATGCGGGCATGATCGTGCTCGCGTGCTTCCCCCCGCTGTGGCGCAAGGTGATGGACCCGCTCGTCCTCGCGCACTTCGACGGTGACATGACCAAGGCGAACATCGCGCCTCGCAAGCGCGACAAGGTGCTTGCGGCGTACGCCGGCCGCCCCGAGGTGACAGCGCGGCACAAGGCAGCATGAGCCGGTTCGTCTGCACGGCGTGTGACTACGTCTACGACGAGGCGACCGGCGACGAGCGCGAGGGGTTTCCGCCCGGCACGTTGTGGTCGGCGGTGCCCGACGACTGGTGCTGTCCGGACTGCGGAGTTCGCGAGAAGCCGGACTTCGAGGCTGCGCCGGGTGCAGCGCCCGGCCCGTAGACTCCGGGCATGGCGACGGCAGCGAGCGGGCAGCAAACGGTCGGCGCCACGTCGAGTCTGCACGATCGACTGCTCGACGCAGCCTGGGAGCTCACCTGCACGGCGGGATGGTCCGAGGTCACCATGTCCAAGCTGGCAGCCAGCACGGGCGTGAGTCGGCAGACGGTCTACAACGAGCTCGGCTCGAAGCCGAGGATCGGCCAGGCCTTGGTGCTGGCGGAGCTGGACAGTTTCCTGGCCGTGGTCGCCGCCGAGCTCGACGGCAACGACGACCTGGTCGAGGCGATCCGTTCTGCTGCCGAGAAGCTGTTGCGGATGGCCAGAGACAACCCGTTGCTCCACGCCGTCTTGTCGTCGGCGCATTCAGGAACCAACGAGCTACTCCCCCTGCTGACCACCCAGGCAGAGCCGGTGATCGGGGCGGCGACGGCGGTGATCAAGGAACGGGTCGTGGAGCGCTACCCCGACCTCGGGCTTTCCGAGCACGAACTCGACGTTGCCCTGGACTCCATTGTCCGGCTCGTGCTGAGCCAGGTGATGCAGCCGGGCAAGCCGCCGGTCGACACCGCCGCCGATGTCGCCTGGATCGCCGCCCGCGTGCTCGGCCGCTAGTCGCGCTCGTCCTCGTCTGCCGAGCCCTCGTCCTCAGGTGGCGGGGGTGGCTTCTCCTCCTCGCCCTCCTGCATCGGGTTCTTGGCGAGCGGATTGTCATCGGTCGGCTGCAGGTCCTCGGGCAGCTGCTCGTCGTCGACTCGCCCGGGCTCGTCCATGTCGCCGCCGGCGCTCTTCTCGCCCGAGCTGCCGCGGTCGGAGTCGCTACCGGAGTCGGCGCTCCCGGTGTTGTCGTCTGGGCCGTTCTGGCTGTCTGCAGGGCTGCTCATCCGCCCTTCCTACTGCGTGGGCACCTGAGTGAGCAACTGGAAGCAACAGCAGTGGCCCCGGCAAGATTGCCGGGGCCACTGGTCTAGCTGCTTGATCGAGCTGCGGTGCGGTGCGGTGCGCTCAGCCCATGCTCGGCGGCATCATCACCGCGTCGATGAGGTAGACCGTTGCGTTGGCAGTCTGCACGCCGCCGCAGATCACGTTGGCGTCCTGGGACTTGAGGCTGTCGCCCTCACCGGAGATCTCGAGGTCGTCACCCTGGACGGTCTGCCGAAGGTCTCGATCGCCCACTCCTTGATAGGGCGCGGGGTCTCGTCGACGGCTCGGTTGGCGACCGAGAAGACGGGCGATGTGACGCCGGTCAGCAGCGCCGTCAAGGCCTCACCGATGGCGACGCCCGCGGCACCCGCGAGCAGGCCCGCCAGTGCACCGGCTGCTTGCCGGATGCGTAGGTCTCGCTTGCTGGTCGTCACGGCGGCTGGTTCGTGACGGCGGCTCTCGGAGATGGGTATGGCGGGAGCGGTCTATCCTTGCTCTGGCCGGCAGATGCACTGCTGGGGTCGGGGCAGCGCGGGTGCGCAGGGAGCAGACGATGAAGCACGGCGGGGGGGATGTGAGCGAACGCCTACGCGCGCGCTCCCGTCGCGGAGCGATCGCGGCTTCCCTTCTTCTGGTCGCGAGCGCGTCTGCCTGTGCCCAGCCGAAGACCGAACTGAGCAATGCCTCGGCCGGAGAGTCGGTGGCCGCAGAGTCACCGTCGGCGTCGCAGTCCCCCAGCGCGCAGCCGAAGCCTCCCAAGGAGAAGAAGAAGAAGAAGTCTCTCGAGGGTGGCGGCTTCGCTTCGGCGGCGCCGGGCACCGACTCCCCCAACCGCAAGGAGGACACCGGACCGGTCATCCCGTTGTCGGCACAGGCGCCGAACATCAAGGAGATCGAGCGGCTGGTCCGTGCGGTGGAGCGGATCGCTCGGCAACAAGGCACCGGCGACCCGGCGGACAGCGGTGGGTCGGTGGCCGCAGCGGTGGGCAGCTTCAGCTACCGATACTTCGGCGACGGGTCGATCCAGCCCGACGCCGCGTGGGTCTCGGCCAACATCACCACCGAGACGGTGCCGATCCTGGGGGACGTCAACGGCCATCGGGTGATGCTCCCGCAGCTGCGGGGTGCGCTGCAGGAGGTGGTCGACCGCGGACTCGCCGACGAGATCCACCCGGAGGAGTACGCCGGCTGCTATGTCCCGCGGTTCATCGGAAGGGACCCGTCGAACGGACTCTCCCTGCACAGCTGGGGGATCGCGGTCGACCTGAACGTCCCGGGCAACCTGCGCGGCACGGTCGGCGAGATCGACCGGACGGTCGTCGCCATCTTCAAGAAGTGGGGCTTCGCCTGGGGTGGCGACTGGAGCTACACCGATCCAATGCACTTCGAGCTCTCCCGCTTGGTGACAGCGCAGTAGCCGCGACAGCGGGCCACGGAAGCGGCGGCACCGTCGTACGACGTGGAGTCGGCTGCGCTGCTGAAAGGCGCGTGCGGGATTGCCTCGCCCACGTCTAGCATGCGCGAGGTGCCCTCCCGACTGCTGGCTCTGACCTTCGACGCGCATGACCCGGCTCGCCTGGCGGGCTTCTGGGCCGGTGTTCTGGGACGAGTGGTCGTCGACGACATCCGTGGTGCGCTGCTACCCGGGTCTGACACCCAGGTCGGACTGCGGTTCGCCCTGAGCGGAGCTGAGAAGGTTGGTCCGAGCGGGGTGCACCTCCACCTGACCAGCACCAGCCCCGCCGGACAGCAGGACACGGTCGCGGCGGCGCTCGAGCTCGGCGCCGGCCATCTCGACGTCGGCCAGCTCCCGGAAGAGGGACACGTGGTGCTGGCCGATCCCGAGGGCAACGAGTTCTGCGTTATCGAGCCCGGGAGCTCGTTCTTGGCCGGCTGCGGCTTTCTCGGCGAGCTCGCCTGCGACGGCACCCGGCGGGTCGGGCTCTTCTGGGCCGACGCGCTGGGCTGGCCTCTCGTGTGGGATGAGGACCAGCAGATCGCGGTCCAGTCCCCGCACGGTGGCACCAAGGTCGCGTGGGGCGGCCCGCCCGTGGCGCCGAAGCACGGGAGGAACCGGCAGCGCTTCGACCTCACCCTGGCCGATGGCCACCTGGCAGCCGAGGTCGACCGACTAGTCGCGCTGGGCGCGACCCGGCTCGCCAGCGCCAACGGCGCCGTCGAGCTGGCAGACCCCGACGGCAACGAGTTCTGCCTCACGCACGACTGACCTCCGTCAAGACCGCCTGGCCGTACTCGCCAAAGGGCAACCCTCCGTCTAGCGGCTCAGCAGGTCCTGGAACTCGGGATGCCGTTCGATGTAGTCGGCGATGAATGGGCACGCCGGTCGCACCTGCAGTCCTGTCGAGCGCGCGCCTTCCAGGGCACCGTGCGCGAGCATCGAGCCGACCCCTTGCCCCTCGACTGCGTCGGGGACCTCGGTGTGGGTGAAGACGAGCAGACCCGCTTTCTGCTCGTAAGCGGCGAACCCGACGACCTGACCGGACTCGTCGACGGCCTCATACCGGCCCTGCTCAGAGTTCTCTCGCACCGTGACCTTCGCATTTTCGTGCATGCCACATAGTCGCACCGCGGGCGGCGACCGTAACTTGCGAACACCGAATATTCTGGTCCGTGTGACTATCCTCGACGACGCCAAGGCCGGCATGGACCCCGACATCCGGCCCCAGGACGACCTCTTCGGGCATGTGAACGGTCGTTGGCTGGACACAGTGGAGATCCCCCCGGACCGATCCAGCTGGGGACCCTTCGTCGCTCTGGCCGACCTCTCCGAGGAGCAGGTGCGGAAGATCATCGAGGGCTGCGCGGCCTCTGATCCCGAAGACCAGAACACGAGGAGGATCGGGGACCTCTACGCCAGCTTCATGGACGAGCAGCGCGCCGAGCAGCTAGGCGCGGAGCCGATCGCCGCCGCGCTGCGTTCGGTCTACGCGCTGGAGCAGACCGGGGAGATGTTCGAGCTGCTCGGCGAGCTGCAGCGAACGGGTGGACCGGGGGTGTTCGGCGCCTTTGTGAACACCGACGACCGCGACTCCGATCGCTACATCGTCAACATCATGCAGGGCGGGCTGGGACTGCCGGACGAGTCCTACTACCGCGAGGAGAAGTTCGCTGAGGTCCGCACGGCCTACCTGCGCTACCTGGAGAACATGTTCACCCTCGCCGAGGTGGCGGACCCAGCGGGCGATGCCCAACGTGTGATGGACGTCGAGACGCGGCTGGCTCAGGGCCATTGGGAGCGAGCAGAGACCCGCGACGTGATCAAGACCTACAACCTGATGAGCCGCGACGAGCTGGAGCAGAGCGCGCCCGCGTTCGACTGGTCGGCGTTCGGGAGGGGTCTCGGCGCCGACGACAGCGCGTTCGCCGAGACCGTCGTACGCCAGCCCGGCTATCTGACCCATCTGTCGAAGGCGCTGGAGGAGGTCCCTGTCGAGGAATGGCGGGCGTGGCTGGCGATCCGGGTCATCCGGTCGGCGGCGCCGTACCTCTCCTCGGCGTTCGTGGACGAGAACTTCGACTTCTACGGCAAGACGCTGAGCGGGACCCCGGAGCTTCGCGCGCGATGGAAGCGAGGCGTCGGCCTCGTCGAGGGGGCCATCGGGGAGGCGGTGGGCGAGATCTACGTGCGCGAGCACTTCCCCCCGTCGTCGAAGGCGATGATGGACGACCTCGTGTCGAACCTGCTCGAGGCCTACCGCCGCAACATCGAGAAGCTCGACTGGATGGGCGATGACACCAAGCAGCGCGCCTTCCAGAAGCTCAAGACGTTCAACCCCAAGATCGGCTATCCCACGAAGTTCCGTGACTACTCCGCCTTGGAGGTCGTCCCCGACGACCTGATCGCGAACGTGAAGGCGGCGGCGGCCTTCGAGACGGACCGGCAGCTGAACAAGATCGGCTCCCCGGTCGACCGGGACGAGTGGTTCATGCTGCCGCAGACGGTCAACGCCTACTACAACCCGGGCACGAACGAGATCTGCTTCCCGGCCGGGATCCTGCAGAAGCCGTTCTTCGCCCCTGAGGCCGACGCCGCGGAGAACTACGGCGGGATCGGTGCGGTCATCGGTCACGAGATCGGCCACGGCTTCGACGACCAGGGCTCGCAGTACGACGGCGCGGGGAACCTCAACGAGTGGTGGACCGAGCAGGACCGGTCCCGCTTCTCCGAGCGCTCCGACGCACTGGTGAAGCAGTACGACGAGTTCGCGCCCCGCAGCCTTCCCGACGAGCGGGTGAACGGTGCGCTGACGGTCGGCGAGAACATCGGCGACCTGGGTGGGCTCACCATTGCGCACAAGGCATACCTGATCAGCCTCGACGGGGACGAGCCTCCGGTCGTGGACGATCTGACCGGCTCCCAACGCGTGTTCATGAACTGGAGCTACGTGTGGCGCACCAAGCGCCGCAAGGAGCAGGAGCAGCAGTACCTCGCCATCGACCCGCACTCGCCGCCCGAGTTCCGCGCCAACATCGTGCGCAACCTCGACGAGTTCCACGAGGCGTTCACCACGTCACCCGGTGACGGGCTCTGGCTCGACCCGGAGGATCGAGTCCGGATCTGGTAGCAGTCTCAGGATCCGAGGACGTCGAGGGCGCGTAACGCCATCTGCCGCAGCAGCGCACGCATCTGCTCCTCCGAGAGCCGCGCGCTGTGCGGCGTGGAGTTGATCAGCCCGAAGGCGACGTGGGCCATCGCCCGGGCCTGTTTCGAGGTCAGCTCCGGATGGACCTTCCGCAACTGACGCACCCAGAGCTCGACGTACCTCCGCTGCAGCGATCGCACCCGCTCGCGCGCCTGGCTCGGCAGGGAAGCCCAGTCCCGGTCCTGGACCACGATCAGCGCCTCGTGCGCGAGGGCGAAGTCGATGTGCCACTCGACCAGGGCGCGGACCGCCCGCGCAGGAGCCTCGGCCGAAGTCACCCGCAGGCGGCCGACGGCGAGCAGCTCCTCGCTGATCGAGACGAGCATGTCGGCGAGCATCGCGTCCTTCGACGGGAAGTGCCGGTAGAGGGCGGGACCCGACATCCCGCAGGCGGCACCGAGCTCCGCGACGGAGACACCGTGGAAGCCGCGGGCGGCGAACAGCTCGGCCGCTGTGGCGAGGATCTGCTCGCGGCGGGTGCTCACCGGACCAGGCTAGGGCAGGGAGGTTAGCGTTCGCTAACTAGCCGGCCGGGCTCTCAGCGCGGAACGCGCAGAACTCGTTCCCTTCCGGGTCTGCGAGCACGGTCCACGAGATGTCACCGCCCTCAGGACGTAGGACGTTGGCACCAGCCTCGACCAGAGCTGGTACGTCGCCGGTCACGTCGACATGGATCCGGTTCTTGGTCACCTTGGGCTCCGGCACCTGAACGAAGTCGATCGAGTCCATCGGCGCGCCGGGAATCTGGTCGACGTAGGAGAAGCCGCGTTCGTCGTGCACCAGCCGGCCACCCAGCACCTCGGCCCACCAGCCGGCGATCGACGCTGGCTCGACGCTGTCGACCCCGAGCTCGTAGAGCCGCTGTGTGATGACGCCCTCGCGCAGGAACGCGCAGAACTCGCCTCCTTCGGGATCGGCCATCACCGTCCACTGAAAGGAGTCAGCGTCGATCACCGTTGCGCCGACCGCGGTGAGCTCCGCGACCGAGGAGGTGTTCACGTCGATGTGCACCCGGTGCTTGACCGCTTTCGGCTCCGCCACCCGGTTGATCCACACGGTGTCCTGGCTGCTGGCTCCGGCGAGCCGGAACCCAGCCTGGGCTGCCGACTCGCTCTTGAGCGCGAGCGCCGATGCCCAGAAGTCCGCCATCGCGCCCGGATCGACCGCGTCGATGCACAGGTCTTTGTACGTCGCAATCGCCACGGGTCGATGCTAGTGGCGCTAGGTTGAAGTGGTGAGCGCGACCGCGATCGAGAGCCTCGTCTCGGCTCTGCCCGAGGGCGCGGTGGTGACCGCGCCCGCCACCTTGGAGCGCTATCGCCACGACTGGGCGCTTGACCCGGACGCCGGCACGCCGGTAGCGGTGGTCCGTCCGGACAGTGCGGAGCAGGTGAGCGAGGTCGTCGCCTGGGCCGCACGAGAACGAGTGCCCGTGGTGCCTCGCGGCGCCGGGAGCGGCCTCTCTGGGGGCGCGTCAGCAGTCGACGGGGGCATCGTGCTCAGCCTCGAGCGGATGCGCGCGATCGAGATCGACACCGCAGCACGCGTGGCTGTGGTCGAGCCGGGGGCCTTCAACGCAGAGGTCAAGCAGGCCGCCGCCGCGCACGGGTTGTGGTATCCGCCCGACCCCTCGTCGTACGAGATCTGCTCCATCGGCGGCAACATCGCCACGAACGCGGGCGGGCTTTGCTGCGTGAAGTACGGCGTCACGACCGACTACGTGCTGGGGCTGGACGTGGTGCTGGCGGACGGCACGCTGATCACGCTGGGCGGCAAGCGGATCAAGGACGTTGCGGGACTCTCCCTGATGAAGCTCTTCGTCGGCAGCGAGGGCACGTTGGGGGTGATCACCCGCGCACTGCTGCGGCTCGTCCCCGCCCAGTCCGCCCGGTCCACGCTCGTGGCGACGTTTCCCACCATCGAAGGCGCAGCACGCGCCGTGGTCGCCATCGGGCGCACGATGCGCCCATCGATGATGGAGCTGATGGACAGCGCCGCGGTGAACGCGGTCGAGGACTACAAGCCGATGGGGCTCGACCGCACTGCCGGCGCGCTGCTCATCGTCCAGTCCGACGCACCGGGTGCCGCCTGCTCGGAAGAGCTGCAACAGATGCGCTCTGCATGCGAGGTGGCCGGCGCTGCGGAGGCATTCGTCACTGTGGACCCGGAGGAGGGTGAGATGTTCGTGGCAGCCCGACGGGCAGCCTTCCCCGCCATCGAGGCGCGCGGCGCGTTGTTGCTCGAAGACGTCGGGGTGCCGATTCCCCAGCTGCCCGACCTGATGACCGGGATCGCGGCGATTGCGGAGGACCACGGGGTCGAGATCCCGGTCGTCGCCCATGCCGGTGACGGCAACACCCACCCGAACATCGTCTACGACCCGACCGATGCCGACGGGAGTCAGCGTGCACGCGACGCGTTCAGTGACGTGATGGCGCTCGCCATCCGGCTGGGAGGCACGATCACCGGCGAGCACGGCGTCGGGCGGACCAAGAAGGCGGCGCTGCCCGCTCAGCTGGGGCCGGACGTGATGGCCCTGACACATCGGGTCAAGGACGCGCTCGACCCTCTCGGGATCCTCAACCCCGGTGCCATTCTCTGAGGTGCTGAGGTGAGGCGGCTCAGCCGTCTTGGGTTAGGTTCGGGCTCATGCAGGAACGGCGGCTGTTCGGACCCGGCCCCTCGAACCCCTATCCCGAGGCGACCGCCGCGCTCGCGCAGCCGCTGCTGGGTCATCTCGACCCCGAGTTCCTTTCCATCATGGACGACACCTGCGCGGCTGCGCTCGGCCTGGGGCACGGCGAACACGCGCACGTTTCCCATCAGTGCGACAGGGTCGGCCGGGATGGAGACTGCCTTCGTGAACACCGTCGGCGACGGCGATGTCGTCGTCGCCGTCAACGGGCTGTTCGGGGAGCGGATGTGCGAGGTGGCGGCGCGGTGCGGCGCCGAGGTGGTGCGCGTCGACCACGACTGGGGTACGCCGGTCGACCCGCAACGCGTCGCCGAAGCACACCCGTCTCCGAAGGTGATCGCGGCCGTCCACGCCGAGACGTCGACCGGCGTGTGCTCCGACATCGCCCGCCCTGAGAGAGCTCAAGGGTGACGCGTTGTTGCTCGCCGACGCGGTCACCTCCATCGGTGGCATCGAGCTGCGCGCCGACGATTGGGGTGTCGACATCGGCTACGCCGGCACACAGAAGTGCCTCGGTGTCGCGCCTGGTCTGGCGCCGTTCACCATCAACGATCGCGCGTTCGAGCGTAGGGTGCCGCGCCCGCAGTCGTGGTATCTCGACCTGAACCTCATCGGTGGGTACGTCGGCGGCGGGTCCGGTGGGCGCACCTACCACCACACCGCACCGGTGGCGATGGTGGTGAGCCTGCATGCGGGCCTGGGCCGTGTCCTCGACGAGGGGCTGGACAACGTCTGGGCACGTCACCACGACGCCGGCCGGATGCTGCAGGACGGGCTTGAGGCCCGGGGGTTGGAGCTCTTCGCGCAGGAGGGAAGCCGGCTGCCGCAGCTGACCACCGTGCGCGTGCCTGAGGGGGTCGACGCTGCCGCGGTCCGCAAGCAGCTCCTCGAGCGGCACGGCATCGAGATCGGTCCCGGGGCGGGCCGCTTCGCCGACACCGTGTGGCGGATCGGCCTGATGGGTCACAACGCCCGACCGGATGCTGCTCTGCTCGTGCTCGCGGCACTCGACGACGTGCTCACCGGGGTGCTCTGATGGGCTCGACCACACTGACCACACCTGGTCTGCTGCTCACCGAGCACGAGTTAACTGTCCCTCTCGACCACGCCGACCCCTCGGGTGAGCAGATCACCGTTTTCGGCCGCGAGGTCGCCGACCCCGACGGCAGGGACCGGCCGTTCCTGGTCTTCCTCCAGGGTGGTCCCGGCCACGAGGCCCCCCGCCCGACCCGGATCCCGACGTCCCCGTCGTGGCTGGACCGGGCCTTGGCCGACTTCCGCGTGCTGATGCTTGACCAGCGCGGCACCGGCCGGTCCAGCCCGATCGGAACGCTTCCGGCCATGGACGCGCAGCAGCAGGCTGACCGTCTCGCGCTGTTCCGAGCCGACGCGATCGTGGCCGACTGCGAGGCCGTGCGGGCAGAGCTCGGCTCCGGACCATGGAGCGTGCTGGGCCAGTCGTTCGGCGGGTTCTGCGCGCTGACCTACCTCTCGCGCTCCGCCGAGGGTCTGCGTGAGGTCTTCTTCACCGGGGGTCTGCCGCCGGTCGATCGGTCCATCGACGAGGTGTATGCGGCGACGTACACCACGATGCGTGAGCGCAACCGCCGCTACTACCTGACCTACCCCCACGACCGGTCGCGGGTGCGGGACCTGCACGAGCGCTGTGACTCCGGTGGGATCGTGCTTCCCGACGGGGAGGTGATGACCTCGCGTCGCTTCCGTCAGATCGGCAACGGGCTGGGGATGAGCGATGGCGCCGCGCATCTGCACTACCTGCTCGAACGCGACCCCGACTCGCCTGCGTTCGCGGCCGACCTAGCGGCGGCGGGTCCGTTCCAGGGACGCAACCCGCTCTATGCGGTCATCCACGAGGCGTGCTACGCGGACGGTGGAGCGACGCGATGGTCGGCCGAGCGCACGATGCCCGACGACTTCCGGGAGGACCGCACGCTCTTCACCGGTGAGCACGTCTTCCCGTGGACGTTCGAGGACGACAGGGCGATCGCGCCTCTTGCGGAGGCGGCGGGCATCCTCGCCGAGCACGAATGGCCCCGGCTCTACGACGCCGACGCGTTGGCCTCGTGCAAGACACCATGCGCGGCGGCGATCTACGCGGACGACGCCTACGTCGACCGGGTCTTCTCGGAGGAGACGGCGCGGATGATCCCGACCATGCGTCCTTGGGTCACCAACGAGCTCGAGCACAACGGCCTGCGCGTCGACGGGAAGCGGGTCATGGACCGGCTGATCGGCCTCGGCCGTGGCCGGCTGGCGTGACACTGTTGCTGGACAACTGGACGGCTCAGGTTAACGATCGCTAACATTGCGACGTGGACATGGTGAGCATGGCGAGTGACATGAAGCAGCTTGTCGACGAGCTGCGCGAACACCTCGCGGTGGTGCGGCAGGGTGGGTCGGAGTCGGCCCGGCGCAAGCACCTGGACCGCGGCAAGCTGCTCGTCCGCGAACGCGTCGACCGGCTGCTCGATCCGGGCAGTCCCTTCCTCGAGCTCAGCACGCTCGCGGCCACCGGCATGTACGACGACGCGGTGCCGGCCGCAGGCATCGTCACCGGGATCGGCCGGGTCAGCGGACGCGAGTGCGTCATCGTGGCCAACGACGCGACGGTCAAGGGGGGCACCTACTATCCGATCACGGTGAAAAAGCACCTGCGCGCTCAGGAGGTCGCGCGCGCCAACCGGCTGCCGTGCCTCTACCTCGTCGACTCGGGCGGTGCCTTTCTGCCGATGCAGGACGAGGTGTTTCCCGACAAGGAGCACTTCGGGCGGATCTTCTTCAACCAGGCCAACCTCTCTTCTCAGGGGATCCCGCAGATCGCCGCGGTGATGGGCTCGTGCACGGCCGGCGGTGCGTATGTGCCGGCGATGTCGGACGAGACGGTGATCGTGAAGGAGCAGGGGACGATCTTCCTGGGCGGTCCGCCGCTGGTGAAGGCGGCCACCGGCGAGGTGGTGACGGCTGAGGAGCTCGGTGGTGGCGACGTACACGCCCGCAAGAGCGGCGTGGTCGACCATTTGGCCAACGACGACGCGCACGCATTGGCGATCGTGCGGTCCATCGTCGACACGTTCGCGGCACCGGGGTTTCGAGCCCCCGTCGATCCGGTCGAGAACCCGGTCGAGGACCCGGGTGGGATCTATGACGTGGTGCCGACCGACCCGCGGACGCCGTACGACGTGCGCGAGGTGATCACCCGGGTCGTCGACGCCAGCCGGTTCCACGAGTTCAAGGCGCTCTACGGCGAGACGCTCGTGTGCGGCTTCGCACGCATCTGGGGGCATCCGGTCGGCATCGTGGCGAACAACGGGATCTTGTTCTCGGAGAGCTCGCTCAAGGGCGCTCATTTCATCGAGCTCTGTAACCAGCGCCGCATCCCGTTGGTGTTCCTGCAGAACATCACCGGCTTCATGGTCGGTCGTGAGTACGAGAGCGGAGGGATCGCCCGGGACGGTGCGAAGCTGGTCACGGCAGTGGCCTGCTCAGTCGTCCCCAAGCTCACCGTCGTCATCGGTGGGTCCTACGGCGCCGGCAACTACGGGATGTGCGGGCGCGCTTACGACCCACGCTTCTTGTGGATGTGGCCCAACGCGCGGATCTCGGTGATGGGCGGGGAGCAGGCCGCTTCGGTCCTGGCGACTGTCCGGCGCGACGGGATCGAGGCTTCGGGGGGCCAGTGGTCGGCGGCGGACGAGGAGGAGTTCAAGGCTCCGATCCGAGACCAGTACGAGCACCAGGGGTCGCCGTACTACTCCACCGCTCGGCTCTGGGACGACGGCGTGATCGACCCGCTCGACACCCGCCGGGTCCTCGGCATGGGGCTCGCCGCTGCCGCGAACGCACCCATCCCCGAGCCCTCCTACGGCATCTTCCGGATGTGACCTAGCGGTGGTTGAGGAGCGAACGAGGTGAACGTCTCGAAGCCGATCGCGAGACCTATCGCGACGCTGCTGGTGGCGAACCGGGGCGAGATCGCCCTCCGGGTGATCCGCGCCGCGCAACTGATGGGCCTGCGGACGGTCGCGGTCTACTCCGACGCGGACCGCGAGGCGGCGCATGTGCGGGAGGCAGACGTCGCCGTGCGGATCGGACCGACCCCGGCGAGCCAGTCCTACCTCTCGATCGAGGCAATCCTCGAGGCTGCTCACAAGACCGGAGCCGACGCGATCCACCCTGGTTACGGCTTCCTGTCCGAGCGCGCAGCCTTCGCCCGAGCTGTCAGCGCGGCGGGCATCACCTTCGTCGGGCCTAGCGCTGAGGTCATGGAGAAGATGGGGCGCAAGGACGTCGCCCGTGAGATCGCGGTCGCGGCCGGGGTCCCCGTCGTACCGTCCGTCGAGTTGTCAGGCGGTGATGTCGCTATAGCCACGTCAGCGCCTGACAGCTCTGGATTCCCGCTCCTCGTCAAAGCCGCTGCGGGCGGCGGGGGGAAGGGGATGCGGATCGTCCGCGAGCCCGCCGACTTCGACGCCGCGGTCGCGGCCGCACGCCGGGAGGCGCAGGCGGCCTTCGGTGACGACACGATGCTGGTCGAGAGGTACGTCGAGCACGGTCGCCATGTCGAGGTGCAGGTCCTCGCCGACGAGCACGGCAACCTGGTGCACCTCTTCGAGCGCGACTGCTCCACGCAGCGCCGGCACCAGAAGGTGATCGAGGAGGCCCCCGCCCCGACCATCTCCGACGACGTTCGCCGCACCTTGACCGACTCGGCGCTCGCGCTCGCGCGACAGGTCGGTTACACCAATGCGGGGACGGTCGAGTTCCTGGTCGCCGGTGAGGAGGTGTTCTTCCTGGAGATGAACACCCGGCTTCAGGTCGAGCACCCGGTGACCGAGCTGGCCGTGTCCGTTAAGGGAGTCCCGCTCGATCTCGTGCGGCTGCAGCTGCGCATCGCGGCTGGCGAGGAGCTGCCGATGAGCCAGGACGACATCCGTCTCCATGCGCACGCGATGGAGGCCAGGGTCTACGCCGAGGACGCCTTCAACGGTTTCCTCCCGCAGGCAGGGGTCGCCGAGCAGGTGCGGTGGTCACCGCTCGCGCGGGTCGACGCCGCCCTCGAGACCGGCGACGAGGTGAGCACGTCGTACGACCCGATGCTCGGCAAGATCATCGTGCAGGGTCCCACGCGTGAAGCGGCGCGGCGGGCGCTCATCACGGCGCTAGACGACACCGCGATCCTGGGGCTCACCACCAACCTCGGTTTCCTGCGTGGCCTGGCCACCTCGGACGCCTTTCGCGACGCCGAGATCGACACCGGCTGGCTGGACCGCAACGCCGATGCGATCAGGCCGCAGGGTGGCGAGGTCGCCGGCGTGATCGCGGCCTGGGTCCTCGCGCTCTCCCGCGAGGACGGATCGCCCGCCGGCAGCGGACATCCGTTCGCGACCCACGACGGCTGGCGGCTGAGCGGACCCTCGGCAACCATCCCGGTTGAGCTGAGCATCGCGGAGGAGAGCATGGTGTTCCAGGTCAGTCCGGAGGGGTCGGTCACGACATCCGACCGGGCCCGGGCGGTGCACCCGATCGCCTCCGATGAGGGCGTCGTACGTCTCGAGATCGACGACCTCGTGCACGAGGCCGCGGTCCGGGTCGGGAGGCACCGGGTGGACGTGGCGTATGCCGGGAACACCTTTGCCTTCGAACGACCCGATGCCTTCGCCCCGGGAAGCCGAGCGGTCGCCTCCGACGGCACGGTGTCCGCACCCATGCCCGGCACGGTGCTCGAGGTCTCCGCCGGCGTGGGGGAGCACGTCGAGGAAGGGCAGGTCCTCGGCGTGTTGGAGGCGATGAAGATGGAGCTGGCGCTCAAGGCTCCGGTCGCGGGCAGGGTCAGCATGGTGGCAGCCACCGCCGGGGAGCAGGTCGCATTGGGTGCGACGTTGTTCGTCGTGGAGCCCGAGGAGGCGTGATGCGCACCCCGCAGCTGGTCCGCGACGGCACCCTTCCGGACCGGGTCACGATCTACGAGGTCGGGCCGCGCGACGGGCTCCAGAACGAGCAGGCGATCGTGCCGCTGGAGACTAAGGCGGAGTTCGTACGGCGCCTGGCTGCGGCCGGACTTCCCATCGTCGAGACGACCAGCTTCGTGCACCCGAAGTGGGTGCCGCAGCTCGCGGACGCGGAGCAGCTGGTCGACCTTCTGCGTCAGGCCGAGGGTCTCGAGCACGCGAGGCTGCCGGTGCTGGTGCCCAACGAGCGAGGTCTCGAGCGAGCGCTCGAGAAGGGGATCGAGCACATCGCGATCTTCGGAAGCGCGACCGAGGCCTTCGCGCGACGCAACCTCAACCGCGGGCTCGACGAGCAGTTCACGATGTTCGAGCCGGTGGTCAGCCGAGCGCGCGCGGTGGGGATGACGGTGCGTGCCTACATCTCCATGTGCTTCGGAGACCCGTGGGAGGGCGACGTACCGATCGCGCAGGTCGTGGACGTCGCGAAGCGGCTCTTCGACCTCGGCGCCTCGCAGCTCTCACTCGGGGACACCATCGGAGTCGGCACACCGGGACACGTCACCGCTCTCATCGAGTCGTTCGCGGATGCCGGTCTGGGCACCGAGTCGCTGGCCGTGCACTTCCACGACACCTACGGACAGGCGCTGTCCAACACCACCGCTGCCCTGCACGCCGGCATCACCACGGTCGACGCATCGGCCGGTGGGCTGGGCGGATGCCCCTACGCCGAGAGCGCCACCGGCAACCTCGCGACCGAGGACCTGGTCTGGATGCTTCACGGGTTGGGGATCGAGACCGGAGTCGACCTCGAGCAGCTCGTCGCGCTCAGCACGTGGATGGCCGAGCAGCTTGGGCGGCCCAGCCCGTCGCGGGTAGTTGCGGCGCTCGGCGGCTGACCCTGGACGGACCTACGTCTTGAGGTCGATGGACATCTCCACGGTCACGTCGTCACCCGGGGAGAGGCCTTGTGGCCTGCGCACGGCGTCCTTGAGCGGCAGGAGGTAGCCGCCGTCCTTGGGGAAGAGCGAGGTCTCGAAGGCGATCTCTCCGATCCGAGCCTCGACCGGGATGACGCCCCAGCCGTAGCTGGCCATCGCGGCGACCTCCCGGATGTCGGCGGACTCCTCGTCTGGCACGGGCACGAAGTAGTACGGCGACGGCCCGCGCCACTCGATCACCCGGCCGGCAAAGGCAAGTTCCACGAACGCAGTATGCCCACCTCTCCCCTCGCAGCCGTCGCGACAGCCGCTCTGGGGGGGCCTAGAACGAGTGGGTCCGATCACCGGGTCAGTTCGGCCACCTCGTTGAGCCGGGTCAGCTTGTGCGGGTTGCGAACAGCGTAGATCCGGGTGATCCGGCCGTCCTCGATCACGAGGTTCGCCACCGTGTTGACTTCGCCGTTCAGGCGGTCCGGTCGGGAAGTGCACACCGTGCTGGCCAGAACCGGACGCGGCTTCCGACTCCTCGAGATCGGTGAGGCCGTGAAGGCCCTTCCCGAGGAGCTTCTGTCCACCGAGACCGCCGTCCCTTGGAGCCAGATCGCCAGGATGTGCGACCACCTCGCACACCGCTACTTCGACCAACCGTGCAGTCGTTCAGTGTCAACTGTCGACAACGATTGATGCCGCTCCTCGCCGCCGTGCAACGCCTGATTGAACTCGAGCGCCCACCGGGCAAGGAGCGACCGGCGCCAAATGCGAGCGCTGCAACATCGTGCGCGGGAATGCACGCTCGTGCCGCAGCGCAGGTTCCGCTGGCGTTCGGCGCTGCGCCGATGCGGGCTGAGCGCGCTGTAAGGCACAATTGCGGGATGAGCCGCGTCGTCTTCCTGCATATCGGCGCGCCGAAGACCGGTACGACGTACCTCCAGGACCGTCTCGACCTCAACGGTCATGCGCTGCGCCAACACGGTGTGCACTTCCCCACCGGACCGCTCGGGCTGCCCGGCAGCACCTCGCACTTCAAGGCGGCGCTGGACCTGATGGGCATGGACTGGGGTGGGTCGCCGGGGCATGCGCAAGGTCAGTGGGAGGGCCTCATGCGGCGGGTACGGCGCCTCGACGGCACCGTGATCATCAGCCACGAGATCCTCGCCGCGGCCACCTCGGAGCAGATCGCGCGCGCGATGGGAGACCTGCGCGACGACGAGGTGCACCTGGTCTACTCCGCGCGCGATCTCGCGCGTCAGGTCCCCGCCGTGTGGCAGGAGTCGATCAAGCAAGGCAGACGCTGGAGCTTCAAGAAGTACCTGCGCGACCTCGAGGCCCAGCCGGACGTGAACTTCTGGAAGTCGCAGAGCCTGCCCGGGGTGCTCTCGCGGTGGAGTGCGGGTCTTACCCCGGATCGGGTCCACCTGATCACCGTCCCGCGGCCGGGCGCGCGAGCCGACCTGCTGTGGGAGCGATTCTGCCGGGTCGTCGGGATCAAACCGGAGTGGGCGCGGCAGGACAGCACCCGGGTGAACCCCTCGATGGGTGTCGCGGAGACGGCAATGGTGCGCCGGCTCAACAAGAAGCTGCGCGGGTCCGACCTGACCAAAGAGGACCACCGGATCCTGATCAAGGAGATGCTCGTCCAGCGCAACCTCGCGAACCGTGTCGACCAACGCAAGGCCACGCTGCCGCCGCGGCTCCACCCCTGGGCAGAGCGGGTGGTCGACGAGTGGGTCGACTGGATCGAGGGATCCGGGATCGACGTCGTCGGAGACCTGGACGAGCTCTACCCAATCCCGCTAGACGATCCGTCGAGCGGCAGCGTGCCGTGGGTCAACCCCGACCGGCCGGGGAACAAGCAGATGCTGCGGTCCGCCCTCGTCGCGTTGACCGCGATGACCGAGGAGGCCGCCCGGCGGCAGGCGACCGAGCAGCAGCTGAGCCGTCGAGTCGGTCGCGTCGCGCGCCGTCTCCGCCGCTCGTCCTAGCTCCGGTCGGGACGTCCTGCGTAATGGCTCCCGCAGCGACCATGCTGTATGACGTCCGCAGCGCCGCGGGTCAGCCTGGGTCAGGGAGCATGCGCGGCAACAGCTCCGCGTCTGCGTACCGCCCGATCTGCCACGTCGCGAACGCGTCCGCCCCCGCGCCCACCAGCCCCCCGACGACTGGCACCCGCCTTCCCACCGTCGTCGCGACCCGCTTGCCGGCGACCTTGGTGAGCAGCTCCGAGGCGACCTCCGCGGACATGACCTTGTCCAGGTGGGGGTCGTAGGTCGGCGCGGTCGCCAACGCCATCGGCGGTGCCGGGATCTTCTTGCGCTTGACCAGGCTCCGCACGGTTTCCTCCCCGAGCATGCAAGCAAGGATCGCGTTGCGAACCCGTCGGTCGTCGAGGTCGTAGCCACGGAGGTGAGCGATCCCCGCAATCATCCGGCACTGGATCAGTGCCAGACCGGCGATGTTGGCCGGAATGGTCACCGCTGCTGTGGCGAGGCCGCCGATGTTCGTGACGAAGCCCTGCGCACCCGCGAGGCGCACGTTGTTCTCGATCACCTCTCGGATAGCGGCGTTGACGTCACCTCGTTGCTCCGCGAGCTGTTTATCGGCGGCCGACGCCGCGCCGGGCAACGGCCCGGTCCCGTTCACGGCACGGTGCAGCGCCTCGTGGACGAAGCCAGAGGTGAGGTCGGGCGCAAGCCGGTGCATGCTCGGCGCAAGCCTCTTGCCGATCGAGCCGCTGATGCCCATCGCGACAGCCTACGTCGCCAGGAAGATCGGGCCGCAGCGGATCGTTGGGGCTGGTATTAGATGGGGCGATGCCTCCCTCGCCGGCCGAGCCACCCGCGACCGGCTGGCTCTTCGCGGACCCCGCCACCGCCGCGGACGACGACCTGGTGAGCATGGGGGCCGACCTCGAGCCGGGCACGATTCTCGCCGCCTACCGTCGCGGACTGTTCCCGATGCCGATGGGCCACCGGGACGAACCCATGCTGTGGTGGTCACCGCAACGACGCGGCGTGCTCCCGCTCGACGCGATACGGGTCTCCCGGTCGCTGCGGGCGTCGGCGCGCCGGTTGGAGATCCGTGTCGACACGGCCTTTCCCGAGGTCATCATCGCCTGCGCCGACCCTGCTCGCGACTCGGGCTGGATCGACGCGCGGATCATCGATGCATACTCGCGGCTGCACGACCTCGGCTGGGTGCACTCGGTGGAGACCTGGCAGGACGACCGGTTGGTGGGCGGACTGTACGGCGTCGCGGTCGGCGGGCTCTTCGCCGGCGAGTCGATGTTCTACCGCGTCCGCGACGCGTCGAAGGTCGCGCTGCTGAGCCTGGTGGAGATGATGCGCGACGAGTACGCCGACCGACGGCTGCTCGACGTGCAGTGGCGGACCCCACACCTGGGCTCGCTCGGCGTGGTCGAGGTGGCGCGGCCGACGTACACCCGACTTCTGCGCGACGCACTCACCCTGCCGCTGCCGAGCGCTTTCCGCTGACTCGTCTCGCCCACTAGTCTGCGATGGTCAAGACCGCATCCCCTGAAGGAGCATCCGATGGCATCTCGGCTCAACCCCTACCTCAGCTTCGACGGCAACGCACGCGAGGCCATGGAGTTCTACAACGACGTCTTCGGCGGCTCCCTCGCGCTGAACACGTTCGGTGAGTTCGGCTCGCCGGAAGCGCCCGGCGCGGACAAGATCATGCACAGCCAGCTCGAGACGGACACCGGCTTCACCCTCATGGGTGCGGACATGCCTCCGGGCATGGAGCACAGCCCCGGGAACGACGTCGCGGTCAGCCTGAGCGGGGACGACGGCGACGACCTCCGTGGCTACTGGGGCAAGCTGTCCGACGGCGGGACCGTCACGCTGCCGCTGGAGAAGCAGATGTGGGGTGACGAGTTCGGCATGTGCGTGGACCGGTTCGGCGTCTCCTGGATGGTCAACATCGCGGGTCCGGGGGACGGGCCCGGCTGACTCACTGGCTGACTAGCTGGTTGACCGACTGCGGCTACTTCAGCAGCTTCGACATGCGCCGGTCGGCGAGCAGCTTGCCGCCGGTCTGGCAGGTGGGGCAGTACTGGAACGAGGAGTCGGCGAAGGAGACCTCACGGACGGTGTCACCGCACACCGGGCAGGGCTCGCCCTTGCGACCGTGAACGGCGAGGTGGCTCTTTTTCTCACTCTTGAGGTCGGCCGCGGCCAGACCTCTCGAACGCTCCACCGCGTCGCCGAGCACGTTGCGGATCGCGTCGTAGAGCACTGTCAGCTCGTCGTCGTTGATCGAGGACGCGGGCTTGAACGGCGACATCCGCGCGGCATGCAGCAGCTCGTCGGAGTATGCGTTGCCGATTCCCGCGATCGTCCCCTGGTGCCGCAGCACTCCCTTGATCTGCCCGCGTCCGGCCTCGGTCAGGATCTGGCGCAGCAGCTCGGGCGTGAACTCCTCAGAGAGAGGGTCCGGGCCGAGTCGTGGGATCCCGGGTACGTCGGCCGGGTCGCGGACGACATACATGGCCAGCCGCTTCTTCGTGCCAGCCTCGGTGATGTCGAGTCCCGACCCGTCGTCGAGCACGACCCGCGCCGCCATCGGCGACTTGTTGCTCGGTTTCGGAGGGAGCTTCGGCACCTCGTCGCGCCAGCGGATCCAGCCGGCTCGCGAGAGGTGGACGACCAGGTGCAGTCCGGAAGCGCCGATGTCGAGGAACTTGCCATGCCGGGTCACCCCGTCGACGAACATCCCATGCAGCGCCGAGAGCGGCGGGTCGAAGGTCTTGAGAGCGCTGAAGGCCGCGATGTCAACACGCACGATGGCCCGCTCGCGTAGCCGACCCGCCAGGTCGAGCGCGAGCGCCTCCACCTCGGGCAGCTCGGGCACCAATCCAGCATAGGAGTAGTCCAGCCCGGTTCCGGGGCTGACATCGGCCCCGGTTCGCGCCATCATGGGCAGATGATCCGCGAGGTCCGGCTTCCCTCGGCGGGCGAGGTCTTCCTCGACGCCAGGAGCGACTCGCGCGCTCTCCGGGTCTCCTGGCACACCGAGGCCGGGATCGTCGTCCTCTCGTTGTGGCGCGACCGGACCTGTGCTGCGACCTTCCGGCTCTCGATCGACGAGGTGCCCGACCTGATCAGTGCCCTGAGTCATGGGCTCGCGCAGGCCTACGACGACGTGCGGGCGTCGTACACCGCGCAGACGCGCAGCGCCGGCTGACCCGACACACAGGACACGCTGACATGGTCCGACGGGAGGACCTCACCCGCCCTCAGGTGGTGGCCCATCGTGGGTCGAGCCTCGTTCAGGCCGAGCACACGTTGGGCGCCTACGTGGCCGCGCTCGACGACGGCGCCGAAGGGCTCGAGGCCGATGTGCGGCTGACCGCCGACGGCCACCTGATCTGCGTGCACGACCGCCGTGTCGACCGTACGGCGAACGCCCGCGGGGTCGTTTCGACCATGGAGCTCGAGCAGCTCAACGAGCTCGACTTCGCCGCGTGGAAGAACCCCTGGGCGGACTTCGACGACGAGGCACCGGAGATCGACGTCGAGACGAGGCGGGTCCTCACGTTGCGTCGTCTGCTGGAGACCGTGCGGGACTACGAGCGCCCGGTTGACGTGGCGATCGAGACCAAGCACCCGACGCGCTACGCGGGCCTTGTCGAGCGCAACCTGGTCGAGCTCTTGGACTCGTTCGACTGGACGGGTGGCGACTCTCCGGCCCGGGTGATGAGCTTTTCCCAGATGGCGCTGAGTCGGGTCCGGAAGCTCGCCCCACAGGTGGAGGTCGTCCAGCTGATCGACCGGCGCTACAGCTGGCAGCTCGCCCGAGGGGTGGCCGAGCGGGACTGGGTGATCGGACCGGGCATCGACCTGTTGCGCACCAGTCCTCGCTTCGCGCACCGGCTCCGGAGACGAGGACGGCGGATGCACGCCTGGACCGTCAACACCGCCGAGGATCTCGAGCTGTGCCTGGACCTGGGGGTGGAGGTGGTCATCACCGACCGGCCGCGGGAGGTTCTGGCGCACCTGGCGAGGTGAGTTTGGCGCGCACGCCGAGTGGGAAGTATGCCTATTCAGGAGGGCTGATAGAACGGCAGAGGAGTCGCGGTGAACACGCACCTGACACCAACCGAGACCAGCGTCGTACGGCTGCGTGTGCCGTTTGCTCCAGCCTCCGTGTCCCTCGCGCGAGCCCAGCTCCGGGCATGGATGGGCGAGCGGAGCCGCTCGTCGGAGCGCATCGAGGATGCCCGCACGGTGATCTCCGAGATGGTGGCAAACTCCATCCGGCACGGGCAACCCCTGCCCGACGGAACCATCCTGCTCACCTGGTGCGCGCAAGGCCAAGAGCTCATCGTCTCGGTCACCGACGGCGGTGGCACGACCATGCCGCGAGCGCACAACGCGTCACCGAACGCGCTGGCTGGACGCGGCATGTCGATCATCGAGACGATCTCCAAGCGTTGGTGGTCTGAGCAGACCAGCTCTGCGGCCACGGTGCACGCCTGCCTTTCGCTGGCCTGAGCAGAGGACTCCAGTAGCCTCGCGTCCATGGCGAAGCGCTCACGCGTCACAACGAAGAAAGAGCTGGCCGAGGGCGAGGTCGGCCCCCGTCAGCCTTGTCCCTGCGGGTCGGGTCGCCGCTACAAGGCGTGCCACGGGAGCGCACACGGACCCGCGGCGACCTATGTCAGTCGCCCCTTCGAGGGTCTCGCGAGCGAGTGCGACGTGATCGCCCTGCGCGAGCTCGTCCCCGCCGCCAGCGCGCCGTTACCGCTCGCCGATCGCGCGCCGCTACCCGCCGGGGCGGACGGACGCGATGTCGTGCTGTGCACCCTGCTGCCGATGGCGACCCCCGCCGTGGTGCGCCAAGACGGCACCGTCTGGCTCGCCTTGCAGGTGCAGCACGGTTTCGGCGACCCGAGCCGGGACCTCGGCGCCGTACTCGAGAAGGCTCTGACAGCGGAGCCGGGTACGGCGGTCGGCCTGACCGACCCACCCGGGGACGGGCCGCGGCTGCAGGACCTCGTCGCGGACCAGCCGCTGGAGCTGAGCGTGCATGAGGGCTTCGACTACTGGATCGCCGATGTGGATGATCCCGACGGCACGATGAGCGCAGCGCTGGAGAACGCGAACGCCGCTGCGAACCCGACGCTGCGGCTGACTTCAGTCGAGGCGGCGTACTGGACGAACGTAGGCACCAAGGAGCACCTGCGTTGGGTGATGCCGCACGCCGAGGAGCCGCTGCTGGCCGCGCTGGCGCGATTGCATGCCGCGGGCAAGGACCATCTCGCCGAAGGCTCGCGCTTGGTCGGGATGTTTCGCACCCAGGGCGTGCTGGTGCCGGTCTGGGACCTGCCGGTCGGCACCGGCGCGGAAGCCCTCGAGGAACCCGCCGACAGGTTCGCGAAGGACCTCGAGGCGGCTCTCGCCGACGACAGTGCGCTGACCGCGGCAGAGAGGTCGGCGCGCTCCGGCCTGACGAACCGGCAGCTCACGATCCGCTGAAACCGGTTGCAGGGCGGGTCCGTGATCGGAACGCCAAAGATCTTGCTCCGATAACGGTCAAAGCGCGCCGCGCTGGTTGATTCGCAGCCCGAGCGCCCGTAGTTTGGTAGGGGCCCGGTCGTTGTTGTATCCCCCGTCAGCAACGGCCGGGTTCCTGCTGCCCTGACCACGGCCCCGGCAACCCTCGGGACGGCGCGGCGCTCACGGTGAGTGGCCTCCCTTCGAGACGGCTCGTCCCTCGCCTCCTCAGGACAAGCGACAAGCTCGACCACCCGCGGGCCATGGCTCGACCACCCGGAGCCATGGCTCGACCACCCGGAGCCATGGCTCGACCACCCGGAGCCATGGCTCGACCAGCCGGCGGATGGTGGGGCGGCTCCTCGGCGCTATCCCGAGAGGCTGTCGCGGAGGATCGGGCAGGACATGCAGCGGGGGCCCCCGCGACCCGATCCGAGCTCGGAGCCGGCGATAGCGATCACCTCGATGCCGGCCTCCTCCAGCCTGCTGTTGGTCTCGATGTTGCGCTCGTAGGCCACCGCCACCCGCGGCGCGATCGCCAAGGTGTTGTTGCCGTCGTCCCACTGCTCTCGTTCCGCGGTCACCGGGTCGAGCCCGGTGTCGATCTGGTGCAGCGTGTCCATGCTCATCGCCTTCGCCGCGGCCACTAGGAACGGCTCCGCGTCGGCGACCTCGAGCTCGAGGTCCCTGTCGCTGTCACTGTCGCTGCCGCTGCGGTCCTTCGCGGTGACAGCGAAGGCTTGCAGCGAGTCGGCGACGTTGGGGTACATCACGATCTTGTCGACGTCGACCATCGTGCACACCGTGTCGAGGTGCATCGTGGCTCGTTCCTGGGCGATCGGGACCGCGAGCACGGTGTGTGCCAGACCGGCACCGAGTGCCTGACGCGCGAGCCGCTCGGCACCGGCCGGCGTCGTGCGCTCGCCGACTCCGACGGCGATCACGCCTGCTGCCATCAGCAGTACATCGCCCCCTTCGAGGTGCTCGCGCTGCCACCCGTGGATCGCCGCGGAGTCCGCGAACCGCGGGTGCCGGGTGTAGATCAGCTCGGTGAGCTGCGTCTCTCGCTCGCGCGCCGGCATCGCGAGTGAGGTGATCGCGACCCGGTCCCGGACCCAGACGCTGGAGTCGCGTGTGAAAAGGAGGTTCGGCAGCGGGTCGATGAGGAAGTCGTCGTGGGCGAGCAGGCTGGTCACCAGTCCATGTCCGCCACGGACCTCGTCGTTGCGCACGCCCGCAATGAGCAGGTCGGCGAGGTCCCCCGGGCTGAGGTCGTGCATCGCCCGGTCGAGGTACCTGCGCATCGTGTCACCGAGGTGCAGGCTCGACATCGCGCCGATGATCGCGTGCTCACGAGCATCCGGGCTCTCCAGCGTCTCACTGAGCAGGTCGGTGAGGTAGAGCACCTCGATGTCGCGGTCGCGCAGTGCCTGCGCGAAGGCGTCGTGCTCGTCCTGGGCCCGGGCGACCCAGGGGATGCCGTCGAAGAGGAGCTTGTCGTTGTTGCGTGGGGTGAGCCGCTGGAGCTCCGTCCCGGGTCGGTGCAGCATGACTGTGCGAAGCAGGCCGACCTCGCTGTCGGCCCCCAGCCGGGGCGCGTCGGCATCGGTGCTGGTCATAGCTGGACAGGGTATCGCCAGGGTCGGAGGAGCCTCAGGTCAGCAGACGACTCAACGTGTAGCCCGCGAAGGCGAGGCACACTGCGGAGCCCACGTAGTGCAGGACGGCAAGCCGCACGCGCGCCAGAAGCAGATGCCCGACGATCACCGCCAGGCTGGCCACGGTGAGCTCGGCGCCCCAGGCACCGACGAACACACTGAGCGGCTCGCCGTACTCGGCGGACCGGCTCACGGTGGTCAGCTGTGAGAAGTCTCCCCACTCGGCTGCGAACAGGACCAGGAACGAGGCACCGACTGCCCTCCAGCCGGTGCGCAGCTCACCCGCTGACGCGCTGCCGCCGACCTCCTGTTCGTGCCCGTGGTCGGCGTCCGCCGCCGTGCGGAACAGGATCACCGCCCCGGCAAGGAACAGGATCAGGGTGGCCAGCTGCACCGCGATGGTCGGCAACAACCCGACGACGCTGCCCGCAGCAACCGAGATCACCGCCTGCAGGCCGAGCGCCAGTCCCACCCCCATCCAGACCAGCAGCGGACGGTAGCGGGTGGACAGCACCAGCGTGGCGAGGAAGGTCTTGTCCGCCAGCTCCACCACGAAGACCGGTCCGAAGGTGAGGGCGATGACGGCGAGGTCGAACACTTCGACGGCTCAGCCGTGCAGCTGGCGGCTGGCGGCGACGGCTTCGGCCAAGACGTCCCGGACCGGTCGGCCGGTCGACCGTGCGACGGCCGCGACGTCGTCGTACTCCGGCTGCGCGTTCACCACCACCCCGTCGTGGACGGCCAACTTGACGCGCACGCTGTCGCCGTCGAACGAGACCGTCCGTGTCTCCCGGCGCAGTGCATGCTTGGCGACCGACACCTGGCGCAGCCCGATCGTAGAGGTCTGGCGAAAGATCTCGGCTCGGACCGCTAAGAGCTCCGACTGCTCGACCAGGACCGAGAGGGTGTGGGCCGGGCGACCCTTCTTCATCAGGATCGGGGTCAGCCACGCATCAGCGGCGCCGGCGCGCAGGAGCGCCTCGATCACGTTCGGCCACAGCCGAGGGTCCAGGTCGTCGACGTTGGTCTCCAGCACCAGCGCCTCCGTGCTGATCGCGTCGTTCGACAACACCTCGGCTGCGAGCGGCTCACCGACGAGAAGCCGCAGCACGTTGGCGTGTCCGGGCGGATCCTTGCTGCCCGCGCCCACGCCGATCCGCTGCACCGACATCGCCGGCTGCCCGCTGTACGACGTCGTGTTGGCGGTCAGCAGCGCGGCACCCGTCGGTGTGCACAGCTCGGTCTCGACATCACCGGAGTACGACGGCAGCACCATGCGCAGCAGCTCCGCAACGGCCGGAGGCGGCACGGGCATGGTGCCGTGCGCACCGGTGACCGTCCCTGAGCCGACCGCGACCGCCGACGCGACAAGGGACTCGAGCTCGAGGTGCTCCAGCCCGGCGCAGACCCCGACCACGTCGGCGATTGCGTCGAGAGCTCCTACCTCGTGGAAAGCCACGTCGTCGACGGGGATGCCGTGCACGGTCGCTTCCGCGTGCGCGAGCCTCGTGAACGTGGCATGCGCCCGCTGCCGCACACCGGGAGCCAGGTCTGCCTGCGCGAGCAGCTCGGCGACGTCCGCCCAGGTGCGTCGCGTCGTGCTCTCTGCCACCTCGACGTGACATCGGGTCGCGGCGAACCCGTTGCGTGTCACGGCTTCAGGAGTGAGGGTCACGGCTTCGGGCGCGACCGCGTGCACCGCTCCGGCGATCACAGCGAGGGGGACGTCGGCACCGAGCAGAGCGCCCAGCATCATGTCGCCGCTGGCCCCCGAGCTCGCGTCGATCCAGCCGATCACCGCGCAGCGCCGTTCCCGCCGAGACTCTCGGCGGGGGTGAGCGGCTTGGCGTTGCGCGCGACACGCGCCGCGAAGACTCCCGCGCCGTACCCGTTGTCGATGTTGACCACGACGACACCGGGCGCGCACGAGTTGAGCATGCCCAGGAGCGCGGCGAGCCCACCGAACGATGCGCCGTATCCGACGCTGGTCGGGACGGCGACCAGCGGGACGCCGCTGAGACCTCCGACCACGCTGGGGAGCGCCCCCTCCATGCCCGCGACGACGATCAGACAGTTCGCGCCGGCGAGCTCCTTGCGTGCGGCGAGCACCCGATGCAGCCCGGCCACCCCGACGTCGTTGACCATGCGCGTGCCCGCGCCGTAGACCCGTGCGGTCAACGCAGCCTCCGCTGCGACCGGTGCGTCCGACGTGCCCGCGGAGACCACCGCGATCGTGCCGACCGGAGCCGGCAGCTCGCCCAGCGTCGCGGCCCGGGCCACCTCGTCGATGTGCGCCTCCGGGTGCTCGACCCGCAGGGCCTCGATCGCGGCGTCACTGAGCCGGGTGGCGAGGACGGCGCGGTCCGGATGCGCGTGATGCAGCGTGCGCAGGATCTCGACGACCTGTGCCGGTGACTTGCCCGCGCCGTAGACGACCTCCGGGTCACCGGTGCGGGCGACCCGCTCGGTGTCGAGACGCGCGAACCCGAGGTCCGTAGCGAGCCGCTCCTCCATGCCGCCGAATCTATCCGGTCCCCAGCGGTGCCACCCCGAGCGGCTGCGACACGCCGTGTGTCGACCGGAAGTGGCCGCGTTCGGTCGTGGTTTCGGCATTCAGGCATCCGAACTCGGCCACTTGCTGCCTGCACCCGGGCGTGTCGCGCGCGGGGTCCACAGAAAGCCACGTATTCGGTCGCGCGACTCAGGCAGCGTGCACGATCCACGGATGAGTGATGAGCCTGCACCATGCCGAGGACGACGTCGCGGCGGGAGCTGGACGAAGGTGAGCCATGGGCTCTACCGACCCACGCGCGATGTGAGCGGGTCACACGAGGATCTGCTCGCCTGGAAGCTCGTGCTCCCGCCATCCGGCGCCTTCACACACCTGAGTGCCGCCGGCGAGTACGGATGGTGGCTGCCGCCGCTACCAGACGACTTGCCCGTCTTCGTCAGCATGGCTGCAAACGAGGGCCGGCCCAAGCGCGAGGGCCTCCGGGTCGCGCGACTGGCAGGGGCGACGGCGATCGAGATGCGAGGTGGGTTGCCGCTCACCGGGCCGGAGGAGACCCTTCTCGCTTGCGCCCGCGACCTGCGGCTACTGGACATGGTGGTCCTGGTCGACGCGGCACTCCACATGAAGTCCTGCACCCCCGACGACATCGCCGAGCTTGCCCAGCCGCGACGCCGCGGGGCGCCCATGCTGCAGCAGGCACTCCGTCTCGCGGATGCCCGGTCGGAGTCGGCGTGGGAGACGATGCTGCGCATGCTCCACGTCGCCTGTGAAGTACCCGTCGAGCCTCAGCTCGAGGTCTTCGACGAGACCGGCGCCTTCGTGGCCCGCGGTGATCTGTGGATCAGTGGCACAAAGACCCTGCATGAGTACGACGGCGACGAGCATCTGCAGCGACCTCGGCAGCGAAAGGATCTCCGCCGCCAGCGCGAGCTCGGCCACCTCGACTGGACCCGGCGCGGCTACACCTCTCACGAGGTCACCAGGCAAGCTGTCGGAATTCTTCGCGACGCGGATGAGTCCCTCGGGAGACCGCACCGGCCTGAACGCGCCCGAGCATGGCATGCCCTGCTGACCGAATCACTGTTCACACCCACCGGCACCGAGCGACTGAGAGCCCGGCTGGGACTGAATCCTCCAGCCACTGCTCAGATGCGTCCGGCCCGCGAGGCATGACGGCCATCCCGAGCGGCCACGACACGCCGTACCCCGACCGGAACTGGCCGCGTTCGGTCATGGTTTCGGCGTTCAGGCATCCGAACTCGGCCACTTGCTGCGTGAAGCCGGGCGTGTCGCCCGGCGCCCCTGGCCACCAGGGACCGGCTGTGGCTCACGGTGAGTGGTCCGACAAGCTCGACCACCCGGGGGGCATGGCTCGACCACCCGGTGGCGAGAGGGGCACTAGCCTGGCCCGATGCCTCCACCCCCACCGGGAGTTCCGCCCGCACGGTTCGCCTTCCTTGGGCCTGAGGGGACGTTCACCGAGCAGGCGCTGCGCTCTCTCCCGGCGGCTGCGAAGGCGGAGCTGCAGCCGTGCGCGACGGTGACCGTGGCCCTGGACTCGGTGCGCGGCGGTGAGGCGGACGGCGCGGTCGTGCCGATCGAGAACTCGGTCGAGGGATCGGTCCCGGTCACCCTCGACGAGCTCGCGACCGGAGACCCGCTGATGATCACCCGCGAGATGACGGTGCCGATCGCGTTCTCGCTGCTGGCGCGTCCGGGCGTGCCGGCTGCCGACGTACGACGGGTGGCGACCCACCCGCACGCGGCGGCCCAGACCCGCCGATGGCTCGCGTTGCACCTGCCGCACGCCGAGGTGGTGCACACGAGCTCAACAGCGCAGGCGGCGTTCATGCTGACCCAGCCCGACGCCACCTGGGATGCCGCCATCGCGGCGCCCCTGGCTGCCGAGCACTACCGCCTCTCGGTCCTCGCGGAGGGAATCGGTGACAGTGTCGACGCGGTCACCCGCTTCGTGCTGGTCTCCCGGCCGGGTGTGCCCGCTCCTCCGACCGGCCGGGACAAGACCTCGCTGGTCGCGTTCATGCGCGACAACCACCCCGGCGCTCTGCTCGAGATCCTGGAGCAGCTGACCATGCGCGGTGTGAACCTGACCCTCATCGGGTCCCGCCCGATCGGCGCCAGCCTGGGCAGCTACTGCTTCGCGATCGACTGCGAGGGTCACGTCGAGGACGCGCGGATGGGGGAGGCGCTCACCGGGCTTCGCCGGGTGTGCGCGGACGTGCGGTTCCTCGGCTCATACGAGCGCCACGACGGTGTCGCGCCCACGATCCGTCCAGGCACGTCAGACCGGGAGTTCGACGACGCGGCCGCCTGGCTCGCGCGCCTGCGCCGCGGTCACTGACTCCGGAGATTAGGCTCGCCGCGATGAACGAAGACCTGGTGGTCGCGCTTCCGGCGGTGGTGGCACTGACGCTGGCGTGCGTCGCGCTCGCCTTCGCGGCGCTCGCGCTCCGACGCAGCGCGCCCGAGCAGTCTCGCCGGACATCGATGAGGCGCCGGGTCCGGTCCCGCGAGCGGCAGGTCCCCGCGGACCTGGCAGGTCTGCGGAACGAGGTCCAGGCGCTGCGGCTGGAGGTCTCGGATGCGCTCCGTCACCTAGCAGTGGTGCGCTATGACGCGTTCGGTGACATGGGTGGGCACCTGTCGTGGTCGATGGCTCTGCTCGACGACAGCGGCAGCGGCGTCGTACTCACCTCGATCCACGGACGCAGCGATGCCCGCACCTATGCCAAGAACATCGCCTCGTGGACCTGCGACCAGGCCCTGTCGCCGGAGGAAGAGGAGGCGATCAAGTTCGCGAAGACGTCCTGAGGCTCTCGCGGGCGCACGGTCCACCCACGGTGGCTTTGAGCGAGGACTGCGTCGAAGGTTGGGCGACGTCGATGACGACGGTGGCAAGCGTGGCGTGACGGAGCGCCGGCTCTAAGCTCTCGTCGACATGCGCACAGACGCCGCCCACGGCTGCATGGTCGTGCATGGCGTCGAGCACCTCGTCGGCCGAGTCGGGCGGGGGACCGGCGAGGCGGGACCGCAGTGTGTCCTGTCGGATCACGCTGCCTGGTCCGACCGTCGCGGCGAGGCAGCCCGGCTGGCCGGCCGCAGAGTCGAAGTGGTTCGTGCGCACGAGCAAGCCGTCGACCGGCTCGACGACACCGAGCCCTCCGGGGAACAGCTCGAGCGACGCCGCCCGTCCGGCACGGTCCACGACGGTCACCGCGGACGAGGCGGACACACTGATCTCCTTGGCGTAGCCGATCGCCTCGCCCGTGTCCCACGCGGTCTCCAGGATCCGCCGGCTCAGCAGGTGCACGGGATAACCCAGCGGGACCAACGCGTCGGAGGCGTGGAGCAGCTTGTTGAACAGCACGCCGAGCCCCGTCGAGGAGACCCCGATCTTGGCGAGCACGCCGTACTCGGTGAGCGCGGTGACCACCCGTCCGTCCGGGAAGGGGATGGTCCAGATCAGCCAGCAGTCGGACATCGCCTCGTACCAGTCCCAGGTCTGAGCCGCCACCGGGTGACCGCCGGGGGGAAGTGACACGACCGCCGAGCACTCCGGGATCCCGGTCGGGTTCGCGATGGCGAGCAGCTCGGTGCGCGCGTTGAGAGCCGCGATCTCGTGCACCGGAACGTCCGCGCCGTCGGCTATGCCGCGGATCTCCTCGACCGCCCACGGCGTGAGGTCGCCGATCGCCGCCCAGGCCCGACGGGCCCAGAGCTCGACGTCGAACGGTCCGAGGGCGCGCGCCCGGAACACCTCTCGGTAGGCAGCGATCGTGCGAAGCAACTCGTCGACGTGGTGCGCGCCGAACTCCAGCCCTCGCTCGTAGGGGTCGAGGACCGAGGAGGTGAAGGTCCGGACGGGCGGCATGGACGCCACGGTAGCCGCCCTAGACGTCACTCCACACCGTCTAGCATGACCACGGTGAAAGCCCTGAAGCCCGTGGCCGTGCTGATTGGTCGCCAGAAGTGGATGCCGAAGCTCCTTCCTCAGATCGTCGCGACGGACCGGTTCCTCGTGCGGGTCAGCGGTGGCCGCCTGACCCTGCCCAGCATCGGCGGGCTGCCGGTGCTGTTCCTCCACGTGGTGGGTCGCAAGAGCGGCATCGAGCGCAGCACCCCGCTGGTGTACTCGCCGTACGACGGGCGATACCTCATCGCCGGGTCGAACTTCGGAGGCGAGAAGCCGCCCGTCTGGGTCTTCAACCTCGAGGCCAACCCCGAGGCGAAGGTCGTCGTGCGCGGGCGGACCATCCCCGTCAAGGCTCGGATCGTCGAGGGTGAGGAGCGCGCCCGCATGTGGGAGTCCCTCGTGGAGACCTGGCCCAACTACGCGCTCTACGAGAAGCGGACCGATCGCAGGATCAAGGTCTTCGTCCTCGAGCCGACGACGACCACGAGAGCTACCTCGGGACCCTGACCAGGAGCTTCCCGTGGATGCACTCTGCGTGCAGCTCCTTCCCGGCCCCGACCGGGTCGCCGTCGAGCTGGCGCGGGGTGTCGTGGGTGGTCCGGATCGAGACCTTGCGCCCGGTCATCCGGTCGAGCGCGGCGTCGGTGCGTCTGTTCTTGCTCATCACCCGGACCAGCAAGGGCAGCCAGGACAGGAACCGGCTCGGCGAGACCAGCACGACGTCGAGGACACCGTCGTCGATCGCCGCGTCGGGAAGCAGTGGGATCCCGGCCTGCAGGTAGCCGACGTTGCCGACCACGACCGTGCGCGCACGATACCGCGTGTAGGGGCCGTCGTCCATCGAGATCTCCAGCCGCACGGCCGGGAACATCAGGTTGCGCAACGCGGAGACGACGTAGGCAAGCCAGCCGACCTTCGCCTTGATCTGCTCGTTCGCACCCTCCATGATCGCGGCGTCAAAGCCCATCCCGCCCATCACCATGAAGTGCTCGTCCGGCGCGATCCCGTCCCCACTGACCGCGACCAGGTCGATGGCCCGGTCGTGTCCGTTGAGGGCGACGTCGACGGCGGCTTGCAGGAAGAGCGGGATGCCCAGGTTGCGCGCGAGCAGGTTGCCCGTCCCGGCGGGCACGACCCCGACCGGGATGCCCGTGCCGGCGAGCTCGGCGCACACGGTGCGGACCGTGCCGTCGCCACCACAGACGAGCACCAGGTCGGCCCCGCCGATCGCAGCCGCCTCGGCCATCGACTTGCCGGTGTCCTCTACCCGCGTGTGGTGCCACTCCGGCTCGCTCCAGCCGGACTCGGTGGCCATGGTGTGGACCATCGTCTTGAACGCCGCCCGGTTCTCCACCTTCACCGGGTTGAGGACGACGGCCAGCTGCTTGCTGCGGGGGGTCGGCCCGGCCAACGCCTCGGTGGCCTTCGCGCGCGGCGCCGGGTTGTAGACGACCAGCCCGACCATGACCCAGAGCAGCCCGAGTGAGTACCCGGCCAGCACATCGGAGACGTTGTGCACGCCCAAGAAGATGCGGTCGGCGCCCACGACGAGCACCAGCAGGACGTACCCGGTTACCAGCCCACGCCTCAGGTTGCGGCGTCGTACCAGCATCAGCGTCAGCACCGTCGCCACCCCCATGCCCGCGGCGATTCCGCTGGAGTGGCCCGAGGGGAAGGCGAAGGTGTCGAGCTGGAGGAGCGGGTCCTCGAAGACCGGCCGGTCGCGCTGGAAGAACCGCTTGAGGACGTAGGTCGACACCGAGACGCCGATCATCACCCCAGCGGTCCAGTACGCCGCCCGCCGGTGGTTGCGCGCAAGCAACGCAGCCACGACGACGACGGTGTAGATCGTCATCGCGATGGTGCCGAAGGCGATGTCGACGACCTGTGCGACGTCGAAGAGCCAGGGAGTGCGCAAGGTCAGTCGTTGCGGGCCGTTGCCGACGTACCGATCGAGGTCGCGCAGGGGGGGCCAGTCCACCGCGACCAGCACCGAGAGCGTCACGAGCACCGCCAGCGACAGCATCGCCCACACCAGTGAGCCCTTCCTGGCGCGGTTCTTGGCAGGCACGGTCCCCAAGTATCAACTACGCCGAGTCGCCAGGTCCTCCCCGGCTGGTCGAGCCTGTCGAGACCACGCGGCTGCACCGTGCCGGCAGCCGCTGCCCCACGAGGACGAGTCAACTCGGCATACTGGTGCGGGTGATTGATCCCCGGTTGTTGCGCGACGACCCGGACCGGGTCCGGAAGGGCCAGGCCAAGCGCGGTCTGCCGACCGAGGTCGTCGACGAGGCATTGGCGGCCGACGGGCGTCGTCGCGCCGCGATCGCTGCGTTCGAGCGGCTGCGCGCGGAGCAGAAGCAGATGGGCAAGCAGATCGCGGGTGCCGCGGACCAGGAGCGGGTGAGCCTGCTCGAGCGGACCAAGTCACTGGCCGCCGATGTCAAGCGCGCCGAGGCCGAGCAGGTGACCGCCGAGCAGGACTACCGCGACCTGGTGATGACGATTCCCAATGTCGCCGCGGAGGAGGCTCCGCACGGCGGGGAGGACGACTTCGTCGTGCTCGAAGAGGTCGGCACACCGCGCGAGTTCGACTTCGAGCCACGCGACCATGTGGAGCTCGGCCGGATGCTCGCCGCGATCGACGTCGAGCGGGGCGCGAAGGTGTCCGGGTCGCGTTTCTACTACCTGACCGGCGTCGGCGCGGACCTGGAGCTGGCCTTGGTCACCATGGCGATGGACCAGGCCAGGGCGGCAGGCTTCACGCCGATGATCCCGCCGGCGCTGGTCAAGCCTCGCGCCATGGAGGGGACGGGTTTCCTCGGCCAGGCTGCCGACGACGTCTACCGGATCGACGGTCAGGACACCTATCTGGTCGGTACGTCGGAGGTGCCGCTCGCGGCCTACCACTCCGAGGAGATCCTCGATGGCGGCTCGCTGCCGCTGCGCTACGTCGCGTTCAGCCCCTGCTACCGCAAGGAGGCGGGCTCGCACGGGAAGGACACCCGCGGCATCATCCGGGTGCACTGGTTCGACAAGGTGGAGATGTTCTCCTTCACCAGCGTCGAGGAGTCCTACGACGAGCACGAGCGGCTGCTCGCGTGGGAGAAGGAGTTCCTCGCGAAGCTGGAGCTGGCCTACCGGGTGGTGGACATCGCCGCCGGTGACCTCGGGCTCTCTGCGGAGCGCAAGTTCGACACCGAGGCGTGGATCCCGACCCAGGGCAGGTACCGCGAGCTCACGTCGACGTCGAACTGCACCGACTTCCAGGCCCGCAGACTCGATATCCGCGGCCGGTTCGAGGGCGGGGTCCGCCCGGTCGCCACTCTCAACGGGACTCTCGTCTCGATCCCGCGCACCATCGTCGCGATCCTGGAGACCCATCAGCAGGAGGACGGCTCGGTCAACGTGCCCGCCGCGGTGCAGCCCTACCTGCAAGGACGTGAGGTCCTGGAGCCGGTCCGCGGGCGAGCCGGTGGTTGAGGAGCGCTGGAGTCCGAAGCTGCTCGCCCTGGACATCGACGGGACCTTGTTCGTGCCGATGCCGGGCACGGGGCTCAGCAACGAGCAGGTCACTCCCGTCGTGCGTGAGGCGATCGGGCGCGCGGTCGACGCGGGTTGCCACGTCGTACTCGCCAGTGGTCGCTCGCCGATGAGCATGAGGCGGGTGCTCGAGCACCTCGACCTCCCTCGCCCGGGTGCGGAGCCGGCCCTCGTGGTGGCCTCCAACGGGGCGGTCACGTTCTCGTTCCCACCGATGAAGATGATGACCGAGGTGACCTTCGATGCGCGCGAAGCAGTGCGCACGGTGCTCGACCACGTGCCGGAGGCGGCAGTGGCGGTCGAGGAGCACGGCGTCGGCTACCGGGTGAACCGGCACTTCCCCGAGGGCGAGCTCGACGGGGAGATGATCGTGACCCCGATCGAGGAGATCTTCGCGCGGGAGGTGAGCCGCGTCATCATCCGCGACCCGGACTCGACCTCGGAGGACTTCGTCAGCCTCGCCAAGAAGCTCGGGCTGCACGGCACGAACTACTTCATCGGGTGGACCGCCTGGCTCGACATCGCTCCGGAGGGGATCAGCAAGGCAAGTGGGCTCGCGGAGATCGCGGGCATTCTCGACGTACCCCGCGCTGACGTGCTCGCCATCGGAGACGGGCGCAACGACATCGAGATGCTCGAGTGGTCCGGTCGCGGCGTCGCCATGGGACAGGCCCCCGACGTGGTGAAGGCGGTTGCCGACCATGTCACCGGCCGGGTCGAGGAGGACGGGTGCGCGACGGAGATCGCCCGCTGGTTCTGAGGCTCGTCGCCACGGATCTCGACGGGACGTTGCTGCACCGCGATGGCACAGTGACCGCGCGCAGTCGCCGCGCACTCACCGCGATCGAGGACCTCGGCGTCACGGTGGTGTTCGTCACGGGTCGGCCGATCCGCTCGATGGAGGACCTCTGGGAGCACGTCGGCGGGCACGGCCTGGCGATCTGCTCCAACGGCGGCATCGTGTACGACGTGCACGCGCACGCCGTGCGGCACGCCAGGACGATCCCGGTCGACACCGGGATCGAGGTCGCCGCCCTGATCCGCACAGCCGTCCCAGGCACCGTCTTCGCGCTCGAGAAGTCCAACGGCTACGCGAGGGAGGCGGGGTTCATGCCGCGGATCCCACCGCCTCCCGACCTCATGGTTGGTCCCCTCGAGGAGAGCTTCGACGAGCACACGGTCAAGCTGCTCGCCCGCCACGAGGACCTGGAGCCGGAGCTGTTCTGGTCCCGGGTCCAGGACATCGTCGGTCATCTGGTCACCACCACCTGGTCCTCGCTCGGCGCACTCGTGGAGATCAGCGCCGCGGGCGTGAGCAAGGCGAGCACCCTGGAGCTGCTGTGCGACGAGCGGGGAATTGGACCTGAGGAGGTCCTCGCCTTCGGCGACATGCCCAACGACGTGCCGATGCTGGAGTGGGCAGGCACCTCCTACGCGATGGCCGAGGCCCACCCCCTGGTCCGGGCAGCCGCAGGCCGGGCCGCCCCGTCGAACGAGGACGACGGCGTGGCCCAGGTCCTGGAGCAGCTGTTCTCTCTGTGACAAGCCCTGGTCGTGCCACGGAGGTTTCGACCGATGCAGCCCGGTGGCAAATGTCACCTGACGCGCATGCCTGACCCCGCTCCCGAGGTGGCAAGATGGCCGTGATGTCGTGCCCGGAGGAGACTTGATGTCAACAGGCGTGAGGAGTCCTGGACGCGCCCAGGTCGTCGGGAAGACCCTGCGACAGGACAACTGGTGGTTGGCGCCAGTCACCACGTTCGTCGTGTTCACAGCTTTCGTGATCTACGCGACCTGGCGGGCGTTCGACGGTGACAACTACTACTCCTCGCCGTACCTCTCGCCGTTCTACTCACCCTGCCTGACCGCGACATGCGTCGAGGGGTCCTCGGACTTCGGCCAGCCGTTCGGCTGGTGGCAGCTCTCGCCAGCGCTGATCATCTTGATCTTCCCGCTCGGTTTCCGGATGACCTGCTACTACTACCGCAAGGCCTACTACCGCGCGTTCTGGCTCTCTCCGCCGGCGTGTGGCGTGGCGGAGCCGCACGGCAAGTACACCGGCGAGACCCGGCTGCCGCTGATCCTGCAGAACGTGCACCGCTACTTCTGGTACGCCGCCGTTCTCGTCGCTGCCGTGCTCACCTTCGACGCCGTCCTGGCTTTCCGCGACGAGGATAAGGAGTGGGGTCACGCCGGGCTCGGCACCCTGCTGATGGTCATCAACGTCGTCTACATCTGGCTCTACACGCTCTCCTGCCACTCGTGCCGGCACGCAGTCGGCGGCAGGCTGCGGCACTTCTCCAAGCATCCGGTCCGCTACCGGGCGTGGACGATGGTCTCGAAGCTCAACGCGAAGCATGCCCGCTACGCATGGCTCTCGCTGTTCTCGGTGGCGTTCGTGGACCTCTACGTCTACCTGCTTGCGACCGGCACGATCAGCGATCTGAGGTTCTTCTAGTGGTCTCGACAGGAGAGCGGCATCCGATGACCGGCAACCGGATGGACTCGGCGGCACAGCGTGGCGGCCACGGGTTCGAGACCCACGAGTACGACGTCGTGGTGATCGGTGCAGGGGGAGCCGGTCTGCGTGCGGCGATCGCCGCGCAGGACGCCGGCGCCAGGGTGGCCATCGTGTGCAAGTCGCTGCTCGGCAAGGCGCACACCGTGATGGCCGAGGGCGGCATCGCAGCGGCGATGGGCAACGCCTACCCGGACGACAACTGGGAGGTCCACTTCCGCGACACGATGCGCGGCGGGAAGATGCTCAACAACTGGCGGATGGCGCAGCTGCACGCGCAGGAGGCGCCGGAGCGGGTCCTCGAGCTCGAGGAGTGGGGGGCGTTGTTCGACCGCACCGACGACGGCCTGATCTCGCAGCGCGACTTCGGCGGGCACCGCTACGCCCGGCTGGCACACGTGGGTGACCGCACCGGCCTAGAGATGATCCGCACGCTGCAGCAGCGCGCCGTCGCGCTCGACATCGACGTGTTTATGGAGTGCACGGTCACCGAGATCTTCATTGACGGCCCCTCGGGACAGGCCCGGGTTTCCGGTGCGTTCGGCTACTGGCGTGAGACCGGGCGGTTCGTCGTCTTCCGCACCCCGTCCGTCGTACTCGCCACCGGCGGGATCGGGAAGTCCTACCAGGTCACCTCGAACTCCTGGGAGTACACCGGTGACGGCCACGCGCTCGCGCTGCGCTCCGGGGCCTCGCTGATCAACATGGAGTTCGTCCAGTTCCACCCGACGGGGATGGTCTGGCCGCCGTCGGTGAAGGGGATCCTCGTCACCGAGTCCGTGCGTGGCGACGGCGGAGCGCTGAAGAACTCCGAGGGCGATCGCTTCATGTTCGACTACATCCCGGAGTACTTCAAAGCCGAAACGGCCGACAGCATCGACGAGGCCGAGGGTTGGTACGCCGACAAGAAGAACAACCGGCGTCCGCCTGAGCTGCTGCCGCGGGACGAGGTGGCGCGTGCCATCAACTCCGAGATCAAGGCCGGGCGGGGGTCACCGCACGGCGGAGTGTTCCTCGACATCGCCTCGCGCCGTGACGCCGACTTCATCCGCCGTCGGCTGCCCTCGATGTACCACCAGTTCAAGGAGCTTGCCGACGTCGACATCACTGCGGAGCCGATGGAGGTGGGCCCGACCTGCCACTACGTGATGGGTGGCGTGGAGGTCGACGCGGACACCGAGCAGTCGCTGGTGGAGGGGCTCTTCGCCGCCGGAGAGGTCGCGGGCGGGATGCACGGGTCTAACCGGCTGGGTGGCAACTCCCTGTCGGACCTGCTGGTCTTCGGCCGGCGTGCCGGTCACAGCGCGGCCTACCACGCCTTCCGGGTCGCCGACCGCAAGCCGAAGGTCGCGGACGCGGATGTGACCGCCGCCGCCGACCATGCGCTCGCGCCGTTCTCGGTGGAGGGCGCGATGGAGAACCCCTACACGATCCAGAAGGACCTGCAGGAGGTCATGCAGCGCCTGGTCGGGATCATCCGCACCGGCGAGGAGCTGGCCGAGTCGCTCCAGGAGATCGAGAAGCTCAAGGAGCGGGCGAAGTACCTCACGGTCGAGGGTCACCGCCAGTACAACCCGGGCTGGCACCTGGCGCTGGATATCCCGAACATGCTCATCGTCTCCGAGTGCATCGCCAAGGCAGCACTCGAACGCCAGGAGTCCCGCGGCGGGCACACGCGAGACGACTACCCCGGGCCCGACTCGGCCTGGGGTGAGCGCAACCTCGCCCTGACCATGGACGACGACGGGTCAGTGCACCTGGCCCGACAGGCGTTGCCGGTGATGCCGGACGAGCTCAAGCCGCTCTTCGAGGACCGGTCGTGAGTCGTCGCACCATGCCAGTGGACGGGGACATCTGATGGGCTACGACCTCAAGCTGCGCGTCTGGCGCGGGGACGCCTCCGGCGGAGAGCTCGGCGACTACACCGTGGAGGTGGAGGAGGGCGAGGTGGTCCTCGACGCGATCCACCGGCTCCAGGCCACCCAGACCGGTGACCTCGCCGTGCGCTGGAACTGCAAGGCCGGCAAGTGCGGGTCATGCAGCGCGGAGGTGAACGGCAGGCCGCGGCTGATGTGCATGACGCGGCTGGCCGACTTCGACGAGTCGGAGACGATCACCGTCACGCCGATGCGCTCCTTCCCGGTGATCCGGGACCTCGTCTGCGACGTGTCCTTCAACTACGAGAAGGCCAAGCAGGTCCCTGCGTTCGCGCCCACCCCTCGCGACGCCGACGGCAAGAGGCGGATGCAGCAGGTCGACGTGGAACGCGGCCAGGAGTTCCGCAAGTGCATCGAGTGCTTCCTGTGTCAGAACACCTGCCACGTCGTGCGGGACCACGAGGACAACAAGGAGGCGTTTGCGGGTCCGCGGCTCTTCCTGCGCTACGCCGAGCTCGACATGCATCCGCTCGACACCCATGACCGGCGCAAGCTGTCGCAGGACGCCGCCGTGCTGGGGATGTGCAACATCACCAAGTGCTGCACCGAGGTGTGCCCGGAGAACATCAAGATCACCGACAACGCGATCATCCCGATGAAGGAGCGCGTCGCCGATCGCAAGTACGACCCGGTCGTCTGGCTGGGCTCGAAGATCCGGAAGCGGAACCAGCGCGACGAGGTCTGACCACTCTCAGCAGCGAGGAGGTACGTCGATGGCAGAGCTGTTGCGCGAGGAGGAGATCGAGCAGGCCCTTTCGGGCGAGCTGTCGCAGTGGACGCGCAAGGGGGACGCGATCACCCGCGACTTGACCGCAGAGTCCTTCCTCGCCGGGATCCGCCTGGTCAGCGCGGTCGCGGAGGTCGCGGAGGACCTCGACCATCACCCCGACATCGACATCCGGTGGACGACCGTCACCTTCACGCTGTCCACCCACTCCGAGGGCGGGCTCACCCGCCACGACCTGCGGCTCGCCGCCGACATCGACCGTCTCGCCGGCTAAAGAAGATGAGGCGTCAGAGGTACATCCCGCCGCGGCCCTGCTGCTCCTCGCCCGGCTGACCCGGTTGGCCCTGCTGAGCGGCGCGCTGGGCGGCCTGGATCGCCTCGTCGGGCACCATCCCGGGCGGCAGCGCGCGGCGCATCTGCTCGAGCTGGGCCCGGGCGGCGACCTGCTGGGCGTAGATGGCGGTCTGGATGCCGTGGAAGAGTCCCTCGAGCCACCCCACCAGCTGGGCCTGCGCGATCCTCAGCTCCGACTCCGAGGGCGTCTCCTCGTTGAAGGGCAAGGAGAGCCGCTCCAGCTCCTCGATCAGCTCGGGCGCCAACCCGGCCTCGAGCTCTTTGATCGAGGACTGGTGGATCTCCTTGAGCCGCGCCCGGCTCGCCTCGTCGAGCGGTGCAGCCTTCACCTCGTCGAGTAGCTGACGGATCATGCTGCCGATCCGCATCACCTTCGCAGGCTGCTCCACCAGGTCGGTGATCGCCCGCTCGTCGTCGTCGCCCTCGCCGCCGGCAGATCCCGCCGACGCGGAGATCGCCATGCCGTCCGGTCCGACCACGATCACACGGGGGTCTTGTCCTTCGCCGCCGCCGCCGGTTGAAGCGGCCTCATCGCTCGGGCCGGGGGTGCTCTGCTCGCTCATCGCCCCACCCTAACGGGGCCACGAAAGCGTGCTAGACGGCGAGCACGATCTTGCCGACCTGCTCTCCCGACTCCATGATCTGGTGCGCGCGGGCCACCTCGTCGAGAGGCACGGTGGTGTGTACGACGGGCGCTACCGACCCGTCCGCGACCAACGGCCACACGTGCTCGGCCACGGACGCGCAGATCGCGGCCTTCTCGTCGATCGGACGGGCACGCAGCGAGGCGGCGATCACCGCGCCGCGCTTGCCCAGCAGAGTGCCGATGTTGAGCTCGCCCTTGACGCCGCCCTGCATGCCGATGATGACCAGCCGGCCCTCGGTGGCGAGCGCCGAGAGGTTGCGCCCCAGGTAGGAGGCGCCCATGTTGTCGAGGATCACGTCAGCGCCGTGGCCGTCCGTGGCGTTCTCGACTGCTTCGACGAAGTCCTGCTCGTGATAGTTCACGGCCACGTCCGCGCCGAGCGAGCGGCACACCTCGAGTCGTGACTCCGACCCTGCGGTCGTGATCACCTGAGCGCCCAGCGCGGAGGCGAGCTGGATCGCCATGGTCCCGATGCCACCTGCTCCGCCGTGCACGAGCAGCGTCTCGTCGGGCTGTAGCCCAGATAGCATGAAGACGGTCGACCACACCGTGCAGGCGACCTCCGGCAACGCGCCCGCCGACACCAGGTCCACCCCCGCAGGCACGGGCATCACCTGGCCGGCGGGGACCAGCACCTTATCCGCGTAGCCACCACCGCTCAGCAGCGCGCACACCTCGTCGCCGACCGACCACCGCGTGACCGAGGACCCGAGCGCGCTCACCACGCCGGAGCACTCCAGTCCGAGCACGTCGGAGGCACCGGGCGGAGGCGGGTAGTTGCCCTGCCTCTGCAGGACATCGGCTCTGTTCACCGACGTACCGGCGATGTCGATCACGACCTCGTCCGCACGATTGTTGTCGGTCGGCTGTGGGTCGGGACGCTCGACGACAACCAGTGCCTCGGCACCACCGGGCTCTGGGGCGATCACGGCACGCATGGCACCAGGTTAGAGACGGTGGTAGTAGCCGAGCTACTCGGTGCCGACGAGGTCCTCTTCCTTGAAGTCGTCGGCGCTGATGTCGCCTCCACTCCACTTCTCCGCGAGTGCTTGTGCACGCCCGGCCATTGCCTCGATCTCCGAGACGTCCCCGCCGCGGAGTCCGGCCGCATAACCCACCAGGAACGTCGTCACCGGTGCGGCAGGTCGTTCGACCGAGTGCGCTGCTTCCCGGGCGAGGTCGAGGATCAGCGCCTCGTCGATCTCTGCGTCGACCTCGAGGGCGTCAGAGAGCTCGTCGATCCAGTCGTGCAGGGTCACGTCGTCCAGCGTTGTCCGAAACCCCTGAGTCCGCAAGGCCCCGGTGGGAGTCATTCGCGCGGTTCCCGAAGCTCCTCGAGGTCCTTCCAGGTGTCGACGTCTCGGTCCTCGCCCCCGACGGCGGCGACGCCGCTCAACCGCAGGGTGCTGACCAGGGAATGCATGGGCAGCGCGTGCTCGTCTTCGTGCTCCGCGGGGCGCGCTCGCATCAGGGCCGAGAAGCGGTAGATCCCCGCGAGCAGCGCCCTGCTGCCCTCCTCGTCGACGAGCACCGCTGCCTCAGCGTCATCCTCGCGAACCACGGCGAGCAGCCTCGAAACGGTCGATGGAGTCACCCGTGGCATGTCCACGGCCAGCACGCAGACCAGCTCGGGCGCGACCAGCAGCGCGTCGAGACCAGCGAGCAGGCCGGCCGCGGGGCCGCCGTCGACCGGGTCCTCCTGAGTCCAGGTCACCGGTCGTGAGGTCAGCACCTGCGGTCCCACGACGACGACCTCGTCGGCGGAGACGGTCGCCGTGATCGCTCTCTCCAGCAAAGTGATGCCGTCGACCTCGATGGAGGCCTTGTCGGCGCCTCCGAGTCGGAGGCCGGAACCCCCGGTGAGTACGACGGCAGCCAACCGGCCCGGCCTGACCGGTCCGTCACGCGCACGACCCGATCCGAAGAAGCTGCTCACGCGCCCATTGTGTCAACCGGGTGTCAACCGGGTGGCTACCCAGTGCGGCGAGCGGGTCTGGGTCGGCCGCCCTGCCGCTTGGCCCGAGAAGTGGCAGGCTGGTGCCGTGGCTGCAGACCAGGAGAAGCTCCGAGTCGCCGTGGTGCAGGAGGCCTCGACGCTGGACCCCGAGCAGAACAGGTCGATGCTCGAGGCAGCGGGCTCGGTCGCAGCCGACTCCCAGCCACCGCTCGATCTCCTCGTCTTCCCGGAAGCGTTCGCGCGAGACTTCGGGGATCCGGGCTCGGACATCTCGCACTTCGCGGAGGACACCGACGGGCCCTTCGTGCAGCAGATGTGCAAGTCCGCGGCCGAGCACCGGCTCACCATCGTCGCCGGGATGTTCGAGCGCAGCCATGACGTGCGGCGTCCCTACAACACGCTCGCTGTCGTCGACCACGACGGTCTGCGGGCGACGTACCGGAAGATCCATCTCTACGACTCGTTCGGCTATCAGGAGTCGCATCGGCTCCTGGCCGGCGAGATCGCGCCGGCCATGGTCGAGGTCGCCGGCTTCACCATCGGCCTGATGACCTGCTACGACCTGCGTTTCCCCGAGCTGGCCCGGATGCTGGTCGACCGCGGGGCCGAGCTGCTCGTCGTGCCGTCGGCCTGGGTCGCCGGCCCGGCCAAGGTGGACCACTGGCGGACGCTGCTCATGGCGCGGGCGATCGAGAACACGGTGTACGTCGCCGCGTCGGCGCAACCCGCGCCCCGCTACTGCGGCCACTCGATGGTCATCTCGCCGACCGGGGAGGTCCTCGTCGAGCTCCGGGACGGCCAGCAAATCGGCGAGGCGACGGTGGAGCGGGACGTGCTCGAGCGCGCCCGTGCGCAGAACCCGTCTCTGGCCAACCGTCGGCTCGGGGCATGAGGGGCCGCACTGCGGCGTTCCTCGGCCTGGTCAGCGGGCTTGGCCTGGCGGCTATTCTGCTTAGCTCGCCGCGGGTCGTCCCCGAGCTCGCCGACCGCATGGGGCTGCCGCCGGAGGTCGCGCTCGGGGGAGCAGTGGCGGTGACCGCCGCCTATGCCTGCGCGCTCGCTGCGCGCACCGGCGGGCGGCCCGTCGTGACAGGTGCGCTCGCGCTCGCCCTGGCCTCGGCGGCCGTGCTCTCCGAGGAGCCGGTGCTCCTGGCCGGTGCAGCAGTCAGCATGTCGGTGTTGACCGGGTCCCTGGCGGTGATGGCGACCCGGCCGGCCAGGAGCTTCCCGAGCGTGGTGCGGGAGTGCCTGATCGGCACAGCGCTCGCGGCGATCGGGGCATGTGTGGTCGCGGCGTACGGTGCTGAGGTCTCCTACGAGCGGGTCCGCTACCTGGCGTTCGGGCTGTCGCTGGTGGTCGCCCTCGGACTGGTCTACCGGCTCAGCGACGGCGCGCACGGGCTCGGCAGGCGCGGGTCGGCGATGCTCGTCAGCGGTGTGCTCGTGCTGTTGGTCGGGCTGGCCTACGCCGAGGCGCTCACCCGGTGGGGGCCCCCGGGACTGGTCGCCACGATCACCGACGGCGTTGCCGAGCTGCGCGCGAGGTGGGGAGCCGTCCCCATGCCGGTCGCCGCGTTCGTCGGCCTGCCAGCGCTCGCCTGGGGTGTCTTCAGCCGAGCCCGTGCGCCACAGGGCTGGTGGATCTGTGTCTTCGCGGCGCCGGCCATGTCCGTGGTGGCGGTGTCGTTGTTGCACCCGACACGTTCCCTCGAGGAGTCCGGTCTCGCGTTGCTGTACAGCATCCTCGTCGGGATGGTGCTGGGCTACCTCGCCATCGGCATCGACGTGCTGGTCACCGGCGGCCGTGGTCGCGGTGCGCGAGTGCAGGAGACGCGGTCGTCTCCCGCCCGTGAGGAGCCGCACCGCTCGCGGGCGCTGATGTAGGGAGCCCTCCGCGACGCGTGTAGCCTCCGGCGCATGCGGACCCCGAAGAGCGCGGACATCGTCGCGGAGATGGTGGCCAACGTGATGCGGGTGGCCGTCGCCCCGGGTGATCGTGTCGAGGCAGGTGACACGCTGGTGCTGCTCGAGTCGATGAAGATGGAGATCCCGGTCCTCACCGAGGTGGCAGGGGTGGTCTCGGCGGTGCGGGTCGGCGCCGGCGACGTCGTACAGGAAGGCGACATCCTGGTCACCGTCGACCTCTGAGCGCCGGGCCGTCGCGCGACTAGACTTCGGGACTGCTGGGAGGGGTGCCGGAGTGGCCGATCGGAACCGCCTTGAAAGCGGTCGCTGGCAGAGATGTCAGCCGCGGGTTCGAATCCCGCCCCCTCTGCTGATCGAGGTCAACGGGGCTCATCGTGCTCGACCGGGGACCTACTCGGAACCCCCGAGCTCGAGCGCGACCGTGTCGTAGACCAAGTCGGAGAGCCGCTGCCGGTGGCGCTCGAGATCCCCGATCAGGCGGGCGATCTGGTGGCGCACCGGCTCGACATCGGCACTCTCGAGGACCTGCGGCCCCAGGGCGGCCAGCCGGCGCACCAGACTGTCGCGCTCACGCAGCAGCATCTGCTCGCGAGGAGCCAGCCAGGACTCGCCGGGTCGGCCATGCTCGTGGCCGAGGGCTTCTTTGACGCCGGCGATGCGATGGCGCACCGTCCACCGCCAGCGGTAGTGGCGGCGCGGCGAGTCGAGGGCTTGCCGCAGTCCGACGATCGCGTGTTCCAGACCGGTCACGGACCCACCTCCGAGGGATGCGCGATGGGGTGGACTTCTGAGTGTGCGGCTTCGGGCGGTTCCTGACAAGAGCCCGTTGTGGCCAATCTTGGTTGATGCCGCAACGGCACGCTGTGACCGGTCAGCGGTCTCCGACTATCGGTTTCGGCCACACCGGGGAGACTGGAATGAACGGGATCGACGTGCCCATGCGGTGGTGGTTCGCGGGGCCGGTAGCCTTGTCCCTCGCGTTCTGGAGGTGTCGCCTAGCCCGGTTTATGGCGCCCGCCTGCTAAGCGGGTTGAGGGTAAACCCCCTCTCGCGGGTTCAAATCCCGCCACCTCCGCCAGACGTGTTGCCGGGCTTCGCCGAGCCCGGCTGCACGACCTCTCCCTCCTAGGTCGCCCAGCCGGACCCGGCGAACCCCATCGAGCCGGGTGCCAGAGATCGGCGTCTGCCGAGAGTTGAGGTCACCTTAACCCCAGATAGTAAAGAAGCCGCATACTGTCAGGATTCAGGCGACCCGGCCACCGAGCAGGGTCCTCACTTTGGGGTGAGCCGGCCTGCCCGACTCGTGCACTGCGAGCAGCAAACTCGCGCGTGGCAAGTACTTGCCTCCGTTGCACAAATACGCAACCATGGGTATTCGGTTCCCCGAGGATCGGCTCGGATATCGTGCTTTCACGCCTAGATCCGGGGTCTCAGACGGCCGCCGCATAGGGTGCCATATTCTCGTCCCGTTGTCACACGATCCCAGATTTTGCAGGAAGATGCAGTGCAAGATCGTGGGGGTCCTATGTCCTAGCACGCCCTATCCCTTTACCGGAAACTGGTGTGCAGGCGGCTGAATCGGTCGCTTAGACCATATCCACGCAAGCAAGGTCAGACGGGGGCAGGGCGTGAGCACTAAAGAGGGGTACTGATGAACAAGGCGCGGTTTGCAATGAAGGCGTTCGCCGGCACCGTATTGGCTACGGTGATGGTTCTCGGATCAGTGTCCGCCCCGGCAGACGCGGCCAGGGACACCGGCTGGGGCAAGTCGGTCCAACTGAAGAGGGACACCGGCTGGGGCTGAGCAGCCGGCACCACCAGAACTTAAGAGTGTGAGGCGAGGGCGAACGAGTCTCCCCCGGCTGCTTCGATCCCAGGCCATTCCCCGGCCCGTCTCATCCCCTGCGAGGGCAGCACGTTTCCCCAGACGTGACTGCCCTCGCATCATGTCCGGAGCAGGTTGAGTCATGTGGGTGACGGGGACTCGCTGTCGCTGCTGTCCTGCTCGTCGGCTTGGTCCTCCTCGGCGAGCGACCTGCCCATGGCATAGCCGAGCTGGAAGCGGGTGTCGACGCCGTACTCCTCCTTGAGGGCGGCGATGTAGGCGGCGTAGGTGCGGGTGCTCACTCCGAGCCGCTTGGCGCTGGCGGGATCGCTGTGGCCCTCGACGAGCATCCGGATCGACATCCGCCGTGTGTCCTCGGCGATGTCGCGGTGGGTCTGGGACTCGTTGTCGGTAAAGGGCAGGCCGCGCTCCCAGGACCGCTCGAAGATGTCGACCAGGTAGGCGACCAACGACTTCTCGTAGACGGCCAGCGCACTCTGGTCGCCGTCGTCACTCGGGACGATGGCAAGCCGGCGGTCGATGATGATCAGTCGGCGGAAGAACTCGTCGAGGGTCCTGACCTCCGCACCTCCGGCGCTCACCTGGGCGACGTACTCACGGGTGACTGGGCTGTGCCGGGCGGTGTGCTGGTACAACGTGCGCATCGCGATGCCCCGGTCCAGTGTCTGCAGGTCGCGGTCGACAGCCTCCTTGAGGATCTTCTGCGGGCGTTTGCCGTGCGGCTGGGCGGTCAGCAGCTCGTCGCGACAGTCGGCGAGGGCCGCCTTGATGAAGGTGTTGATCCGCTTGGGGGTGGTCAGCTCGACCAGCGCCTGGACCTTGAGCTGCGGGGACTGGCGGAAGGCCAGCGCCATCGAGGAGAACGAGTCGGCCCAGCGCGCGGACTCCGAGAGCAGCTCCGTGCCGCGATTGCCGAGAGGTACGACGATGTCGGCCTGGACCGCGGCGGGGTCGACGGGGGAGTACGTCGCGTGCTCCTCGTCGTGCACGAGGAGGCCCATCTCGAGCAACAGGTCGCAGGCGCTCTTCGCCTCCGTGGTGGCGGTTAGCAGCGGGTCGGTGTCCTCGACCTTTCCGCGCCCGGCGATCTCCCTGTATAACGCAGTCGCCACGGTCTCCATCAGGGACCGCTCGTCGGGACCGTAGCTGCTCGCCAAGGCGCACTCGCCTCCCTAGGCCTTTACCATCCCCCCTGTGCCCAGGGTATGCCCGCGGCGTTCCCACGTCTTGGCATTGACGGGTGCGAGATTCGGTCATCCTGAAGGTGACCCAGTATGACTATTAATGTCACTGTTGACTGGTGTGACTGTTGTGACTAGGAGCCGAACCGCGCCCTCAGGCCGTCGAGCTCGGTCCACAACACGGTGGGCAGCGTTTCCCCGAACTTCTCGAACCACTCGGTGATCTGGGGGATCTCAGCCCGCCACTCCTCGTCGTCGACGGAGAGCGCGGCCGCCAGGGCCTGTGCGGACAGGTCCAGCCCGTCGGTGTCGAGGGCCTCGGGCGTCGGCACGTACCCGATCGGGGTCTCCACACCCTCGGCCTGGCCGTCGATGCGCTCGACCACCCACTTCAGGACGCGGCTGTTCTCGCCGAAGCCGGGCCAGAGAAACCCGCCGTCGCCGTCCCGGCGGAACCAGTTGACGTAGAAGATCTTCGGCAGCTTAGCCGCGTCGTTCTCCTTGCCCATCGTGATCCAGTGGTTGAAGTAGTCGCCGGCGTCATAGCCGATGAACGGGAGCATGGCCATCGGGTCTCGGCGGACCACGCCGACCGCTCCGGTCGCCGCAGCCGTCGTCTCAGAGGACAACGTGGCCCCCATGAACGTGCCGTGGGTCCAGTCGCGTGCCTCGGTGACCAAGGGGATGGTGGTCTTGCGTCGGCCGCCGAACAGGATCGCGTCGATGGGAACACCGTTGGGGTCGTCGTACTCCGGAGCCAGGATGGGGCACTGCTTGATCGGCGTGCAGTAGCGGCTGTTCGGGTGGGCGCTGAGCTCGTCTGCGCCGGGGGCCCAGTCCTCGCCCTTCCAGGACGTGGCGTGGGCAGGCTCGTTCTCCATGCCCTCCCACCACACGTCGCCCTGCTCGGTGAGCGCGACGTTGGTGAAGACGGAGTTCCCGCCTTCGAGGGTGCGGATCGCGTTGGGGTTGGTCTTCTCGTTGGTGCCGGGGGCGACGCCGAAGAAGCCGAACTCCGGGTTGATCGCGTAGAGGCGGCCGTCGTGCCCGACCCGCATCCAGGCGATGTCGTCGCCGAGGGTCTCGACCTTCCAACCCGGGACGGTGGGCGCCAGCATCGCGAGGTTCGTCTTCCCGCACGCGCTCGGGAACGCCGCGGCGACGTACTTCGTGACTCCCTCGGGACTGGTGAGCTTGAGGATCAGCATGTGCTCGGCCAGCCAGCCGCCGTCGCGCGCCATCACGCTGGCGATCCGCAACGCGTAGCACTTCTTGCCGAGCAGGGAGTTCCCGCCGTAGCCGGATCCGTAGCTCCAGATCGCGCGCTCCTCCGGGAACTGCGAGATGTACTTCGTGTCGCTGCACGGCCACGGCACGTCATCCTGCCCGGGGTCGAGTGGCATCCCGACGGAGTGCAACGCCGGGACGAACTTCGCGTCGACCTCTTCCATCCGGCGCAGGACGTTTGCGCCCATCCGCGCCATGACGCGCATCGAGGCGACGACGTACGCCGAGTCGGTGATCTCCACGCCGAACATCGGGCTCTCCGCCTCGAGGTGACCCATCACGAAGGGAATCACGTACATCGTCCGACCCCTCATGCACCCGCGGTACAGGTCGGTCATGGTGGCCTTCATCTCGTCCGGGGCCATCCAGTTGTTGGTGGGGCCGGCGTCCTTCTCGTCGACGGAACAGATGAAGGTGCGGTCCTCGACGCGAGCCACGTCGGTGGGGTCGGTGCGCGCACAGAAGGAGTTCGGCTTGATGTCCGCGTTGAGCCGGGTGAACGTGCCCGACGCGACGAGGGAATCGGTGATCTGTGCCCATTCCTCGTCCGACCCGTTGCACCAGTGGACCTGGTCAGGGGTGGTCAGTTCGGCTACCTCGGCGACCCAGCTGAGAAGCCCCTCGTGGCTGGTCGGAGCGCTCTGATGTGCTGGGCTGGCTGCGTCGGCTGACGCGGTTTCGACGGCCATTGCGTATGCGTTCCTCAGTGTCCCGATCGCCGTCAGATCCGGCGATTCGTTGCCCACAAGGTACCGCCGAGCAGCGAGCTCGCGTCCGTGGGCTGTTGGTGAATGTACTCACAAGGTCGCCCTTTGGGCGAATTGAGCGGTCCCGACGGTCGTGCTGCTGCTCCTGCTCTCGTCGGAACGTCGGTGAGGCCACGGTGTTTAATGGTCTCCGTGCGACAACGCGGCGAGACGCGCTTCCGTCGGCTGGGGGACCGGGCGGTCGTGCTGGGGGCAGGCATGAGCGGCCTCCTGACCGCGCGTGTGCTGGCCGACTTCTATCGGCAGGTGACGATCGTCGAGCAGGACGAGCTCACCGCCGACCAGCTCTCGAGGCCGGGTCTTCCCCAGGCCTCTCACGCCCATGTCCTGCTTCCCCGAGGCGCAACGCTCCTCGACGAGCTGTTCCCGGGACTGCTGACCGAGCTGCGACAGGCGGGGGCACCCGTCGCGCGCGGCACCGACGAGCTTCACGTCGACCTCGGCGGTCATCTCCTGGCCCCGCACCGACAGGACCCCAGCCCGTCGTACGGCGTGAGCCGACACCTGGTGGAGAGCACGATCCTCCGCAGAGTGCGGGACCTGCCCAATGTCGGCTTCATGGACGCGCACCCTGCGATCGCACTCGACTCGGACTCGACCTCCAGTGGCGCTCGCGTGAACGGCGTGCGGGTCGCGTGCAGCGCGGCAGTCGGTGGACAGACGACCGTCGGCGCCGACCTTGTCGTTGCGGCCATCGGCGACGGCACGCGGGTGGTCACCTGGCTCGAGGGGCTCGGCTTCCCGACGCCGAAGGAGCAGCGGATCGACATCGACGCGATGTACGCGTCGCGACGTGTCCGGTTCGCCCCCGGCGCTGTTCCCGACGTCCTCGGGGTGATCGTCGGGCCACGACCGTCGTGCCCCGCGGGCCTCGTCGCACTCGCGCAGGAGGACGACCAGTGGGTGGTCACCCTCGCCGGCTTCGGTGGTGATCACCCCCGCATCGAGGGGGACCGCTGGCTGGCGTTCGCCGCCAAGATGGCGCCGCCGTGGTTCCTCTCCGCGCTGAGCGGGTCTCGCCCTCTCGGCGACATCCACACCGTCCGTTTTCCGGCGAACCAGCGCCGTCGCTACGACAAGCTCGAGTCCTTCCCGGAGGGCTTGCTGGTCACCGGCGACGCGTTGGCGAGCTTCAACCCCATCTACGGACAGGGCATGACTCTTGCGGCGATCGAGGCGATGGTCATGCGGGAGACGATGCGAGGAGGGAGCTACGACCTCGCTCGGCGCTTCTTCGCGACGTCGTCGAAGCCGATCGGCAGCGCGTGGCGCTTCGCGGTCGGATCCGACCTCACGATGCCCGAGCACATCGTGCCGGGCGCTCGCTCGCTGCCCCGGCGCGCGGTCAGCGCGTACGTCGGCGGCGTGCGTCGTCGCGAGCGAGGCCAGCGAGCGCTACCTCCTCCAGGGCCACCGCGCCAGGGGGCGAGCTGAGAGGTCAGCAGCGTGGCCGCGCACCTGCCCACCGTTTCCGTCCGTGCGGATGGGAACGGTCGTCGTCCCCGCGACCGCGGCGGTTGTTGGCGGACCGGGTGTGGGTGACCTCGGGAGCGCCATTTAGTGATTTCGTCGGGGTCTGCGGCGCAGGCTAAACTCGCTGAGGCCAATCGCCACTGCGCTCGTAGCTCAACGGATAGAGCATCTGACTACGGATCAGAAGGTTGGGGGTTCGAATCCCTCCGAGCGCGCCAAGTTTCCGCAGGTCAGAGCCCGTTTCCTGGCGCTAGGAAGGGGCTCGACTCATGAATGGGGTCCGTTTGAGGTCCGATCCCAACGGTTCCGGGTCCGGCTCAGCCTCTGATCGGCGACCGTCTCGACGCCTAGACGACCGCGATGCAGGGCCGTGTCAGCCGCTGCAGCGCGCTGCGAAGCCTCCCCGGCCCGTCGCTCCCACTCTAGAGCCTCCTCCGGTTGTTGCATTCCACAAACCCCGGCTGGGGTCGGGTAGCCGCGAGCGGCGTTCGTCCGCCGTAGGCCCAGCGGTGGGGCTAATCGCGCCCACGCCGCTGCTCCTCCTCGGCCCGCTCGATCAGCCGCGCCTGGATCTGCTGGATCCGGGTCGGCCCGGACGGGGCATAGGGACCTTGCGGGGTGGCGTCGAACTCGCTCGGGCCGGGGTGTGGCTGACGCTCGGGCGGGTAGATCGGGTGTGGCCCGTCCACGACCTGACCTCGCACGGTGTTCTCGTCCGGCCGGATACGCCCCGCCTCATACGCCTCGGCTTCCTCGGTGTCCTGCTCGCGGAAGTTCTGCTGCGTCGCGTCGTAGGCCAGCTGCTCACCAGCGGAGGCGAGCGCCGCCATGTCTGAGCGGTCGTCGGTGAGTTCGCCCATGGAGCGGTCGTCCACAAGCTCCACAGCGCTGTTGACCAACTCCATCCATTTGTCGTTGGGCGCGACCTCCAAGGCGAACCGTTCGGTGAAGCCGGTCCGGTTGAGAACCTCGCGGATCGCACGCAACGCGTCGGTGTCGCTGGTGGTCGGGTCGAGCACGATCTTCCGCAACCGGGCCAGGGACGGCATCACGATCTCGAGCAGGCGCTGGTTGGCCTTCTCGCGCACTTGTGGCGCGGCCCCACCGTGGCGGTAGCAAGTCGCTCCACCGCGGATCGGTGCGTTCTTGCACGGCAAACCGTTGGTTCGCTTCGCCGAACACTGTGGCCCGGTACGGACGCGCGGCATCAACAGCTCCTCGACACTCTGCAGATCGGCGACCACATCGCGCTGACCCGGCGCGAGGGTGGCCGCTACCTCTACCTCCTGCTCCGAGGCACCGGCGGGGTCGCCGCCTTCGCTGTCGGCGACAGGGGCAACCTCACGCCGCTGGGCGTCGTGACTGGTGCGCTTCCGGTAGCAGACGGGGCTTCTGGCCTGGTGGCGTACTGAGGCAGGTTGCTCGCATCGAGCTGGTGTGCATGCCCGCTCAGCGGGGCCTCCGAAGGTCCGCTTAGATCGATAGCGATCTGCGCGCCCGTCTGCCGGTAAGCGCCACGTCGCGGTTGCGGACAACACGGCGGACGGCTTCGCGGGGAAGGCCTGTCCTACGCCACAGCGTTCGGGTGAGCAGCATTGTCCGTCGCCTGCTGACACCTCGTTAGACTGCCGTTAGCCAAGTGTCTTGGCACCCCAACGAGATGAGGCGGCACCATGGTCAGGTCCTATGCGAAAGCGGCGGGCATCACCATCGTCTTGATCGGTATCGGTGGCTTGCTTCTCGGCAACAAACCGCTGTTCGACATACTGAATATCGACCTGTCGGAAGACGCGATTCATCTGGTCACCGGTGGTGCCATGGCCGGCGCCGGGTTCTTCGCTCGCGACGTGCGGGTCGTTCGAGCAGTCGTCGGCGGCCTCGGCGTCGTCTACCTCCTTGTCGGCATCCTGGGCATCTTTGAGCCCCGCATGTTCGGCCTCATCCCGCATGGCTACGACACTGTGCTGGACAACCTGATCCACCTGGCGCTGGGTGTGCTCGGGATCGCCGTGGCCTACGCCCCCCAGTCCCAATCGGAGGCTCGCCACCCTGCCGGATGACCCGGTTGACTAGGACTCGGTGCCATCGCCTTGCCGGCGGTCGGAACGAGGCGCGGCCGAGTGGCTGATGACGAGCGACGGGATGTCTTCACCCATCCGGGTCTTGTGCGCTTCTGGGCGGCATCGGCGGTGTTCGACTTCGGCAGCTACATCACGACCATTGCGTTGCAGGTCCTCGTGGTGCTCACCCTTGATGGTTCGGCTCCGATGTGGGGTTCCTCAACGCTTCACGTTGGCTGCCCTACCTGTTGTTCGGCCTCGTGGTGGGCGCGCTAGTCGATCGTCGCCGGCGTCAGCCGATCTTGGTTGCCAGTGACGTTGGCCGGGGCATCCTGCTCGCGGGGATTCCGATGTTGTGGCTCGTCGGGTTGCTCACCTTGCCGATGCTGATGGTGATGGTGGCCTTCGGTTCCTGTCGCTGCTGAATGCGCAGCAGTTCAGTCGTTCCTGCCGCGACTCGTCCCGCAATCGTCCTTGCTCGCAGCCAACGCCCGCCTCGACCAAAGCTCGTCGGTCGCACAGACCTTTGGCCCCGTGATCGCCGGCGCCTCGTGACCGCGTTCGGCGCACCGCTCGCGGTGTTGCTCGACGCACTCTCGTACCCTGCCTCGGGCGCGGCGGCCGCGAGTATCCGGCCGTCGGAGGTAAACACGGCAACGAGAGACCAGTCACGCGGACTTCGCCACACCATCGAACTCGACTTCAAGGAATACACCATTGCACGCTGGTGGTCTTCGACGGGAACGCGATCGCCGAGCAGCTGATAGACCACGCGACGTTCTGGATCGCGGAGACCTTCAGTGGAGTGCCTAGCCCTTGCCGAAGTGCCTGCGGCCTGGGAGGAGAGATGTTGCAGCTCTGGGCAGGCGGGGGCGCCGATTCCACCCGTGGCTACTCTCAGTGCGGTGAACCGCCGCAAGTGTGTTGTGGGAGGCGTCGGATTCCTGGCAGCGGCAACTCAGAAGTAGTCCACGGCCGTAGAGGGTCGCCGTGCTCGCGTTGGTGGTCAATGCTTGCCGCGAGTCCCTCAGCGCTGTCCCGACTCGGGAGAGTTCCGTGAGAGGGCACGGTCGCCTGATTGCCGGTTCGCACAACGGGAAGAGAGAAACGACGACGAAGTCGAGCCCTCCTCCCTTGGGGGCGACGAACTGAACTGAGGCAAAAGGAAATGGCAATGGGTAGAAGCATCAATCCAAGGCGGTAGACGGAGAATCCCGTCGCAATAGAGTCGCGGTAGGCGTTCTCCCGCTTGTCGCGCTCCTAGAGGGCTCAGGGTGTCCTTCGACGCCGGTGAGCAGATGCGGACCGAGATATCGGCCAAGTTTCGTCTGGATCGGGTTCGCGACGAGCTTGCCGTGGCTGGCCTCATCACCGTCCACTCGTGGACAGACCCGG